>Ga0209367_1003834_pt1 | contig 20585 bp, 15 predicted proteins | sample WorMetLIZISLAND2_FD_187412 | JGI IMG/M metagenome (GOLD analysis project Ga0209367, IMG submission 187412) | Marine gutless worms symbiont microbial communities from Max Planck institute for Marine Microbiology, Germany - Olavius geniculatus... ...
CTCCAAGGTAACACCGGTCATTCCCCGATGCACTGTACGCTCCATCACATAATCCATAGGTCCCAAGAAGAGGTCTGGAGCAATACGACAACCCTGCCTGACGCCACTGTCAACTGCAAAGCAATCGGACATCACTCCATCGACATTGACACAGCTACAGGTATCTGTGTAACGTGCTTCCATGAGGTCCACAACTTTATTGTCAAGACCATAGCTGCGGAACAAGCAGCTTATATACTGCTTGCTATTTATTACTCCCAGGTTCACCATGAGTCAAAAAAACATGCAGCTAAACTCTAGTAAATATCTTCACCCGGTATTGACTGACTTTCAAAATTCTTTCACAGACAGACATGACAGAAAATTTGCAACAAAATGATCACTAAAGTTCCCATCTGTATAATAACATAAACTACTGAATGAATTGTGCTCCAGATGCAGCTCACCTCTTCGTGTGGGTTAAGTCTTTGCTCCTCAAAACAGAAACACTGTAACACAATAACAGTCAAGCGAATAATAAGCTTGGAATAATTCACAGTGCACTGCACATATAACAAATAAGCACTTTATTTCAGATGATTCACATCTTAACCTAACTTACTTTTTCAGTCATCTAAACACTCTCAGCTATTCTCTATGGTAAGAGCTTAACAACTCATACTACCATTACCAAAAGTTCATGATTTTTATTGAATCAGCTAATTTTATTCCAGAGTCACTGCTGGTTAAGAGAGTATACTTAATGGCACACTGGCACAAAATATGCCATTCAGTGGTTAAATGGTTGAAAGCAGTAAAAGCGTTAACTTATCACTTAGTATTAAAAATTTATTTTTAAAAACTTGCTAAGTTCAGGGCTATTAAGCTGATGTAAAAGCAACATTATATACATTTGTAAAAATTGATGTCTTCAACAAAAGCAATGATGTTGCTGTTGCAATATGCAAGAGTTTCAAAAACATGTTTGAGTTAACTGCTGGTTACGCAAAGAGTCCCCTAAGCGGTGGCGACTTTGAAGGCCAAATGCCAACAGTGCAAAAGCACCATAGTTAATGGCATGCTTAATAGCAATAATGGAAATTAAAACAGAAAATACGGGACAACCATTTGATTGTCTGGCTTATATTTTTTTCCGACAGAATAATTAACTACATAACTACACTAGCAGCAAAGATCAGTACAGGAAATGCGGACCTCACCATTAAAAAACAAACCAGTTTTATCATGAAAATATGTCCTCAAAATGTAAAACAGCAGATGGACAATCAAGTTGTATTAAATATATTAACATAACTATTAACAGCATTAATTTAGCATTTAGCATTCATTTGCACTGGTGTTTTCACTGTGTGAGTGACTGACAATACAAACCTGAATCTTGTTGAAATACTGTCCTGCTTCAAATGGCACAACATTGTACGTTGCTATTCCAATAACTGGCTGGTCCGTTGGATTCTTAGCTCGGTAAAATGCAAGAGCAGTCTCACCAGGCACGAGCTATGACAACACAAGACTTCACTGTACATGAAAGCAGCAAAATTTAAAGTCATTCTCGCGCAATGATATGATTCAAGGTGGCACTGATCATTGTTTTCTCAACTTTCAGTCAGACACCAACTTAGACTGCAGCGGCCAAATTTTCAAAACTTTCCCAAGACATTTTCCAAAGATCTTCCTATGTCAGACGATTTAGGAATTTCAAAGAAGTTTTCTTATCCAAATTTTTGACGGCCTTCTTTGCGTTTCCAAAGAACTTCTTCTTTTCTTATCTTCCTAAACTAGTTCAACCAATCGCTTATACCAACCATGTGATGTAATCAAAACTTCTTAGGAAAACTTCTTATCTTAGCTCGTCCACGGGAAACACATTTTACATACCACTTCATTTTTTAAGTTAACCAAACGTCAATTTCCTTTACTTACTCATTGTTGATTTTACCGCAGCATTACGCAAATAACCTATGACGTCACATATGACATCTAGGCTAAGTGTCAACATTGTGTACTTTTTTGCAAATTTTGTTTTATTACACAGCTTTCTCCGTGTAGGACAAGGTTAGAGCATTCCTATATATTTGCCTAAATTCTTCCTAAGAATTTTCCAAAGAAGTTTCGAAAATTTGGCCCCAGGACTGTGGACGTAGAGAGTGCATCACGTAATGTACATGTTTAGTGTTTACTCTCCAGCTGCTGTTTGTACTTAGTACTCACTGCATCCCATAAAGGCGTGGCCAGGCTGGGTTGATTTATGTAAAAATAACTAACATAAATTTAATATGGACAACCGAAAACACATACAAATGCATGTAAAAGCACACATACGGACAGAAATCACAAGAAAACTCTGACGTTTTTCTGACCGCGGCTCATAAAACAAGTAATTTGAGCAAAGCTCACGTAACGCGCGATAGCAGCAGTTCTGCCAACTCGGCAATCAGTGTACAGCAATAAGATATTAATGCGTCTAAATTTAAGGCCTCCGTATGGAAGACTCCTTGAATTTAAGAGACAAAAACTTAGATGCTTAAAATGTACGTTCTATGCTAAAAATGTCATACGACGCAGGTTGTCTAGGTCCATCTTCAGCCAATTTGGTGCAATTCACTCCTAAAATATCTGATGCAGCCGGAAATCGCCAAAAAATTCACTAAAAATCCATATTTTGAAGGTTCAAGGTCATTCAAGGTCATCAACATTGACACCAGTAAAAAGCTTGTCACTATTGCTTGTTATGATAAGCAGCATGTCTGTGCCTATCTGCGACCGTTTTCACGCTACACGAGGCAATAGCGGTAAAATAACCACTTCTAGGGGGGTAGCCGTATCTGATGCTCGCCTGCGCCGGCCTCCTTGAACCTAAGGGGTCGGTCTAGGGACTTGGACTGCTGAAATCTACGTTTAGTGCTAAAAATTTCATATGCAGGTTGTCTTGGTCTATCTCCAGCCATTTTGTCGCAATTCAGTGTTAAAATGTGTGCTGCATCCAAAAATTGCAAAAAGTTTACTATAAACCCCTTTTTCGTGGGCTCAAGGTCATTGATGTTGATAAATCTAAAAAGCATGTCACCGGTGCTTGTTACAATAAGCAGCATGTCTGTACCTATCTGCAAACGTTTTCACATTAATCGAGGCAATAACAGCAAAATAACGTCTTTTTAGACGGTACCCTTGTTTGACGCCCTCATTCAAGGGGAGTCCCCGCACCCAGGGGCACAAAATTTTGGGACAAAAAACTACAGTCCTTGAGGCAGCCTACAGTGAAGATTCCGTAATTCTAGGTGTCGCCGTTTTGATACAGTGCCAAAGTGTGACGGACGGACGGGACAGACAGACAGACGGATGGACAGATGCCCAGGCCATGGCTAAGATGCGCGAAGCATTCAGCTATCGCGTGTAAAAAACTAACAATAGCGCCCAAGTGCAACATCACGCAGACTCAAAATGGAAAACAAACATCAACACTGGCTGTAACAGCAATAATAGTGAAAAAGCAGTAATAGTGATTATCTGCAATATACATTTTCCAAAGTTACTTCAGTCATTCCTAAAACAGAACATGTTACAGGCTTTCCTGCACCTTCCCTCTCTAAGTATAAACTCACTGAATGTTTCATCTTAATCCCAATATCCCTTAATTGCTAACCGTGATCTCAGACTGCTGAGGCCGGAAGTTCCACTGCATACTAGAAGCAGTGTCGGCATTGAAGCGTACTCGAACCAAACGTTCTTTCACCGCTGTCATCTTCTCAATCTTAGATGAGTCTTGGACTCCCTTCTTCACCTCTCCACCGTAACCTGTTGCCTACAGATTCAGACAAATATATGCCAGTAAAAATATTATATATCCAATATCGATTACTGACTTATAACAAATTTACAGAATTAACTGGTAAAACATTAACAGATAAAATTAAAATTCCTGTCCTCATTACTGAAAGTTATTCATGTACCAGTTCGTGCTGACTGTGATATATTCTTCCCATACAGCGAAACAGCATAAGAATATCGCAAAATGTGAAACTGACTTACAACAAATAAGGTAAGTTTCACACTAGAAATACACGACTCTAAGTGTTTCCTGCATAAACCATGCAAATGTCATAGAAATGCAAATCGTGCACAAAAATGGATTACCGACATACGCAACCTGCGTGTCGGCGGTACATTGTCTAACCACATGTTTATTCGGTTCACTCTCGGAGTGAAGAAGTCTACTCGGGCTGTTCAGTACATCGAGCGCAGAGCCTGGCGACGTCTGTCCAAGGAAAAGTTCGCTGCCAATCTGACCGAGTCACAACTGTGCTGTGATCCAGATGTGCTCGAAGACATGCCCATCGATGACCTGGTTCAACTCTACAAAGACCAGATGACCGAGCTGCTCGACAAGCACTGCCAGTTGTACGAGTTTGGTGTAGAAACAAGCAGAGCCACTGAAAGACGCTACCAACGCACACGTTCTGACGATGATAAACGCGCATGGTCTAGTCAGCTGACAACGCTGAAGTCGCTGTACAAAGAGAAGCGTGATTCATACTGGAGAAAAGAGATCGACACATGCAGCGGTAACATGAAGAAACTGTGACGGACATTGAACGGTGTTTTGGGTGAAGTTGCTTCCGTCAGAAGAGTCAGAAGTCAGAGTCAGAAGAACTGTCGGCTGAGGGTTTTGCTACATTCATCCGGGACAAGGTCTACGCTGACAATATGTTGCCATCAACACAGTCCGCATATCATAAGTTCCGCAGCACTAAGACGGCTGTGACGAGCATCTACAATGATCTGTTACTTGCTGCTGACAGTGGTCACGTGTCTGCTGTGTGTTTGATGGATTTGACGGTTGCATCTGACACCATCAACCATGACCTACTACTACTCCATCTGGAATGCCAGTTTGGTCTTCGCGGTGTCGTTCTGCATTGGTTCCAGTCATACTTGTTAGACAGGTCTTTTCAGGTCATCTACAGCAACCAGGCGTCATCCACTGTTTACATGGTGTGCTCTGTTCCAAAAGGGTCTGTTCTAGGTCCGTGTCTTGTCATTCTATACATGGCGGAGCTCACAGACGCAGTATGGAAGCACCATGTAGGCATCAATGTGTATGCTGATGACCATCAGCTGAGTGTAGAGTGTTGTCGGGATGACATGGAACTCATTACCAGACAATATCCATGATCCATCGCTCTGCAGCAGTAGCTATAGGCACGGCTTAAAAACTGCCCTGTTTGCGAGATATTAGTGTATTCAGCAAAATTATTAGAGATGCTTCATGACATTGCGCTATATAAATTTAATACTGACATTGACATTGACATACTGGTGATACAAGTTGTAGAAAATGAGATATTTGCAGCTTCACATGTTCAACATCAACACATTACACGGCACACAGCAACTAGCCTAGCAGACGTAAAAGCAATGCATGCTGCTCCTGCTGCCGATGCTACTAAAACTACTGCTAATACTCAAAATACTTTTGGAGTTTTTTTAATTAAATAGACAACTGATGCTAGAGCTTATCCAAGCTGAGACAAGTGACAAAAACTGCACTTTTCAGCAGGGCATTTTACAGGCCAACATATTTCCTGTTCACCAATCGACAAAGCACTGAAGGCATACAGCATCACAAGAAAAGTACTGATTAAGCCAGTGTTTTTCAACCTTTTTACTGCAGCGGAACCCTACATAACTGCAACAATCACTCACGGAACCCCATGCAATGATAAGCGAGTTTAGCGGTGTAGGCAAAGTGGAATTTTTAGGGTGTCTGGGGACACAGTCCCCAGCGAAGTCAAGAAACAGAGAACCTGTGAGAGTCTGGACTCTGGGGCATATTCCTCAAACGCTGACGATAAAGCAGCAGGCAAAAGACTTGTTTAATTTGACCGTATTACATAATATTATTCAGCAATTTTATTTTATCCATAACCAAAAGCATCTTACAAGGTAGTCGCCAACAGCATAAACATTATCATTGGATCTTTTACTTTTACTTTTTTACGCCCAGGGACAGCTCAGGGGGTCTGGACCCCCAGCCACTTGCGTTGATGGGCGAAGCTTTTTTTACATTTTTCAAGCAGAGTGTTTCAAGAAATGAAAGGCTTTTAATGAGTAAACACATGATTTCATAATACTGACAATCATAAGTTAGTGTTCGATGTTTAATGCAAATATTCTAACATTCATAACAAGAAGAAAAATATTCAACACTGTATGCTAAAGTAAACGGTTAGAAGCGCTAATTTAGAACTAAGCATTTGGTGCGTAGTAGGAGGCCTATACTTTTATGGCTTGGTTTGATGTAATTTCGCACGCTACAGGTTATTTTTACTTTTTTACTGATCAGCCGCGGAACCCCTAGCATATGCTCACGGAACCCTTGGGTTATGCGGAACCCCAGTTGAAAATCACTGGATTAAGCTATAAACATTATGCAATATACAAAATTCATAAAATAAAAAAAGCTGAGCATCACTATTCACCTGGCATATCATTCGATACATCGGTACCCCTGCATAAGCTGCTCCGATCATAAATATGAACACTGCTATGATATAACTAGCAGTAGCAGACGATGATTGTTGGCGTCTTGCATCATTAGCATACCCTCTATAAAATACACTCTGCCCAACTGCTTGGTGTGGCAAGTAATGCAGCTGAGAGTTAATGGGCGGAACAGAATAAAACTGCCGGCATACGCACAACTCAGATGTTAATGGCCGAGCAGAGATGCATGTAATTCTAGGCACAAAAATACTGGGCTTAATCTGACTGAAAGCAAAACGTGTTAATGTCAGTTTTCCACCAGCGGCTGAGAAAAGCTGACGAAACATATCTGTAAACAAACAGTACATCAGTAAAAATAACAATGAAATTTCATGCACTCATCAACTACAAATATGCTGCATATTGACACAAGCAATGACAAATGACTAAAAAACATGGTGTTAAAAACATCACGAAAAAGAACTGACTGATACAAATTGATGTCAGAAATATAAATGTCTGAAAAATTATGGCTGTGTGTGTACATGCATGCTAAGCGCCACTGATTGGGTATGAGTTGCAATGTAAAATGATTGACAGGTGGATGTCATCTTGTATGATATGGTTAAGTTCGGATAGCATGTAAGTTTGAGCAAATGCAAATATACATTCATATAAAATTAATGTTAATTCTATTTTCAGCTCGGCGAACTGATAGAAGCAATGCAAAATTTGCTACTTTCAGTTCGGGGAAAACAGATAACGCCCGATGCCACCAGGCCGCTGAGATCCTGCTGCAGTCACTGTTAGACGCTGAACGGGTCTGATGTCACTGCAGTCACTGATACTTCGTCGGAAGTTGACGACCTGGCGAGACTAAAATGTAGGAGAAAGTTAATTAACTACCTAATAAAGCTGAAATAAATAAATTTAAGTTGTGCAGTAAAATTTTAGGTCCATGCTGTAAGTTCATGAGCAAACCATTATGGTCCAATTCTGCCACTGCGCAGCTGAGAGTAAACTGAAAATTTTTTAACCTCTCAGTATTTTGAAAAGACATGAATAAGAATTGTGGCGCTTAATCATCTTTTTCATTTCATCTTGTATAAGGAAAGAACGTCACCCTGCACAATAATTAGTCATGTAGATCACCTCACTCTCCACCTGCGCAGATTTCATTTCAGCACCCAGCACTGGTAACGAGGAGGGTAATTGTTTAGAATAACTACGCCACCTTAAATGGCTGTGTACATGTATGACAGTAATGTGTATCAGTAGAGTGACTTTCCTTATGCATGTTTTTTAATTAACATCTTGGCGAATAGTGTTAGTTACCTTTTGATAACCGATTAAAATTTAATGTAGGCCTAAACGTTAACGTTAGTGTAATAGACGTTCCGCGGTTAGTTTTTTTTTTTTTTGTATTATGTCGTGCTTAAGTAACAGGAAGTACCAAAATTGGTGTAAAAATTGGCTATTTATAGGTGTCTTTATTATAAAAATTTAGTTTCTATGTCGGAAGTGCATGTGGCGGTCAGTCACGTCGGCCCAGAACATGACCTCTGCGACCTCTATAGTGTGCTCAGGTGATCACGTGCACTTGGCGGTCAGAGGTGGCTGTCTAGACGAAGCACCTTTCGTCTGTTATGGCGTGCGTTATAGTGTCGAATGTGAATATCAGCAACTGTGGAGTGTTTAGGTGGATACTGCTGCATTTCTGTAATTTGTCTAATAGTGCGGCGTGCGTTACAATGTCGTTCTGGGCGACTGCTGATGTGAATGATGTGGTACGCTTTGTCATCTGGCTGCATAAGGTAGGCCTACAATTGTTGCGGTTAAAGTTTGTTGTTTTTTCTTTTAATGTTGCTTCAGAAGTGACTGAAATAGGTAGAATTAGTGTTGTTATGCATGTTTCAGATTAGTTTAATTATGGGAAACTGCAATTGACTGACATATTGCTACCCGAGAATAAATTTGGGGTTTTGAGTGGGGATAAGCAATAATATTAATTCCTTCGTTCTTTATATGCTGCTTATTTAGTATCTGCAGTTAACTGTTTTTTCCCAGGGGGTGGCAGTTTGCTTTTTGTGTTTTTGGGCATTTTTGTATTCATTTATGATTTACATTGCTGCTTACTCAGCTTATTTATTTTTTCTAATTCATTGGGTATAATACTCGTTCGCTAGGTGGCATCACTAAGTTGTTTTAGCTAGTTTTATGGGTTGTTGATGCGGCTTATTCAGCTGTAAAATTATTTTTTCTTATTGAGTTTATTACGTGTTTCATTTGCTAGGTGGCAGCACTAGTGTTTTTATTCGGTAGGGGTAGGGGGTGCTACTAAGCTGTTTTGTCTAGTTTTATAGGTTGTTGATGCAGCTTATTCAGTTATAAAATTATTTCTTTATTATTGAGTTTAGTACGTGTTTCATTCGCTAGGTGGTGTCATTAGTGTATTTTTTGTTTTTTTTTGTTTTCCCCCAAAAAAGACCTAGCCCATTTTTCTTTATAGGCCCCATCAAAATATCCCTCTTTAGAATGATGGAATTCACGTTAAAACTGAACTTTATTCTCGGGTCTCAATAGTCAATTTTTTGCAGTTTCCCATAATTAAATTAGTTAGAAACATGCATAACAACACTAATTCTACCTATTTCAGTCACTTCTGAAGCAATCTGGGGTGACGGAGCTAATATAAATTTTTACCAAGAGGAGTTTAGGCCTACTAGAACTCTGAATTAAAGGTCCTCCTAATATTTTTACTTTAGAATTAGTGACTCTATTCACCATCTTTAATGCAGTACTGGTGGCTGTGTGAAAAAAAACAGCAATGCAGCTAAACTGATTGTAGTAATCCAATTAGCTGCACTTCAAATCGCCAAACTGCTTTTAGTAAATTCTGATTCTTTCAACCCAGTTCGGCGAACTGACGATAGTAATTTTAATTGCCAATCTCTCAGTTCACATACACACACACAGAAACATGCGCTCATACCTTTTAAAGTTAAAAAAACACCATAAGCGTTATAATAACATGATAAAATGATAAATAAAACAATTTTGTTTACTGTTTACATTACAAAGCTTTTAAATATTCTACGAACAAAAAGGGATGGGCAGATATACAAACTGAATACAATTTTGGTTACAACCATGGTTATAAATTATGACACTTTCGTACAAAAAACAAAATCTTCGAAGTAAAATAAAAAAATCATTTGATGAGATAAGTGACTGAGTGAGTTTGAAAAATGAGTAATGCAAAAAACCTTACCACGCAGCCTCTTTGGGCAAAGCAAACAAGTAAGGACTGCATTCAGTGTCAGTGTGCATTTAATCGAAGTAAAATTAAAATAAAAAAAAATAAAATTAATTCGTGAAACATTCAAACAAGTAATGTTGGCTTTTATTCATATCGTTAGTCAACTCAAGATCGAGTTCATGTTTGTTGGCAGTGGAGTGTGGGATAGCAGTCTGCTACCATGCTCTCCGAATTCGTGACAGAAGTGTAAACAGTGCTGGTGTTGAATAATTTGTTACATTGTTCCTGCTTTATATGTTATATTCATGATGTCATAATATTTAACGAATGAAATATGCTGTAAGACAAAGTTGGGTGTCATTCTTGCCGTATGATGATTGGATATCGTTCACTGAGACTACGGCTGGATACCGTCCTTGTTGAATGTTCGTCGCTAGTCTGATGCCCTACATCCGGGTATTCCGGCTTTTCGATCGCTCGTGTAATTTCTGGTTGCTAAACTAAAAGTGTGTGCTTTTCTGGTCCTGCGAGTGTAATTTGAAGTTTTAATATCGCATAAAATCTCGCTATGTTTTGCTTTATCGACTGCCGGTGTTAGCTTGTGTTGTTAGGCAAGCGCGGGAATCCACGTTGGCCGTACGCTTGACCTCAACAACGGGTGTGATTTCTGCCGCCATTTGCAAGTTCGCATCCGTTATTTTTGTATGATGCAAGACACAATAAAGCATTGGTGTAATTTGTGTATTTTCACTGCACAGCAAAGAAAATCATTTGGAAAGTGAAGGATGCCTTGTAAACGACTAAAGTAGCATGATTTATTTGCGCTACTTGATTTCAAACGAATAAAGAAAGAAAGAAAGAAAGAGTTGTTAGTAGGACACCAATATTAACTATTTTGGCTTTAGGTGTACCCTAGTGGAGGCTCAAATGGACAGTTCATGAACAGCTGGTCATTGACGTGTCTAATCATTGAAAATTGAACCTATAGTCTAATCACTGTAAAATGAGTACCGTACCTAAGTATGATAATTGGCACGTTTTCAAATGTTTATTTGTAACCGTAAAGTACGATTTACATAATACAGTTACTGTGTAGTGGCAGCCAACCTAATAGGGTGCATTTAGAATCTATACCATCAGTCTGTTTGTCCCTTACGGTCTCTTAACTCGAAAAGATGTAGAAATACCAAAGTGGGTATGAATGTTTCCAGGACCAAGAAGCCGGTCTGCCAGTTTTCGAGCCGAAAGGTTCTGGGTTATAGTTATTGATATACAATGCAGTTTGTAAATTGTTGGATGGCCACTGTTATTTAGGCTAAGTGATGGATGGTGTGTGTGTTGTGTGCTCTGTGTAGGGTTGATGGAGCTGGCTACATTGCAATGGCCAGGTCTGTGGGACATGCCGTTCAGTATTATTGACCACGAAACTAACAAGATTTACGATGCAAATCATCCTTTGCCACCACAGAAGATCCATCTCAACTCCGTGCAGAACCGCTGTGTTCGTCTGTCAGCGGTTCTTGATTTGTTCTCCGAGGAGGTGCGTGAAGAAGCCGAGTGGAGACTGCGACAACTGCAGACCAGCTATGACATTGGAGATGACATCCAATCAACGACAGCCACTTCAAAGCCTACGTCTGATACCGTCGGTGAAGTGGAACGAAAAGTTACGACATACGTCTCGAGTGTGGCTCTTATGGCTTTTGCAGTCATCTGGCCATACTGCCAAAGTTTCCAGGCAAGCAGAATTTGTATTACTCTTATCGTGATCTGCTTATTGAAGAACACTGGCATTTAAAAATACTCATTAAGTGAAATGTGTTCTTTGTGTCATGCGCCAAGATAGCACTTATCTGTCTTTGAGAAGCACTTTTGCTGTTTCTCAAGAATCTAATGTATTTGCAATTTTGCATCTAGTTTTTGGCATCACTGGCAAAAAGCAGCCATATGTAAGTTTTCTTCACTATTTTGTAAGTTTTTACACTTTTTGTAAACTGCACACCTGTCCATCCGCATAAAGCTCTTTGTGTTTTATCTGATTCGTAAGAAATTTGGTAAGTATGCACGGGTCGATGAGTGCTACATGAGAGTCGTGACTGTATGCTATGTGACCATATCCAAGGTCAGAGACACATGTTAGAAATTTTCTGGTTCCATAGTCTCTTCTTTGCCATTTAGAATGGGAGCTGGCAAGTAACTGAGTGAAACTTACACTAGGGAACAGGCCCGTATCAAAATTTGGCCGGCCATATTTAGATATTTGGCCTAGTTTTTGTGTCAGGTGACTTTGAACTTCCCTTGTTCACAACATTGTGAAATCATTGGAGAGGAGTTTACCACAGTCACCACGGGGCGAATTTTGTGTAAGTTAGGCCCGTAGCCTGTGAATGGAACTTTTCAGTTGTTCGATTGATGAACGTGTTTTGTGTGTGGTGTGTGATGTTTTGTCATGTGCAGAAGATGCGGAATGCAGTGCTGGATCATCTGAACAGCTATGCAGAGTCGGTGTGCATTGATTGTGGCTTTGTCCAGCGGGACTGCAAGTGCACGGGTGTCGACCGGCGTCACTCTGGCTCACAACTGACCTATGTCGGTGCTGCAGTGTCAGTCAAAGACACTGGCATGCAGACTGAGCCTATGGTTGTTGTCAGCATGCCACCACCACCGCCAGTGCAGAAAGTGAACGCTCCGCCCAGTGGAGTCTCATTTTTTGTCCCACAGAATTACCACCTCTCCCCCGATGTTAGGATGCCTCTGACAGTAGGACAGCAGCATGGGCTGATGGTGCCATCCACGGCACCCGGCTTGAATATCAACACAGCAGTGCCTAATGTCATCAACTTTCCTCCAACCCTGACTTTCTCGGTCGGCTGTGCACCTTCGTTTGTTAACCCGGTATCTGCCAGCAGTCAGTCTTACGTGAGCCTGTTACGACCGCCTCTGCTGGCAGTTCCCAGTGTATCACAGGCATCTAGTGTTGAATCTGATTCTGCCAGTCGGAAGCGCAAGCTGGATGCTGACGGCAATGATGTGAATGTTGCACATGCCTCGGTGCAAACCATGGGAAAGTCATACGTCAAGAAAATGAAAATTCGGCTGGGGAATTTTTCGGCGTCTGACTTCAGAATCGTTGGCAAAGACTTGCATTCTCTTTCCAACAAGAATCAGACTCCTGGCGATGCTGCAGGTGACACTGGCACAACGGCTAGTTCCCCCGCACGGGCAAAGTTGGGGGGAGAAGCTGGAACAAACAATGCATCCAGTCCTGGTGGGCATTTAGCTGATGCAAAGAAAGATGCAGAAACGCCTGTTGACAAGAAGTACACAACGGTATGGAAGTTGCTGGAGGATTCATCAGATGAAGAAGATACTGCTGCTCCCAGTGAACCGACGTCCAAAAGTCAGAATGATGGTCCCCTCTCCACAACAGCTGGAGAGAATCCACCCATATCAGAGGCAACAAGTGTTAACGTTGTACCTAGATTGGATTTAGCTCAGAATGAGAAAACTCACAACGGTGAATCATTTGAGCAGAAGGCTTCAGAGGCTGTGCCTCAGACTTTGCCTGAAGGCAGCAAAGATGCTATACCGGTGGTGAATGATGAACCAATGGAACAGCAAAATGGAGGTGAGGCTGATGATGAAGATGATAGGCTTGTGATTGATGCTAATGCTAGTGGTGATAATGAGCAAAAACATGAGCATGAAAATAAGCTGCCGATGACAGTTTCTCAGCCAAGTAATGACTGGGAATTTCGGAATGGCACACAGGAAACTGAGTCAGCTGATGAAGAAAAAGAAGCAACTAAAGCTGGCCGTAATACAGAACAGCCGGAAGCAGTGGTAAAGATCAAAGTTGAAGATGTTAGGAGCGTGGCTTCTGAGGAAGAAAGTGTTTCCAATGCTGATGCTACTGACGTGTCAAAACTTCCTGATTCCTCGCCGTCCAAGTCAACAGCAGATGCAGCAGTGCCTGCAGCAGCTAATGATGCCACAGTTCTTCCAGACTCCACTGGAGATACGAAGCCATCCGAGTCGAAACCACGTCGAGTCTATGGGAAGTTTGAGTACACACCGACCGGAGAGCACATTCTGCGCTGTCTCGTGCCAAAGTGCAGCCAGACATTTGATAGAAAGCTGGCAGCTGACATCCACAACCATGTTCACCCGGGTTTTGTGCCCGGGTCAGACAGTGAGGGTCCAACATGCCTCCAGTGTCACCGGTGTGATTTTCAAGCTCCGTTCTATCACTGGTACGACCTGCTGCGTCACATGCGCCAGAAGCACGACATCTGTTTGGTTGACGATGCAGCCGAGCATACGTGTGAGTACTGTGGGCTTGGCTTTGATAGCAAGGATCAGCTGATGTCTCACATTGACTTTCACTACAGCAACCGCTACAAGTGCATCAACTGTGGACTGCTGCTGCTCACCTGGGCACAGGTAAACTAATTGCTGCACATTGTTGCTGGTTATGGGAATGTCAAATTGTTGTTGCATAATGCATGTTGTATATTGTGTATTAAATATAGTTTGCGACTGTATCATGAAAGAAGTAGCGCCATGCTTTCCAGGCAGACAAGGAAGTGCTGGTATCCTACTCACACTTTGATTTTAGCTGGTAGAAGTGGTCATCTGACCAGTTTCTTTAGATACTCAGTTACTGTTACTGACTAACTGCATGTGTGTATTTAAACAGTTAAAGTGTCAGATGTCAGTTCGCTGATAGGTTGTTGACTGAATATAGAATAGTGAACGGCAAGTTTTCTGTTGTGCTGTGTTAGGCCTTCAGTCGTTTGATACTGTTTTTTGCATGAACTTATGTTAAGTATTACGAGGGCGGGGCATTCAAAAAGTTTTGCAAGTAGATGTGTTAGACCAAAAAACTTTTAAAAATCTATATGCTAATAGAATGCCTATTTCTCCTGCGCTCATATGAACTTAAAGCAGATGACATCATTGTGATTTATGACATGATAAAATGTTAAAATTGAATGATTTGGAGTGCCAGCGCAAACAGCGTACAGTTGAGCTTACTGTTGCACGACAGTTCTTTAGTCTACAGCCAGATTTTTTAACAAGTCCTTAAGACATGTGATTTTATGAGCGTTTTGACAAATTCGTTCGTGATTTTCTGATTTGCGATTATAAATATTCAATAGCCAAAATCTGTGCCAGCCGTGAAAGAGCTATACGTGTGTGGAAAATTCAGATATATTTTGCAACTCGATAGGCCCCCGTACCAGGTATATTAGACTAAGAAACTTTTCAAAATCTAAGCACCAGTAAAAGTTATATTTTGTGACATCATAAAGCGTTAAACAGATATGATTTGGAGTGCTAACGCAAACAGCACATCTATACGCAATGCAGTTCTGCAGTCTGCAACCGGATTTATGAATGTGAGGCCCCAGGATATGTGATCTTGTGGAAGCCCTGACAAATCATTCATGAATATTTTATTCACAGTCGAAAACACAGTTGCCAAAATCTGTGCTGGCCATAAGAACGCTTCTGCTACGGTGATTATGATGTCACCATCAGGATTCGACGTTTGTTTGTAAAATTTTATTGAAAAGATAACATTACACAATTTTCACAACATACAACCTGGGGAGCCCTGATATGTGGGGCCTGGGAGCAAGCCCCACAGATCTCCCGTAAATCCAGGACTGCAGTCTCTTCCTCAAGTTACAATTACCCAGCATACTGTTCGTGAGCCTGGCTTCATACAATTAAACTACCAGCAGGGACATAAAACACTTTATGACGTCATAAGTTCAATGGCGTCACATCCGCTGTACTCAACCTAACCTGGAGTAATTTCTGGAAATGTCAGCCAGTTTAACAAAAGGCAAGAAAAATTTATTTAAGTGCCATCGTTGTTGATGTCTGCTTTCTAAATGGCATAAAAAAAATTGGTAGCATCTTGTCCAGAGTCTGGAACAGTTTTAGCTGTTCGTGCTTCAATGATTAGATGACTGGTAGCCTCCAGTCTGCGGAAGTACTGCTGTTGCTGTAACAGATCTCAGAACTGGCCTGAAAGCTGTGCGAGTGCTGTACATGTCAACTGAAAAGTTACAATCAGGGTTCCTACAGGTCAGGGAAAACTGGAAAATGTTGGAGAATTTGTGTTTCAGGGAAAGTCAGGGAAAAATATTATTTTTGAAAAGTCAGAGAAAATGATCTTGGATCATGCAGACTGCAGATAACTGTGATTTTTTGCATCTCGAAATATTAAAAAGCAGGCAAATTTGCGGCTTCCATTGTACATCCAAAAGCTAGATGTGTTTCAGCTTCAGGGGGGGGGGGCTTTGTCGCCCTGATCCTCCGACCAGGGCCTTCGTCATTTGCATATTGCTCTATTAATAACATTTTCATTACTTAATACCATTTATGGCATTTGTGCTATAGGGTTATTGTTTTGATAATGTCAGGGAAATTGTCATTCCATTACTGGAAAAGTCGGAATTTTTCTAGAGAAAACCTGTAGAAACCCTGTACAAAACTTATAATGCACATTGTATGCTGTGGACTGTGGACTGAGTGAGAGTTTGATTGGTAAAAAGAATTGTTCAATTTTTACGCGCGAAAGCAGCTATGCTTTCAGCGCGTCTTAGCCGTCGCAATTCTGTCCGTCCGTCCGTCTGTCACACGGGTGGATCAGGCAAAAACGGTCCAAGCTAGGATCTCGAAATCTTCACCATCGGCTGCCTGGAAGACTCTAGTTTTAGGAACCGTAAAGCTTTTCCATAAATTCGAAGGGGGTCACCCTGAACGAGGGCCCTAAATGAGAGGGGGTGGTCAAGATTTGCGATTTTCGGCCAAAAACTCGCTGTATCTCAGTAACGGTGTGAGATAGGGCATAGGTTACTATTAATCACTAATAGGAAATCGTATACTGGCTTTCGATTTGGCGCTGAATTCAATGACCTTGGATGACCTTGAACGCCAAAATAGGGGATTTTATGGATTTTTTGACCACTTTCGCCTGTGAGAGTCTATATCATTAACAAGGAGGCGCCACTGTCGCCAACGCCATACACGGCTATGGCCGATGTGTATTATGGTCCCAATGGGCCGAGTCCAAGTGATATGCGATTTTCGAAACTAGCTACTGAACTGGAAATGCTATAGGTTTTCGCGCATCTCATGAGCTTTGCTCAAATTTCTTGTCTTACTAGCCATCTCTTAAAAACTGCTTTTGCTGATGTGCTTCAGGTGCAGCGTCATTTGGAGAGTTGTCCTGTGAAGGTGAAGCATAATCGCACGGATGGTGGAGTGAACCTCGGCTGTCCATTCTGCACGTTCGTCTTTCACAAGCGTAACATACGCAACCTTCATCTGCTGTCACATGTTGACAAAGGCCTCGCCTGCGCCCTGTGTGACAATGGAGTCATTTGGTCTGATTGGAAGACACTGAGGAAGCATTATCAGCAGAAGCATGCCAAGGCTATGCTTGATAAGATCTCTCCATTTGGTAACGATCTACCTCATCGCCAGCCGCCACTCCGGTCAGTTAAATTCTAATGCTTTGTATAACAGTTAATATATTCGACCATCCTTAGGCATCATTATGTATTTTGCCTTTTCGTCCATCTGTACTAAGTGGGCTCGTAACTTGAAAACAAAGCAGCTTACAAAAACAAAACTGGCCCAACATTTCCACAGGCAGGAGTGACAAATGTCACAGTTTTCAGTTTAAAAGTTGAGGTCAAGATCCCCGGGTGACAAAAGCGGCAAAGAAAATGACACATGTATAGAGCATACATGTTTATTTAAAAAGGTAACTAACGGTGAATCGCCCATAGTCGACACCATTGTCTCACAAATATGTGACCCTAGGGTTAGTGGTCATTTTTATTTTCTGTCATGAGGACACTGAGAAGTGATCTGCAAACACACCTCAGTACTCAGTAGTAGGAAAGGAGGCCAGATCTCTCCCATAAACTTCCTGATGATCAGACCAGTACCAAGTTTACTGATTATTGACAGAATGTGTGTGAACAACTTGTCTACGAACAGGCCTACTGTGGAATGGCTGGGAGTTGAACCTGCAACCTTGCTGTTACTAGTCTGACATTAACATACATGCCAACCATTTCGCATTTGGCGCAGTTATTTCGCTTTTTGTTCATGTTCCGCCATTCCGATCGTAATTGCGTTTTCCGCTTTTTATTGTGCACTCCTGAATGCTCATAATAGCGTGACATGCACCAGAATAAATGTCGGATGGGGCTTTGCCCCAGACCCCACTGGCGGAGCTTACAGCCTCCCCCAGCGGAGCAGGACGTTTGGGCGCCGCCGTTTGGGCGCGACCGTTTGGGCGCTCACCGTTTGGGCGCTGAGGACGTTTTGGCGCCGCCGTTTGGGCGCAACCGTTTGGGCGTCATTGCCCTTAACGTATAATAAACTATGCAAGTATGTGATTGCAAAATAGCAGATTTATAACTAGCAATCAGCATGCAGCATGTTCACACCAATTAACAACTTAATATCAAACGTGTGTGTAAAGAGGCTCTAAAGTTTAAACACGAAGACGGAAATGCGGGCTATCGTAAATCGGCATGTCGTCTGCCATAGCAGCGTAGGGTTACTGTGCTGTGCAGTCTTTGAAGTAGGCCTAGCCGCATGTCCACACAATGAGACCAGTCACGTCAATTAGAGCAGGTCGACTACCGAGACACAGACTCAGCAGGGAAGGATTAAATCAGGAAGTCTCTGCATGGCATCGCATAGGCCTATAACTACTGACCAATGCCAGCTAATGGCATGCAGCCGCTGAAACAAACGTTAACTTAGGATTGGTCCCTGACTGTCAGGCCTTAAGCGTAGGTAAGTTACAGTATAGATGAGACTGGAGTATAAAACCCACCAACCTACCAGCCTCATTACTTTTCATTAAATGTTACCATGGCAAGGAAAGAAAAAATTAATAGATGGGGGGTATCAGTATGTATTCGACAAACTAAGTACGGATGGAGAGAGGAAGTTCTGGCGCTGCGACCAGAAGATGAACGGCTGACCGGTGCGTGTCCACACAGACAGCAGCGGTGACATCATCAACCGACTGCACGACCACAATCACGGCAGCAGCGTCGCACGCGTCGAGGTCAACCGCTTGAGGACAGCAGTCAAGCGTAGAGCGGAGGACACCATTGAGGTTCGTACATGCCGTTTTTACGGGGTCATGCTAAACTATGCTCCCGAGGCGGGCGATGGTTATACGCCGAGGCGGGCGACGGGCGGGCGACGGCCGCGTCGACGGCATTACGTAATGACTGAGCAATTACTATAGATCGAGTAATTAAAGTGCTGCTAGTCTTGTATTTTGTATAGTATTTCTTAGCACCGAAGGATAGGGCGATAACGACTAAAAAGGTAAAGTCCACGTGCTCTTACATGACCAGAAGCGCTTTACAATCTTGGAAGTGGCAGCTGATTGGCATGAGCTAATGATACCGCAGCGCACTATGCGGCCATCCAAGCAGACATACCACCGCCCCAATCAGCCACACTAGGCCTTCACCCCGTAGCCCGTAAGCTACTACTCATTTCCCGTCCCACGAAGGGTAGGAGGCTGAGTTGGCCTGACTACTTATAAGCTGTTGAAAGTAACCACGAACGAAGCGGCGAACAATGCCTGCAGGCGGGCGGCGTGCTTTGATCTGATCTGTAATCTCGGCGACCGTTAACTGACGTCGATAGGTGCCGTACACGCGGCGGGGGGCAAGCAGAACACGCGCAGCAGGCGATTGTTGTCGTCAGTGGCATAATGCTGTGATGCGTAAGGTCACTAAGGGGCATGAAGCAGCTCTGTTACCGCACCCTTGCAGAAAATTTAATTTAATTTAATTGCCGTGTTTTGTATACAGACACCACCTCAGATCATCACCAGTGCGTGTCAGAGCGTTCCGCGTGCAGTACAGGGCCAGCTGCCAGGAAAGGACACCATCCGCAAAGTGATCCAATGCAAGCGCAGGGAAGTCGCCGCTGCACCACCTGCTCCGACAGATCTGACCGCACTCGTTATACCAGATCAATACAAGACCTACGAGCCGACACCAGGAACGACCGAGGATTTCCTGCTGATTGACACAGGCCCAGGGCGTGACCGTATCTTAGTATTCGGTCGTGAAGGCAACATGGAGTGGAGCAGCGAAGTTCGGGCGCTCTACTTAGATGGCACGTTCAAACAGGCACCACCGCTATTCTACCAGGTGTATGCCATCCTGGCCGAACGTAACGGGTACGTCTTTCCGTTGCTGTACGCGTTGCTGCAAAACAAGAGACGTCCGACTTACCAGCAGCTGTTCCAGGCAGTCGCTCATAAGTGGCCGCAGCTTCAGCCGGAGTCGTTATCCGTCGACTTTGAGATTGCGGCATTCCAGGAAGCACAGAGAGCATTTCCCAATGCACAACTGTTCGGCTGCCTATTTCATCTCACTAGAAATATGAAGAAGAAGCTCACGGAAGAACAGCTCATGAGCAGGTCCGTATAGCCCATACGTCTTTAGCTTTATTCAGCAGCTTTTTATTAGAGCTGTCGAATTAACGCGTTAACACATTTAAGTATTGACGTGCGTTATGAAAATTAATGTTTCATCACTAATGTCCCGTTCCTGCGACACAGCCACAAGTTTGTTAGACCCACGATGATTTGCTGAAATGACGCCACTGTTTATTTCTCTCGCTCAATTTCGGACACTGATGCATTGCAAAATTGTTCTATCACTAAGCCTACCACTGTGAGCCATAACAAAGAGTGATTGTTAACCACAGAAGGTGTTACTGTGCCGCTGCAGGTACAACAGTGATGCAGAGTTCGCGCTGAAGGCAAGAC
>Ga0209367_1003835_pt1 | contig 20576 bp, 8 predicted proteins | sample WorMetLIZISLAND2_FD_187412 | JGI IMG/M metagenome (GOLD analysis project Ga0209367, IMG submission 187412) | Marine gutless worms symbiont microbial communities from Max Planck institute for Marine Microbiology, Germany - Olavius geniculatus... ...
GTTTTCACATCAAATTTCCAACGTGTCCACCTTGCTGCTGGACGACGCATCGAAACCGGCGACGCCACTGACCAATGGCGCGATCAACTAAACGCTGCGGCACTTTACCCCACTCAGCGACAATGGTTTTTTTAGCTAATTGACTGTCGTGAACCGTTAACATTGATAGACTCTCTGTTGAAGGGCATCCCGAACAGCATAATCAACTGAATTTAAGTCTGAGTTGCCAGGCTCGATCAACGTTGATCATGCAACCTGTCAGTGGCGTTGCAGGCTTGAGTGCGTCATCTGATATTTCACGAGGTAGTGTAGCGACACATTTGAGGTGTGGTGGGATCTGTAGTGACAGTTTCATTACAAATTGTCTCCTGATTCTGACAGTGAAAGAATTTTGAAAATCGGTTAATATTTGGTGAATTTATGATGTATACAAAAAACTGTGCCATTTTTTTGGCCCACCCTGTAGTTACGTCGGGCTGGACCCGCGGCGCAAGAACGCAACCCGGGAGTCGACGAGTACTCTGAAGGCGTGGCTTTATGAGCACATCAAGAACCCGTACCCGACCAAGGGCGAGAAGATTATGCTCGCCATCATCACCAAGATGACCCTTACGCAGGTGTGTGAGAATTTTAACAGCGCTTCGGATTACAGCTGCTGCGAAAATTAACGATTAATCGTGCGATTAATTAGTATAAAATTGTGATAATTAACAGTTTTAATATTGCACTAAAACTACATTGATTTTTGTTGGCTTTTGTGTGTGATGCATTTTGTACTAACTTAACTGTTAGCAGTTTATTGCAATTAGCTTTAATCTTATATAGCACTTTTGCTGCCATACTTTTTAGTGAACTTGATTGGTTGATTGATTCAGTGTTTGATTTGGGCTTTTTAATTGCTTACTCTTTTATCAGCTTTTTGTTTGTTTGTCGAGGATTTTTGTACTTTTCCTAATTAACAGTTTTTGGGCCAACTCAGTCTTCCATCCCTCCGAGGTTGCGAGGAGTATGCCGGCCGGCCTTGCTGGGATTAAAGCGGGTGCGCTCACTGCGTGGTTATGTCGGGTGGCAGGTATACCACTGCAGTGATCCTATGGCTCTGAAATGGTTTCCACCTTCCCATAAGGCGGCGCCGATCTACGTTTCTTCAGGCACCAGTTTAAATTGCAAGACCATTATGAAAATGTGAATACGGGGCTGCATCGCGCGGGTGTCTTAGATTTCACTAGCGGATAGCCTACCCACGAAGGGATTAGCCATGCAGTCTGAGCTAACTTTTTGTACCTACTCAACTTTCACCGATTATCTTGTCTTTACTGTCCGTATGCAGGTCTCGACGTGGTTCGCGAACGCTCGGCGTCGACTCAAGAAAGAGAACAAGCTGCAATGGACCAACGCGCCGGGGGGCGAAGACCACGACCGGAAATCACGTGACGACGACGATGACGTGGACGATGACGTCAGCAACGACTTCAGTGACGTCATCGCTACTGCTGCCGACTATGATCTCAGTTCGGTTGAAGAGTGTGGTCGTAGTGCGTTGGATCGACGACAGATGGCGCCGCTGACTGTTCCGCACCAGCAGGCCAAAGACGCCGCAAACCGCCTCGGTAAAATAATATTGTAATAATTTTATTGAAATTTATGCGACTATACTTGAATACTAAACAGCAGTGACTGATTCAGACATTTTAGGCGGAAGCTTTTGTTTAGTGTTTAGTTTTCTCAAAGTGCATGGATTAGAAATTTTTTTTGTAATGCAAAATACCCAGGTCAACTTAGCCTAGCCGTCCCTCCGGGATAAGGAAATCGAATGCCGACCTGTCTGACTAGGATTAAAGCGCGGCGTGTTTATACTTGTATCGGGTGGCAGCTAACGATGTTTGATATCCCATATGACAGATAAGTTGAGATAACTGTTCATAGCTCGGAGATGGATTAAATAAAACGAGCTATAGGCCTAAACGCACATTTTAAGAATATCTTTTATCTCACGGTGCCATGAGAGGACATTCCTGGTGCAGAAAATAGTTCAAAATACTGCGGCTATACCTGCGAGCAGTACTTGGCCTTGAGCAGGGTTTGGCTAGCCTACCTAATCTAGTTGTGAACGTGTTTTGTTCAGAGATCAGCCCAAACCGGTCGCTGGAGTCGGTGTCCTCTCTGCACCAGTCACCGACCGCTGTTGCTGGATCTCTGAGTTCAATCTATCCTCATCCTCATCCCCATCGTCATCACTCCGCCAGCAATGCAGCCGCCGCTACCCATCCGTTTAAAACCTTCCCTTCTCATCTTATACCCCATCAGAACACAGCCTCTGCCATGTCGGACCTTCGTTCCCGCCTCCAGTTCATCGACGAAGCCCGCAGCGCCTTTTCCTGCGTCGTCCGACCTCCCCCCACCGTTGCCGCGGTGACACAACGTGATCCCCTGACTCCGCCCATTACGTCACGTGACCCGCTAACCTCGCCAACGTCACGTGATCACCCGCCACGACGACCAGCGGAACCGGAAGTCGATGATGACGTCACGCGAGCGCCGGTGAAGCCGCGCATCTGGTGCATTGCCGACGTGGCGACCACTCCGGATATCAGTCGCGGAACCACGTCCAGGCACGGGGTAGGCCTACCACGGGGTTCCATCGAATCTTCTGCCGTCCAAGGACTTCTTCTATAGGGGTCCGTGCAGCTTGTTCCATGGGTCTGCTTACGGACACGTCGTTGTGAAAAGTCGAGCTTTGGGGCAGCGGTTTCCTGTCAAATGGGACCGACAAAACCGGAAACGTCCAAACTATATTCCACTACACGAATTCTAACCCTAACCATATCCCCATCACCATACCATAATTCCCAACCCTAACCCTAACCTTAGACCTAGCTGTTACCTAACCCTATCCATATTTGTAACCCCATTCCTAACCCTAGTCCAAAACCCTATCCCTAACCTTATTTCCTAAACTTAAGTCTATATCACTGATTCCCGGTGTTGTCGGAATACCGGGGCAGCGACGAATCACCGTCATATCCGAGCACCTTTGTAAGCAGGGGCGTTTACGTCTATTGGGGACTATATGCTCATAGCGTCATAAGGGAGACAACTTAAGACTTTATTGGAGGGACAGTCATCGTGAGGCTAAAGATGTAGCAATTTTTTTCTATTTTTCGGCTGCCGGACCTTGCTGGGAGCACAATACGACGTTTTCCACGACCCTATGCGTAATATGCCACTCACTCAACTTTAAGCGTGTGGCGCCTTTATCTTTTTGCCCACCTCAGCCTGGCCATCCCTCCGTATAGGTAGGCGCAGTGAGTACCAGCGAAAGCTGCATGTGGTGTAGACAGGCGCACCGCGCGATGCACTAACTCCATATCCGCGTCTCGCAGTGTAAACTGGTGTCTGGCTCTGGCTGAGCCAGACACCAGTACTGGCTGACGGCGAAGGAAACGCAGATTAGCGCTACCCATGGGCCTTATGCCTCGGGGGGACATTTCTTTACTTTATTTTACCAAAGGTTTGTAATGGGCGACAATTTGCATGCGGCGTCATTTATGATTGCAACCGTTATCGTCATTTATTTGTCTTGTGCTTTCATAGTGCAAAATTAACACAGTGCGCAATAACTGTGCATTAGCTTATACAAGACGATTGCCGTCGTTTATGCGTTATTCCATGTTTAATATTGTTTGTAAATATGCACAATATTACAGCTATGCATTTCACTAATTTTTTGTCTGATTCATCGTGCTGATAACAGACAGCTTTCTTTTTTCACTAATGTAATTTTGATTCAAATTAAAGCACGGCGCATTGCATGATATGACGATTGATTAATTGATTGATTGATCTCAAACATATTTTAATCAAGAGTAAACTATTTTCTAGAATTTTGTGAGCAGTTTTGAAATTTTTATAATTATCATTACTACTACCAAGTGAATTTGATAATTATACTGATGTTATGTTTTACTTTTTCGGGTTTGCATGCACTTACTTGTCCGCGCGACAAATTGTTCATATGGAAGGAATTTTCATAAAATTTTTGAAGGGGGATCGATCGTTAGATCTGATAAGCAGGGTTTGTTCTAACTTCAGATGTTTTTTTCTGTATTTACTGATGTTGCTAATCCTTACACCGAAGAATAATTGCAATCATCGGCGGACGTTTGAACTTTGTTTTCTAGTTTGCAGCTAATTTCTGCAGTGTTTGAATTGTTGTCTGTCCAATGCAATGCATAGCATTGGACAGGGTATATAAAATCACCTGAGTGTCCGTGCGTGCTATCAAGCTATCTTCCTGTTACCTTTTCCTTCTCTTCCCCTTCCTCTTGTCCTTCCCCCTTTCCTTTTCCTTTCCTTCTTTTTCCGCTTCCCCTTTCTTTTCCTCTTCCCCATCTTCCTTCCCCTTCTTCTTCCCTTTTCTTTTCTCCATCTTCTTTTCCTTCCCTTTCCGCTTTTCCTTGCCTTTTTTCCCCTTTTCCTTTTCTTTTTCTTATCCCTTTCTTTTCTTTTTTCTTTTATCTTCTTTTATCTTTTTCTGTTTTCCTTTTTCTTTCCCTTCCTTTTTCCTTACCCTTCCTTCTTCCCTCTTTATTCTTTCTCTTCCCCTTTTTATTTCTTTTTTCCTTCCTTTTGCCTTCCATTTATTTTCTTTCTCCCTTTTTTCTTCCTTTTCCCTTTCCACTTCTCCTTTCCCTTTCCTTTCTTTCCCCTTTCCTCTTTCTCGTTTTCTTCTTCCATCTTTCTTTCCGTGTCCACGCCCGTGCGTAAAATATTTGAGGCACCATATCTCCGAATCTGGTGCATGCCAGATGGACGCATGGTCACAATGGATCACCCATAGGAAGTCGACCCCGGGAGTCTAATGGTCACGTGACCGATGACGTCACGTAACTCCAAAAGGTCAAACTCGTGACCCAATTATCTTTGAGGCGCCATATCTCCATAACTCTGCAAGATAAACTCATGGTGATGGACCATTCATAGTAAAGCGCTGGTGACGAATAGAATGTCTCGCAACTGACAATGTTTATTGTTTAGTTAAAATAATAGAGAAGGATGAAAAAATCATTGTTGCTGTACAATTTGAAATTAAACTGTTTGATTTTTATGTGAACATTATCTTGTTTCTGCAATGTTTGAACTGTGCGAAAAGAGCTCTGGCAAGGGGAGGGGTAAGCGGCAATCAAATCAAAATACCAAAATGTGGTGCGCGGAGGGGACCCTTTTCGATCTCATCGTGAAAGAAGCAGTGTCACTTTTTTCCAGAATTTTTTTATTTTTAAACCTGAAAAATGTGCATTTTTGTGGATTTTCAAGCGCTAAATTAAAAAAAAACTTTTCTTTTTAACCAAACAACATTGTCAAAGTGCACAGAGGCTTATAGGCATATATAGTTGATTCACTGCCAGTAAACTGGGGGGTTGCGGGTCAAGGGGGTTGAAATTTACCTAAAGGGATCGCTCCAATTAAAGCTATACGGGTGTTTAACTTGTCCCCGGTTTTCGAGCACTGCTTAGGCCTAATTTGTTGTTTTCCGTTCAAATGCAAGCGTATCGTGCATGTATAGGGTGTACATATGATAGGCCTATTTTGCATTTTCCGTGCTAAATATCAAAACAATGGCAAATAACAGATTTACTGCACGCGATATATGTTGACACATCTCAGTTAATGTGTATTCTGGCGCGGTGTATATATCCCGACTTCCGAGTGACTTTTCTGTATTTACTATGTGTTTAATAATAATTGTTATTGTTAATTAGATAAAAATGACACTACAGTGTGTGCAAATCTTTTCAAGTTTTTATAATCAAATTACATTCTGTTCATTTAATTCACCACGGAGAGAAGAGAACTGGTGATCTTCAAGTGAAATGAAAAAAACTAAATAATGTTTATGAATACTAATTAATGTTCAGTAAAAACGTGATACTCTTTTTGACGAGTGTATTTTATTGATCAAATTTACCGCTTCACGATACAACGTTTCTTAAAAATGAACAAAAATTTACAAAAGTTTGTTACAACAGTGGATTGAAAGTTAGAATTTTACAAAATACAAAAAAAATAAAAATTTTTTTACAGAATTTTAAAAGTTTTGATTTAGGAATGTGCAAAGACAATTTCTACCACTGATAAAATTCGTCACAATTAGAATTCATATTCGCCACAAAATCAGGAATTCTCAATCAATGATTACAAAAATAGACCATGGATAATGCAGTCAATTCATCGATTTTTTATTTTTTTACCACAACTTTTAAAATTAGTTAAAAACGTAAATTTTGTTTTTTTTTATTCCTAAAGTTTGACATTTCACTGTTTCTATTTCCTCAAATTTGATGATGTCTGTATCAGACAGTTCGTAGGTTGTATCTGCGTCGGTTATGTGCTTGTTTTTTGTTTGTTTTTTTCATTTTTCTTACTTTTTCATTTGTTTCTGTACTCAGTGTGCGATTTTTTTGATAATAAATATATAGTTCTGATAAACTCTCGTAAACTTTTTTTCGACAGGAAACGCCGTATTCTGAAGCAGTGGATTTAATCACGTTATTATCCCTAATCATCATCGTCATCATCAATGAACTGTTGAGAAGCATCATATCAAATTGGCAGCCAATTTATCAATCTGGGGAGGAGAAGCTATACTGAACTAGGAAATCTGGAAACGATGCACATCGCCATCAGCGAGCGCTGGAAAGAGTCATTATGCACCGCAGACTATAGGACACATCACACCGTGAGCAGATAGAGATCATATACCGGGGTCACACAGCAATTACATAGCCTACACCTGGACAGCACCCCGCCACGCGGTCTGCGGACAGCGGAATCATCCTAATGCAGATTGCGATCCGTAGCAATTTGAGTGAGAATGAGCAGTAATTCATAATAGCGAACGGGACGGGACGGGAGCACTGCATGCGTGATTATGGATTAAAGATATAGGGTACGTCACAAAGAATGAAAATTAAGCCACAGTACTCTTGATTCACTGACAAATTTAGTAAAATATTTGAAAAAAAAACGTTAAAAATATCATCTATCTCAAACGTTACTAAAGCATAACTCATCACAGCACTGCCTCGTGAAGCGAAACATCACAATACATGTAGTTTGTATTTTGATTCGCGGTGTTGAACATTATTTACTCAAAAATAAAAAAAAATATATAACCACAAAAGAATGCATAATAATAATTGCTAAAATGCAACAAATACGTAGTTTACTTCTATCGTCTATGATCTTATGCCGACGAAATAGCGGCCGATAGCGGACGGGATTTTCCGACCAGCCGAGCGCAGGATTTCGCGGCATGGCGCCAACTGCACGGTTCATTAAGCAGGTGTCACATCTGCAACCATCATCAACATCAGCAGCAGCAGCAGCAGCATCTTGCCACAGACTCGATCATATCTCCACGTGCCGTGTGATATCAAACGAGTAAGTGAGTGAGTGAGTGAGTAGGGTTTAACGCCCCACCCGACAGTATAGGTCATTTCGGGGACGGCCTTTCCAGGCAATTGCACACACACATAATAATGCAACAGAAAGTTTAACTTTTACAGAAACACAAAACACTAAAACGACCCAAACCTAAATTGTAAGAACGCGCCATTATATGCGCGCATATGTAGTTAACAGTAATGGCAGTTTTAATTATCTTTTTTCTTATCCTCCAGACAGCCATTAAGCTCGGAATGTTGTTTATCAGAGAATGAGTAAAAATATTCCAAAAGAGAAATGACCAGGCCATGTAGGAACCTCAGCAACACAACGATGTTGCCAGTCAATGACTAAAGGTGCGTATACAGAGCGACAGAAATAAAATAAAATAAACAGAACGAAAACGAAATAAAATAACAGCCGCGAGCTCCGGCTTTCATTTCATTTAAGTTCAGTGCAGTTCAGTCAAGTTCAGCTTATTTCATTTCATTTTTGTCGTTCTGTACGCAGCTTGATATTAAGTCCAGTCAACCTGCAAATCTTATGGGCGCCGGTGGGCAGCAAAAATCAGCCTTGCTTTATACAACTAGAAAATTTGACTATTGACGAAGTATTTGAAGAATGATAACCAGAAAAAAAGTCTGGAGGATTATTTTGACTTTTTCGTCAATATAAGCCATGAACAAGACTTTATTTCCATCATCCCATGGACCAAGACGATGGTCCCGACGACTATGGATCACTGGCAGTGATAGGCACTGATGATGGCGATGACGAATGGGCGGATACGGTCAATATATGCGAGGAAATGAGCGTGACGCCGTGTAAGACGATAGAGAAGACAACTCGAGGGTGTTGAAAATGCGGGACCTGAAATTGCAGGATTAAACAATGACGGACCTCGTTCTTCCTCATCCTCATCTTGCTCTGTTGGTCAGGCGGCAAAGTGATGCTCAGCTTCGCAGTAGGACCCTTCTGTAGTAATAATTCAAAACTTGGAGAGAGTACAGGGGTTCTAGGAAATGGAGTAGTCAGAACAGAACGAAACTTTAATATTGCCGTTGCCCCTTCTTACACTAAAGTAGGCCTAACAGAAAAATGTATATATACGTATACTAAATCTAAATGCATATTGAATGACTAGCATATGCAATTTTTACAAGTGCTCAGTGAACGAGGAGGCAGTAAGGTTGCTTCCGCGTGCCTTAATCGTAAATAAGTAAGAAAAGTAACGTAAATTTATGTAGCGGATAACGTTTAAAAACCTCTGACATGTCCACGAAAAATTAAGATCCTGATTATAATTCGTCCAACGATGCAGCAACACGGCGGTTTAGTCCGCCACTGTCATCCAGGTCTCGCAATGTCCGGCTGTGTCTTGTTCTTGGTCCATTAATGTCGGTGTCCTGCATTTTCAGTCGACCCGGCAACTCTGTCGGGGACAAGACAGAACCCCGGCGGCACCCCGCTGCGGGGTGCCGGTGTCGGTCAATTACGGTGCCAAGCTGGGTTGTCGACACGCGCCCCCGCTCCAACCAACGACTAATGGGAAATGTTTAACACGTGTATATCGGATGATGCGTCTGTCTGCGCATGCATGAGAGCGAGACCTTATCGCCCGTCATCATCATCATCACCATCAGCAGCTGCAGCATAAAATTTGACGCTGATTGCCATTATTTTGTGCGCGGCCGGCGTGCGTGGCATTGAAAATGGTGCAACTAAAAACAGTGCAAGTGTTGAAAATGTGGGTGAAGGCTAACACAAAAGCGATGTGTGTTAATCTTTTTGCGCTTCAATCGATCGCAAATAATTTTCGAAATTCGATACGTAAGTAAGGGGGTGCAGGTAAACCCGGTTCCGGTAAAGTCGGTCGGAGAAAACGCCACTAAGCGTGAGCCGAAGCAGTGCAGCGAAGTAGCAGTATAGAAATTAGAAAGCCTGCATTATCTGTATGAGTTGACTTTTTGCCAATCATATACGACCATATGAAGTTCTAGATAGCTCGTCTGGAACGCACAGCTTCGTGACGTCGACACTTGTAGGCAATTACTGAGGACTTGTCATTTTTTCCGTTTACTGTACTGGTATTGGAGCTTCACATGTCGATAAAAAATATCTATTTACTTTTTTTGCTGTTACTTACCTAATTTACTTAATTGTGCGACTGTCCTTATACACCGAATTACAGATCTTGTTCGTCCGTACGTCTGTCCGCCTGTCTGTCCCTACACAATGTTTCTAACTCGAAGACAAAAAAGCGTAAAAAAGCAAAATGGAGTTGAACGCTTTCCAAAGCAAAAATAGCTGGTGTGCAGATCTTTAGTTTGAAAGGTCAAACTGTCAAAAGTCATAATTGGAGTTGGTTGGAATTGCGCAATACAATAAACGAGCACGTATATATATATATTCTGTATGACTGTAAAATGCACGCACTGGATCTGGAACTGAAAGTGTATATACCGAATACGATTGTTTTCGGCGAGAACTGAGCGTCCACCAAAAGTGCACGTAGGCCTATTTGTAGGCGAATCAGTACCGAAACTGAAGCCGAAATTCGTTTGATCTTTGCAGGGCATCTGTAGCTGGGCGAACGGTCGCTTATTATGTCGACACTGGGCCGAAATATTCGTTTATTTCTACGGTTTATTTCTCGCTTACTGCGAGCAGCTGAGACAATGGCGACATGTTTCCGTAGCCTCGGGCCGCCTGCATGCGATTTAATGCATTTTACCAATTTCACGCCAAGCACTTAGCACGCCCGCTGCTCCCACTGGCCCATGGCCTAACGGCCATTATCATTAAGCTCTGAAATCACTTCTGGGCTATACAGCTGTCCAGCGCTAATTGTTCGGTCGACAGTCGACACTGCAGCTTTGCTTTCGACTGTGTCTAGTAAACAACTAGCGCTACGAATCGCCGACTCTCATTAGTGTAAGCTAATTGTCACGTACCTTATCCGTGGTTGCACCGTCTCGCGATACCCGTGCTGCGGCAGACCGCCTATTAATGCGCATTCGGTCGGTCGGTCTGTCTGTTCGTCTCGTGACTCTCGTCTGTAGCCGATTAGCTTAAATCAGTCGATTAACCGAAGACAATAAATACAGATAAATTGTGTTTTATTTGCTTCATAATGATAAAGAAAAGACAATAGACCAAAAATATGACATTGAGCATACGTTGCAGTAGCACAAAACAATGCACGAATAAAAAAAGGTTTGTGTATTGGATAGCAGATAACACTATGTGATCCTATATGGCACGTGACGCTCTGTAACTTTGCGATTGATTTCCCATAAAGAACTATCCACAACCTTTAACTTTAATCCTTTTGTATGTGGATCTATAGCTCTTGAGTCGATATCTGGCTCCCCATGCAGCACGGAGTCGATCCCCTGGCGTGCGGCACCTCGAACAAAAGATTTATGTACTTCGACAGAACACCCGACACGCGGACGGCGTGACTACTGACTAATTCGCGAGCCAATTTAATCATTTCTCTCGACGTGCTACAACGCCGAGAAGCCGCCCGAGAACCAGGCCAAATACAAGCTGGCACTCGACTCAACGTGCATTATTAACCTACGTCCCGATGTACAGCCGCGGCGTTAGCAGTTTTTGCTTACATGAACTTCCGCCGCTGTGGTGAGGCGCTGTTACGACGGTATAATCCGATCCGCAACGTGTTCACAATCCGCCGGCTGTTAATTGCCTCGATTTGACCGCCTATATAATAACCAGTGATGTTATCAAGGACTTTTTGTTCAAGGCAAAGGCTACAAACTTACAAAAAAGCAAGGACAAAGACAAGGACAAAAATTTGGGACCAAGAACAAGGCCAAGGCCAAGGATTTGTCATCAAAGCCAAAGCCAAGAAAGGCCAAGGTAAAAAAAAACGTAAAGTCCAGTATACTTGCTACAGCGCTTTTTGCATGAGACGAACTCGTGGCCAGAAACGCTTTGACAATTTCGGAAGTGGCATCTGATTGGCATGAGCTAATGATAGCGTAGCGCACTATGCGGCTATCCATTGCCCACATTAACGAACAATTGGACCCGCGGTTTGCAGCTAGCAGACATAACACCGCCCCAATCAGCCACACTGGGCCTTCACCCCGTAGCCCGTAAGCTACTATTCATTTTCCGCCCATGCGTTTTTGCCAGACTGCAATCGGAATCATAAGAACTTTTTATGCCATATGTTGTGTTTTTCTCATTACAGTTTGTATGTGAAACCTTAATGAGCCGAATAAGCGGCCAAACCTAAATTTGGCAAACTAAAGCCTGCATTTGACCATAGAGGTTATAAACATTAATTTGCAACCAAAAACATAAAAAAACATGTTTCTTTCACTTTTATAAAAAACATGTAAAAAGACATACATAAAAACATTGAATCACATTTAGCACAATAACACGTTAAAACAAAAACCTACCATTTGTGAAGACTGAAGACCGAAATGTACTGAAGTTATTATATAACCGTGATTATGGTACAGATCGAAAACAGGGCTAAACGCAATTTGCTTATGAGAAATGCATCATATTTGTAATTTTGTATGTTTATTTTTAATAAGAACAAAAACGCGACATTAAAAATAAAACAAGAACATTAAAAAACATTAAAAAATTAAAAACAAAACAAATTAAAAACATTTACAAATAATAAACATGAAAACATGTTTTTAAACTTTTATAAAAAAAAACATAAAAAATGTTTTAACACCCATGCATTTGACCACGCATCATAAAGCTGGGACTATTTCTGTAGACGCCAGAGGAATCGACTTATAATTCTCCGATTCCGAATACCCGCCATGTGTGTGTATTCGCTAGCCGTATCGTTCATCATCAATTATTAGCAGGTATTAGGCGTGCGTCTTTAGCGAGCTGCGATCGGTTTAATTAACAAGCCATAGTACTATGACGTCGTCAGATGGCCCTACAGAGTAGACAATCTGCCAGAACCAACAAATAATTGTTCAATCGCATGCGGCACATTACACGCGCCGCTTAGCCAGCCGCCCGTGTTTTGCGCCGTTCGCCGCTTCAATAATGCATCAAGTCAAATAACATTCGCTAGGTAAATTTTGTCCAACCTGTTTATACCTGAATGACCTCAATTACTGGCAGATGTTATAGGAACCTTGCTCTTTGCCTTAACGGTTATGATATATACTGTCAGTGTTTGTACTCTGTAACTGCAATTAGGCCTATTGTTGCTCTAATTCCGCCGACTCTTGGTTTTTGGAAGTTTTATTCTTTACGATTTTCATGCCTTTAGATTTAAATCTTGAATAGGCCTACGATGCTGCACTCCACTCCGCCACGATGACTGTTATTGAACAAACTATAGAAATCCAGAACAGCCATACTCTTGACATGCAAAATTCACGAGTAACATTTTCCCGAGTAGGTATAAATGTCATAATTTAATGTAATGAAATAATGTTCGATGTCTTTTACATTATACCGTTGTGTGCACTAAAATTGCCCAAATTCATACGGCGTTATAGGCCTATTCAAAGCGTCCAGCATGCACTGAAACTATATACACCTATGGTCAATATATGGACTGGAGCATATATTAGTGTAAGTGTACTCCCTACAGATGTCTCAAAATTTAAGAAATTCTGCCAGAATTCGTCTCAGAATTTGGGTTAGGGGGCCTACTATGTTGCTCTGTTTCTATATTTTCATATAGATTTTTTCTAGCAATTCAGTGCATGGTGTGATTCAACGTTCGGCAACGGCAAGACGGAAGGGCGCACACCATGTCAACACGCAGCGTCGACATTTTTACATGTTTGTACAACGTATATGCGTGCATAATGTTAATATTATATAATGACAGTTTGCTCCATAAACAAATCTTACATCTGTCTTTTTTTGGACTTGGTCATTTACAGATTTTAATAAAATAATATTATTGTTTAAGACGATCTACATGATGGAAAAATTCAAAGCTGCTGTGATATGGTAATTCAATTTTTTTTCTTTTAAAAAATAATTTAACTATTTTGGTGTTTGTTTATATATATTTGTTTATTTCTGCCACCAAAGTAATTGAGAACAATGCCAGTTATTAGTTTGTTTTTTAGTTAAGTTGTTTATTTTTTCTATTATCTTGTATTTTGCTGTCAGTGTTCTGACGAATAAAGTTGTACATATAAATAAAATACCGGTGCTCAGGATGTGTTATACAACTTGAAATTGGCAAAGCAGATGTCTCAAGGTCGACTAAAGTCTAAAATCGTGTCGGGGAGAGAGGGTATAAAAGAGGTGGCCAAGGTCAGTATAAGCATGACGTCAATCGACATCGAATGCAGGCGGATAGATCTACTATGTAGTTACATGACGACTACGTCGGTCCAACTAATCGCCTAGTACCTACCCGACGCATTAATTATTAATTAAATAAATATTTCAGCGGGACGCACGAGCTGTGTGCAAATTAGTTGGACGACATTGTGAGTGAGAGAACGAGTTTTGCACGTCTTATTCCTAACGACCGATTGTCACGCATTGCGCAATCTTCAACCAACCATGATGTACAACGAGGCCAGGCCGAAATCGAGTCCGACGCCTGTTGTTGAAGGCCAGGTCAAATGTAGAACTACACTGTGTCTCAAAAAACGTCCCCGACATTTTCGACTGTAACTTAAAAACCAATTATCAGATTTTAATAGTTTTTGGTACAAATATTTCCGACACAACTTGCCATCAAATTACCCTTCAGCTTCCCACCTCACCCAATGTATGCTTTTGTACTACCTAGGGAAAGCAGATCAAGCGCAATATGTGTTGAAATAAATGACAAAACGTCAATAAATTCCATCTATCCTAATCTGTAGGCCCCAACAGCAGGTCCATTAAAAGGTTTGACTATCATGCAGCAGTGTGTTTACCAGATAAAGTTTACGAATGTTCATGAAGTCAAGAAGCGACTAGTACAGCCTGTATTGGTCTTGAGCAGAACATTATCGATACTGCTGTCAATGAAAAAAGCGTCTCCGTGCTCGTGTTCGCATAGTGGGCTAACAATTTAAGCAATTTTACTGCAGGCAGTTGAAAAATGGTCAACTGGGTGAAATGTCGGCCAAAGTGCCAAAAATTTAAACAAAATGTGTTTTTACGCGTTATGTTAATTAAACCATTATATCGCATTTGATATTTAATAAAAAGGAAATATTTTTGTTGTTGTGTTTTCCCCAGGTAGTGCAGAAACAAACATTAGGTGAGGAGGAAAACTAAATAGTCATTTGATGGCAAGTTGTATTAGGAATATTCCTACCAAAATTATCAACATTTGATAATTGGTTTTTAAGTTGCAGTCAAAAATGTCGGAGATGTTTTTGCACAGTCTCAATGTCATCGTAATCTAAAAGTTTTACGGTGTTAACAAGAACAAAGCACTACGATGGAGACAGTACGAGGCCAAATGTTTAAGGTTAAGACCGAGGCCAAAGCCGAGGCCATGGCTTCAAGGCCGAGACCGAGACTGAGAGCAAAATTTTGGCCTCAAGGCCATTTTGGCCTCGATGACTTAACACCTCTGCAGCCAGATGTGTCGACCACGCATGCAGACGCGCACAAGTTTTGCGAAGTTTGGAGCACAGAACTCAGAAGCAGTAATTCCGCGATAGGCAGCACAGAAATGCTTTTGGGCATGTTCGTTCTACATGCAAGATAACTCATAAAGTGTGAACGGATCAGCGCTGAGAAAAACGAAGTTAAATATTTATTTCATTGAGTCCGAAAATAATTCGTGGTTGTTTGTTCTCAGTTATTTTCAATTTCCCTGAAATTTATCCGTCAACAAAAAAATAGAATTTTTTGCCACATTCTGCCCTCGTTTTCTTACGATCTTCGCAGCGAAAGAACACAACCGTTGCGACTAACACCGATGCCGTGGGTGTGTTAGGAAAGCCACTGTGTACTGCAGAATTGATCGGAAAGCATTATAAGAACTACGACGACGACGTCGAGAAAAGCGATGCGCTTTGCTGGCTTGCTCCCACACCGAACGCACGAGCAAAGACCTACTAGAATAGGCTAATGAACGAACTGGCGTGCTGTGATCGCGTTCTGTAACATGGCAAAGGTCGCAATGCCCCGTCGCGATCGAAGACGCCATGCGTGCTCATTCTTCGCTGTATGCGCTAACAGTCTTAACTGCTTCGCTGCATCTCGCAGAGTCAAAACGCCCACTTCCCTACAGTATAGCTTGCTTTGTGTGGCATGCAACAGACATTATACACTGTAGGTACTAGGTACACAAGACATCAAGTCACACTGGCGTACGAAAGAACAAAGACGGCCGATCGTATACTTACATTTATCGCTACATTGAACCTACACAGGCACCACCGTTTTTTACGCGCGAAAGCAGCGCGTCTTAGCCATCGCAATTCTGTCTGTCCGTCTGCCTGTCACACGGGTGGATCAGTCAAAAAACGGTGCAAGATAGGATTACCAAATCTTCACCGTCGGCTGCCTGGAAGACTCTAGTTTCAGGAACCGTAAAGCTTTTCCATAAATTCGGACCCGAACGAAGGCGCTAAATGAGAGGGGGTGGGCAACATTTGCGATTTTTGGCCAATAAGTCGCTGTATCTCAGTAACGGTGCGAGTTAGGGCCTAGTAATTAACAGTATCATTGCTCTACGGTTTTAATGTTTGTTTGGTGCTAATGCCTAGTTCAACACCACCCTCTTACTGTCATATGTAACTATTCTCTGTCTGCTTTTGTTGTTGTCTGTCAATACCTGTCTGTCTTGTCTGTCTTGTGTTTCTATGGGCCATGCTGCTTGAAATAAAAGTGATTGATTGATTGATTGATTGATTGATTAATCACTAATAAGAAGTCGTACACTGGCTCTCGATTGGCTTCGAATTCAATGACCTTGAATGACCTTGAACGCCAAAATTTTATGGATTTTTTTGGCGATTTTGGGCTGCGACACAAGTCTATATCATTCACAAGGTGGCGCCACGGAACAATCGTTATGCGATCCAGGTAGAGAATTTGGTATTTGTATATTATGTTAGCGTGAACACCCCAATTTTCAGCTAAACTACTGAACCGGAACTGCTATAGGCTTTCGCGCGTCTCGTGAGCATTAGCTCAAATTTCTTGTTCTCTGTCTACACGTGGCTACGTGTACCGGAAATTTTTATGCGGCCTTTTTCATACTGCGGCAGCTGAGGCAATTTCTATAGGCTACTTTTTAATCTTCCTTTTTAGTCCCAGCTGAGAAAGATGATGGCGGTTAATTAAGTCTATCGATAACGTTGTCGAGACGCATCAACGAAGTTATTCTATACGTCGAACTGGTTTAGTACTGAGATGGGTGACTGTTTGCGAGTTACCCACGATAACTCAGCCTAACCATCCCTCCGTAGTTGGGCGCAGTAAGCAGTGGCGATGGCAACGGCTACCACGGACGAAATAGCGAACTAAACAGCGGCTGTTCTTCGCAGCTAACTTGCGTCTGTCTGAACACTGCAGATTACTAACTTAGACTATTTCTGTGACCTGAGTTGAGCTGCGGTGCCAGAGACAATGACCTGCGGCCACAGACATAAACATTTGCTGAATTTAAGGTTGATCTCATTATGATCTGCCGTGATCTGCGGTGTATGGGAAAACCCGCTATAACTTATAGACATGTAAGCCGACCTGACAGTGAAAGAAAGTGGCTGCGGCACGCCGTCGTAGCGCCCTCCGTACATTAGCAAATTAAAATATTTTTGCAAATGTTTTGTGTTTTACGCAAATAAACAACGGTCGAATAAAAGTTACAAAACATCCGCAGTGCCTTCACAGTTTTCGTTTCTACGGTTTTATTAACAGCCGCATGCATATTTATAAGCCTACAATGTCGTTCAGTTAGGCCATAGATTTTGATCTGGTCGATCATCTCATGGACGTCAATAGTCACAGCGGGCCCGAAAGAAAACATTCTCGCGGAGCCCGTCTAAGGGAAGAAATTGAACTTTGCTTATTATTGCTTATTAAAATGGCGCATTCTGGTGTAGGCCTACTCTCTATATCTGAGCGCGGGGTTCGGGGAAGACTCACCCCCTTGCCTCTTTCTCCACGGGCATAGATGATCTGATCTCGGCGACGGCTGATGGCGTTAGGCCCAAACTCCACTACTTAGATTTGCTGTAGATCTTTCGTACAGTAAATCGACAACAAGTCGAAGACAGTGGAAATTGGGCAGCCTCAGTCGGCAATTTCTCCGGTGAATCGGGGAGGGGGTTTATAGCCGCCGGCGCCTGGAAGCGTGGCCGCGAATCATGGGGTCGTTGAGTCGAGTCGAGACTCCCTGGTCTGCTGATAATTGACCGCCACGGTAGGCCGCCAGCCGCTATCACATCAAAATGTCTCCATCATGAAAAATCAGCCCGAAGAGAGATAAGCACGGATTTGATTTGTCTCCCCCTTATTGAAATATCGCCGGCCCCATAAAGTTTCCCCATTATAGGATCGCCACCTTCCAGAAAAGTCTCCCCGCGGCCGACAATTTACCGGCAAAAATCGGTCCCGCCCGGGCGGTTGCCGGATTTTTGCCGATAAATTGTCGGCTGCGGGGAGACTTATCTAGGAGGGGGCGATCCTATAATGGGACACCCGCTGGTTGATCACCCGCTGATCTAATAGACTATGTCGTAGACAGATACTGCCATTAGCTGACGATTTGGGGCACCGTGAGGAAAAAGTTAGAAACGAGTTTATCTGAAAAATTTTTTTTAAAGGTTGATTTGTATTGACATTAAATAACAGACCAAACCCTGCGTCACATCGTATTGACTGGAAAAAATCACTGCTTCAAGATAGGCCCTACAGTCTTTTTCAAATTAAAATTACAGACGTTTATTACAACGTTACCGTATAGTTTGGGGATAGCAGACGTCGTATAGCGCTACGTTGCGTGCTGTTATCTCTGAGACTATAGCAATTCGGGAAACTTTTTTCAATCAATCAATCAATCAAGTAATTAATTCGTCAGTCGAGCTTACTGCAAAAACGTGGTGGCAAAAGTGCTGGACTAAAATTAACACACACACACACACACACACACACACACTGTACACGCACACACACACATCCACCGTTTGTTTCCCTTAATTGTGTTGTTTTAATCCGTTTACTTGTTTGCCAGTATTTGTCACTGTCAGCGCTAAACGAATAAATAAATACGAGTAAATAAAATAAATAAATGTTTTAGTTTGTAGCACTCATCAGCACTCGCATAGCCATAAGAAGCACTGGGGGCACGTGCCCCCCTCTAGAAAACCACAAATGATAATAATCTATTGTCCAACTTTACACCTGTTTATTCAAAATAGGCCTAGTGCCAAAAATGCATCAAAACACATAATAATCACACACACAAATCGACAAATTTCTGGAGAGGGGAAACTCGACACAACCTCTCATCAAACCCCTCCCCTTCCACCTCGCGTTCCATCCCTTAAATGTCTTTTCATATCCAGATCCTGGCTACGCCACTGCTCATTAAATGAGAACGTCCCCAGTTTTCACAGCAGTTAGTCAGTCTCAGCAGTCCAGGACGTGATGGAGGCGTGGCTCAACGTGCTAATGGTATATCGTCAATCAAGTATTTGAATGAATTGAATGAAATGTCGACAGAACAGAACTTGATGCCGCCCGCTTACATGCCCGACCGACAACAGACAACGATACGAACATTGCCGTTAACGCTTTACAAGCAAATACTTAGCAGCGATCAGAGCTCTCAACCACCAGTCAGGATTGGTTCTGTCACCTGGCGAATGAAAAGAACTTGATACAGCTGTCATTCCCTAATGGTTAAAACAATTCTGGATTTCGCAAAAAAACGGGTATAGATCGCTGCCAAAATTTAACCACTTTCTCAGTGGGTCGTGAGCGAAACTCTCCGTTGGTTGTCATAAAAACTGTCCATTATTTTTTGAGTAGGTCCAATCAATATCTGACAAAATTGACAGACTTAAAGCGCTGTCGTTGCTTCGTTTTGGCAAAGGCAAAAATCTTGCAGAAAAAAAGCCCAGCTGTCGCTAAGATAGCCGACCGTAGGCCTACTGGTTGTCAGCGACCTTCAAGGTCAACCAAAGTCAATAATTTTTACGTAATCAAAAAGACGTACGGCACTTCTTATTTGTGATTAATAGTAACGTTGGCTCTATGATCTATCTCTCACCGTTTCCGAGATACGGCCACCTAGGCCTATAGCTTGAAACTTTTTATTGAAAATTGCGACCAAACCGCTGCAGATAAAGAAATGGTTACTATTGACAGCCTACATGAAGTTACGAACGCTATATCCGATGATAGCATCGCTAATTCCCTGTGACTTACCGTTTAGCCACAATAGGCCTCCTGCACAATTGGCATACCATAGTGTGTTATGACACTTCAAGGTCATTCAAGACCAATAATTTTTATGTAATCTGAAAAAGTGTATATCAGTCCTAAGCTTACAGCTAAAACACAGCTGCCAAATTTTAATTTGCCAGGACATAATCATGGGTCCATTTTCTTAAACTTTGTAAACTTTTTTGACGGCTGCTCAACAACAAGTATGCTCATTTTAAAAGAAAGAATGGTAGTGTAATAATCGACATCTTGTAGGTACCATTATTACTATCGTGGACTTTATTGCCTTATCAAATTATTTTTGAAAAAAATAGTTTTATGATACTGTCCTCTTAAAGCACTTGTGCAGAAACCTATACGTAAGATCTATAGTTCAGTGGCGGATCTAGGCTTCAGCCACGGGGAAGGGGCAGAATAACCCCCTCGCTTTTTTCCTTTTCCCCTGTCTTTCCTCTTTTCCTTTCATTTTTTCTTTTCCTTTTTTCCCCTTTTTTCTTTCCCCTTCCCTTAAAAGTAGGACCCCTTGAATCTAGCTAGAGAGTTTGGGGGAGCGCTGCGAGCTCCCATAGCAGGGTTTGGGGCGGAGCCCCAGCTGAAATCGAACTTGGTCTATTTTAACCTTAAAATATAACATTCGGTAGCAATAATTTTCATCATTTGCCTGATACATGATGAACTTATTAATTAGCAGTTCGGCAGAGCATATGAGGTGTTTACTTATGCATAGGGGCTCAAGTAGGGGG
>Ga0209367_1003836_pt1 | contig 20573 bp, 14 predicted proteins | sample WorMetLIZISLAND2_FD_187412 | JGI IMG/M metagenome (GOLD analysis project Ga0209367, IMG submission 187412) | Marine gutless worms symbiont microbial communities from Max Planck institute for Marine Microbiology, Germany - Olavius geniculatus... ...
TGTTTTCTTACTGGTGATCAGTTACAAAGATATTGCGCTTCAGATTTTGTCTTACAGTAGCCAAGCCGATTACAACTGTTACCGAGTTATAGCCAATTTTGTCCCAAATTTCGTTGCCATGGCAACGAGGGTCGGTCGGGGAAAAATGCAATTGGCAGCATTTGATGACCCATCCCCGAAAACCACCCTGTAGGCGCAAAAATCTCACAAAAATCTCCTACGCAAGCCGAGTTATAGCCCATTTTGTCCCAAATTTCGTTGCCATGGCAACGGGGGTCGGTCGGGGTAAAATGCAATTGGCAGCATTTGATGGCCCATCCCCAAAAACCCCCATATAGGCGCAAAAATCTCGCAAAAATCTCTTATACAAGCCGAGTTATAGCCAATTTTGTCCCAAATTTCGTTGCCATGGCAACCAGGGAGGGTCCGGGGTAAAATTAAATAACACCGTTAGATTCGCCATCCCCCAAAACCATACCATAGAACCAAAAATTACGACTCTATCTTATACACAGCCAAAGTTATGACCGTTTAAATAATTGCTTAATTTTCCCCATAGACGCCATTATAATTTTTTCGATTTTTGCGAATAAATACGTTAAATATTAATTTCAAATTTTTTAACCCCCAAAAGGCACATCCTTGCGCGAAACCGCGTTGTTTGAGCGATCGCACGCAAAAATCCGCCGAAGGGTCTGACCTGAAGGTGAGTTGACTAAAAAAAAGGTATATGGATAGCTATAAAAATTTTTGCGTATATTTCACCCATTTGCCAGAAAGCCCCCCTTGGAGGGATTTATATGAAATTTTGCATGAGGGGTTATCTCGCCGATTTAATCAACCGTGCCAAATTTTATCTCAATCAGATCAGGGGTTTTGATTCTGTGGGGGGTCGAATTTTTGGCTTTCCCATAAGAAAGAGACGTCGCCGTTAACACAGGGCTTGAACTACCGTTCAGCCTGTGATGTTTACACGATCCAGCAAACTTCCAGCAAATGTATTCAAAATACACGTGTTAATGCTGAACGTTTGCTGGATCGTGTAAACACCAAATTAGATAACAATTAAGCTCACCTTTTTTGACGCGCTACAGCCACGCTGTAGGCGTCTATGGTATGTCTACAGTTGTCGTTTATCTGTCTGTCGGTCCGTCTGTCTGTTACGGATACTGTGGCTGACCTTTAGGTTCTATGGGAAAACTTTTGCACGAATAATTAGCCATGTGACTTGATTTCAGCAAAATTTTAGCAAGCAAAATTTCAACGATTTAGTGCAAACTTGCAAAGAAAATGTAAACCTGCAAAAAATATTTTTAAATTTATGGGTTGAATGAAGGGATGAGGTAAAAAAAATGTGCGTTTGTCAATGGAAAACTGGCCATAGGCCTATCTCGGATATCTTGGACACGGCGAGAGATACGGCCTAGGTTGCTGTTGATCAATATTAGAAAGTCGCATAGGTTATTGGTTTTCAAACAACATTAAAATCATTGACCTTGAATGATCTTGAAGGTTAATACTGCAACGGGAACTATACAGGTTGTAGCGCGTTTTCCGATAGCTTGGCTTTCTTGTTTTGTTTTCTCGACCACTGACTAACCCACCATTCCGCATTTTTTAGCAAAAAATACTACACTGTCAGATTATTTAAGCTTACTTATTTTAAAGTTGTGTGTATTCATAATTTTCTGTCAAGTTTCGATTGGTAGACTCGTTAGTATTCGAGCACAGTTTGAATTTTCGTGTCAAATTATAACGTTGCTGTATAGCGTGTTGCATTATAGCCATGTGTCAGTCTTACAGCTTATCCAGTGTTATCCGATCTTCTCACTTTACTATTTGTAGCGTAACAAAATACTTTTTAAAAGGCGTCAGTAAAACCGTAAAAATAAAAAAATATTTCAACAGGAATCTGCATTCTTGTGTTCAAAAATTTGCAATTTAATAGAAGTTTTGTGTCGTTGGCTTCTGTACGGTAGCAATTGTCTGCCAATCATTTCAAAGTACATTCGATTTTATCCCAGTTCAACACTCAGCCTTCTACCCTCAGTGGGAACTGCAGCGATGCGTGTGTCGGAGCACGGTCAGTTCGGTCAGATTCATTACTCGACGCAGTCATGCTATAACTCGTAGAACAGCACCATTACCGCGGCGTCAGCGCGTCATAAAGCAAAGCCGTTTTCTTAGCCCTCAGCCAGATACCAGTTGACACTGCGAGGCCACAGATAGGCCTACTGTGCTATGACGTTTTGCGTGGTGTGCCTGTTTGCGCCCCAGTTTTTGCAGTAGTAGTTATCGCGCCTACCCACGAAGAAATCGATAAGCCGAGTTAAATTTGATGGCTGGTTATAATGCTGGAATGCCTCACCCGTTTGCCGACGGTCACCTTTCCGAGTAGTAACTGGACCCGGCGTAAACTGACGTCTTGATGAAGACAAACGCGTTTACCGACTGAACCAAACTGTCGCCATCCCCAAGGGACGGGACTGCGTCTTTCTAATAGTGTCTTGGCAGACATAAATAATCTCTACGGGGTCCAAACGTGCCGTGTAGAAGCGACACGCTGAGAAGCAACGTAATTTCATTAGCAGAATAACGATTAATTATTTCTCGAATTGTGCTTAATAGTTTCCAGCAGCTACTGCTGTAGCGCGTCTTAGCCATCGCAATTCTGTCCGTCCGTCCGTCCGTCCGTTCGTCTGTCACATGGGTGGATCAGTCAAAAACGGTGCAAGCTACGATCACCAAATCTTCACCGTCGGCTGCCCGGAATACTCTAGTTTCAGGAACGGTAAAGCTTTTCCATAAATTCGAAGGGGGTTATCCAGAACGAGGGGCTAAATGAAAGGGGGGTGGGCAAAATTTGCTATATCCAGCTGATACGACGTCAGCATAGCGATAGAGGCGACCTCTGGTGAGTACAAGTAAATAAAACATTATATACACTATAGCCGCGGGTCGTCTGGCGCCTGGCGCCCTATGGTGAATGAATTAAACTTTGTTTTACTGTGTTTCAAACATGCACCCCGGCTGTTGCGCGTTTCTGTTTGCATTAGCGGATCACTTGTTTACTTGTTATAACCATTTTACGCCGAAATCTCTGCAAAATCGTCATCTTTACTGATACGGGCATATGTGTATTGTCTGGCGTTTATCGGTAAATTTTTATGGTTCTACTGGCAACTATATAAGCTAAAGATGTATTTTAGCATCAAGACAAAACAGAAAGCGGCTAAAATAATTTACGTGCAGAAAAATGATCAGCAATTAAACAACTAATAAATTCCAAATTACGGTCAGTAAAGAGGTAATTTATTGTCTGTTATATGAAACGTTTAAGGTGACTTTTATCATTGTCCATAAAATTGCAAATGTTTCCATAAACTGTGAACAACTCTTGTTACCGATGTGCAACATTATATGCATTATGCAATACTTAGTATTATGCAATTTAAATTCATCAAATACGAACCAAAAAATTATATACCTCAACATTTCGTTAAGGTAGGCCCCTATATAATTTTTTTGGTTCGTAGTTGATAAATTGTAATCGCATAGTACATTCTGCCAGATAAATCTATTTGTTGAGAATACTTGGTATTACTATGCGCCTGACATGCAACAGCCAACGGTTGAGACCATAGATTTATAAAATGCAATAGACACTCAATGACACACCGACGTTTACACCGTGGGTCATAAAAACGATAGCCTACCAAACTTTAAATATCACCTACTCTAATATTATTTTACTATTAAATTTAGCAGAAAGTTTTGCAATATAATGGCTATTAAAAATTTTACTGCGCTTTAACTACCTTGAGACACGAATATAATATTGTAAATTAGGCTACTAATGTCCGAAAACTGGTGTGCCTTGTACGTTGAAATATGCTGAATACTAAGATATGAACTAGCAAAGACCTGTAGCCTATGTCACGCAGCTCAGTGGCAAGAGATGGAAGTTAGGTTGCAGTAATTTTTATTCAAGGATCGACGAGTCACACACTGGTGTAGCACAATAATAGACAGACTGCAAACCGAATCTGCTGACGATCTACGCAAGCTGAAGGGTATTGCGTTAATGGACTGTCTAAGCTGATTAAGATCGAATACTTACATAGCCACTTCCATTGACAAGGTCCGCCCTGAGCAGGATATAAGCTTAAGCTTATCGGTGCCACCGTTTTGACACCACATTTTCGGCCAGACGTTGAAGCGTATTACTGTAAGTACTTTTTACACTGAATGAATAGGGAAAAGACCGAGACCGAAAGCACACTAACTTACAGTTGAAATGTTGCCAATGGACAAGAAAATCGCACTAGACCGTTGATGTAGCGAAATTTGATCGAAGGGTGTACGTTCACGCAACATTTATCAATGACTTTATGATCACACATAATTTAGACGACGGAGAGCTAAACATAAGACGCTTAAGCAGATTATGTTTAAGAAGCGAGGGGCAAATTTATTTTTGATAGTTTGGTATTATTTTGTTTTCAATTTTTGCCTTTTACTCAAACTGTGTAATGACGTTTTAAAAATTCTCGTTTAATTAAAGTATTTTTTTTTAAATTTCTGTCATGTTTCGTTTGCCTATTTGCTAAGGTGACATTGTTCTTAAACGTTAGATTTACAACTAAATAAAATAAATATTAAGCAAGTAGGAAAACGTAAGAGGCGCTAGGCCTAATTTAATTTTACATAGTCACAATGCACCGCCTTCTCAACACCCAAACACAGATACCTTCAGCAGCTATCAAAACTGTTCAAAGTTAGCCTAAATGCCGGCTTGTCTCAGATATACGTCAGACTGGACCTATACAAAAACTACTGAGAAAGTGTTTTGCTGTTCCTGGCCCTAAAGAATGTAAAACAGCGGCAACAGTTAATTGTTTTAAAATCTGTAATTTGCATATTCGTTTTGTTGGTTTTCTATTGACTAGCTGTGTTGCATTGCATTTTTTACTTTTTGGGCTTATGCTAGTGTTTGTTAAACCTTTGTGTCTGTTAGTATTTTGTATCCATAAACAGTAATAATTTTAAGACAAACACAGCAAACCAATAGAAAACCAACAAACGAATACGCAAATTACAGCTTTTGAAACAATGAACTGTTACCGCTGTTCCAGATCTTTAAGGCCAGGAGCAGCAAAACACCTTCTTAGTAGTTTCTGTTTAAGTCATGTCTGACGTGTCCATCTTACGTACGATTCACCAACGTATCGTATTGCTCATTACTTGATACTTCGACATGATATTTGAACGCTAAATCAATACAAGTGCGTAGGCCTAATTGGAAAGCTAAACTTATAATGAATTAGGCCTATTGTATCAGTGACGTATTTAGAGATAACCTGCCATAAGCCATCGGCACTGAAAAAGTTGCTTACTTTTGCTTGCCAAAATGTCAAGATTTTTGTATCAGTTTACGAAAGGGCTTCAATTTCTGAAGACTGATAATTTAATTAGTTTAAACCACACTGATAACTAGCTGAAAATCTGTCAATCAAGAATATAGAAAATTAGTGTTGTTTCTCAAATTGCCAGCCATCTACCAGTGCTTGAAGATGATTGATTGACTTGTATTCTCAACGGCGATTTACTTGGCAACGACATGCCACATTGAGTGGCAGATTTTACTGCTCTTTTCCTTTTTCGTCATTCATCCTTTTCTTCCTTCCACCCCGTTTCCTTCATTTGCAATTTACGTGCTAAGTCCTTTCTTAGGTATACACCGGAGCTTGCTGTAAAGCGCTGCCAGTTAGGCTTATGAGCCACTCAAGTGAACAGTAGAGCAAAACTCCGCAAATATTATTATTAGTAGCTTACTGTGAACGATAACTCCCGGGGTCCATCTGTGTAGGCTATTTGTTTGTAGTCTATGTTTGTAATCATTTTCCTGAACAGAATACTTCCAATCGTCACATTTTCCAATAAAGCAAAACACAAAGTTTCTTTGTGGGTGATCTCAAAATGACTCGATTTCGGTGCTTATCTGATAATCCACTCGCTTTTTTTGTTTTCACGCCGCAATAATTATTTTAATGGTGTAGCAATAACTTCAATTAGTGTTCCAACTGTAACACAAACAGGATCGGACATCTCATTTCTATTGTCGAGGGTGGCTGATAAGTCTGCATATGTCGCAGATATTTCTACACGGTGTTTCATAAAAGGACCCTTTTTTGTTTTTTATAATTTACTCAAATGATGATCAATTTACATGAAATTTTTACTAGTTGTAGCTGAAAAATACTAATTCAAAATATTTTAACAAAATATGACTGTTGATTAAATATTTTTTGATAGTCGTGACATAAAGCTGACGTCACAATGTGTCGTGAGTACAAGCTTGCTTGGCTCAACTGGTGCTGTCAGTTGCTACCCTGCTTCGATGGTGAACTTAATCTGGTTCGCTAATGAAAAATGTTTATTGTATCAGCTCTGAGCAACATCGAGACATGAAATCAGACGTCTCGCGATCCAAAAACTCAACTTTCTTGCAAGCTCGGTGTGCTAATGCACTGTCTTGCTCAAACATGTAAAAGTTCAACGATTCCCACAGATACATAAATGCGATCGCTTTGCACGTTTTTTGTAACTGTAACTGTAAAACTTCAAAAATTTGTCATGAACGAACCAGATTTTTCATCATTGGAACAGGGTAGCAACTGACAGTACCAGTTGAGACTAGCAAGCTTGTATCCGTGACACATTATGACTAGCGTTACGTCACGATTATCAAAGAATTTTTAATCAATTGCCATAGTTTGTTAAAATATTTTGAATTAGTATTTTTTTAGCTAAAACTGGTAAAAATTTCATGTAAATTGATTATTATTTGAGTAAATTATCAAAGAAAGAAAAGGGGGTCCTTTTATGAAACACAGTGTTGTAAGTTGCGATGCGACTATTGTGTAGATGGAAGACCAGGCGTTAGCGTTCAACATGTCGACGTGCAGTAATGAGTCTAACGTCACGATAGACAAGAACTGGTCAGCGGAATGCGTGGCCAGTGCTGCTGCCGAGCCTGCAGTCGACGCTATGACGTGGCTCATGGTTGTCGCTGATGGTGCTATACTGTCCATTGGTCTGGTTGGCAATGCGCTCGTCATTTACGTCGTGGCACGCTACGCTCGCATGAAAACCGTCACAAACGTCTACATTCTCAACCTGTCCGTCGCCGACTCCATGTACCTCGTCGGTATGTCTAAACACCGCAGATCATCTGTATCCGGTGATCTGTCGTGTTGTTGCTCGTCGGTATGCCGATGATCATGACAACGACACTGCTACGACGTTGGGTGTTTGGTGCCGTACTTTGCCGCGTCTACTACACCCTGACGTGTGTCAACATGTTCACCAGTGCGTTCACACTCACTCTGATGAGTGCCGATCGTTTCGCTGCTGTCTGGTACCCGGTGAGCTCGGCACGCTACCGCACGCCGTCAGTGGCGGCGGTGGCCGCCCTGCTCGCCTGGCTCGCGTCCGGTGCCGTCATGTCGCCGGTCGTGCTGTACGCTGAACAGGTGTCGTCAGGGACGACGTACAGCTGTGTGGTCGACTGGCCCAACGACGACCCGTTGACAGCGGCACGCGCCTACGTCGCTTACACCGCCGCCGTCGGATTTCTACTTCCCGTCAGCGGTGATTTCTGCTCGTGAATCTGCGTCAAGAATGGAACTATACAAACACCGCCGAAGTCATCTCTGATCGGAGATCCGTTGAGGTCAACGGCTCAGTCCACCACTTCCCGTGAGCGGTGTATGCGTGAATGACGATACATCAGCCAGCACACATTTTAGAGAAAAGACAGTTTCGCCGCGGATTTCGCTTTTTGCAAGTTTTATTTCGTTTTTTTATACTTTCAAATCTCGTTTTTACTGCTTAGTTGAGGATTTCGCTTTTTATCCTAAATGAATTGACATGTACTTCGTGGCTTTCGTGAATTTCGCTGTTAGGCAGACTGACGAGCTTGGTGCGTCGGTGCGGTGTATGCGTGTTCTACGCGCTGTTGGTGGCGCGACTGCGGTCGTCGCGACGTCACATAACGTCGTCCATGATGAAGTCTCAGCGACAGCCGACAGCTCGACGCTCCGTTACGTATTTCGTGGCCGTTATCGTCGCTGTCTTCGTCGGCTGCTGGCTGCCGTATTGGTGCTTCCAGGTACGCACTCGCGAGCTGTGTCACAGTCACTCGTCGCTATTAGTTATCATTAGGCCTAGTGGCGCCACTCGTGGATATTTAAGTGAGAAATTAATTTAATGAACACGCATTACGCTGCCTGAGCTGATTCCAATCAGCTGCCACTCACTACATCTTATAGAGCGATGCCGATGGTCGCCAGTCACTCAAGACTCATCAGCGCTGTAGCACCTGTCACACTTTACGCACTGTTACTAAAACTGGAAACGAGTTTGAAATTTTGATAGTTAACGTTAAAAAAGTTATTTTGATTAAAAATTGAACACGTACTAATAGGTCTAATTATCAGCGCATAATTTCAGTCATTCATCTGCCACTTCTCTTATGTGCATTAAGACACATTAAGTCTAGTGGTGAGTGTTTATCAACCTTTAGTCATATTTGAATATCCATGTTTTTTGGCATTTGGGAAAGGAAATAATTGTTTCGTTTTAGTGATATATTCGGCTAAACTAACGAATTATTTACGTACCTTTTCTTAGTAATTTGATTTTTAATGGAATGATTTATGGTTGATTTTTCAATCCTTTTACTAAAGCATTCTATTACTATGGCGGTCGTCGTTGCTTGTTACCACTATTGATCTCGACATCACCAACACTATGTGCTCATTAAAAACTTCACTGTTTGTCTTGGATCATACTTTTATCGTTCACTAATTATAGTGACAACAACGAAACTGCCAGACACGAACTTGAGAGAATTTTGGCAGTATATTACACCAGAGTCGAAATTGTGCCGTGTCAAGGGCTGGGACATTAATTACCTTAAAGCTGTTTCATAAGTTTATTGTCAATGGGCTTTTCCAACAAAACATGGGGTCTTTATGACATGCTGCTGTGACGCACAGAGCGGTCCGCCAGTGTATTACACATTTACAGCCGACCGAGTGCACGATTGACCACAAACCATGTTTTATTGCGGTTCGTTTCAGACTGCTTTGTCGCAGACTGACTGTCCCGACCATGATTATTTTGGATTCGGCGACTGCTAGTCCTGATGACGTCAATGTATAAACTTTTGTACAACAACTGCATAGTTTGTGTGCTTCGGCGCATTCTCTCATCTGTTAAACGATTATCATTTTTACTGCGCTTGGCGGCTTGGTACCAAATCATTTCGATAAATTTTAAAAATAATTTAGTGCTATAACTGTAGCTGTATGTCAAAACCGTGGTGATTTGTAATTCGTTGTACAAACCGTTTCAGTGGTTTCAGCAAAGATGTCTGGATTTTTCGTACCAAAGAGTTGACTGTTCTTGCCGCGGAGCGTTGGCTAATTCGAATAAATGCTGAAGTGCTGTAAAGATTTCAACAACCGGAAAAGAGCGATTGTTGCTACGGCGAGACGAAAAAAGCTTTTCGTTTGACGATAACTTAGTTACGCGTCTGTCCGTCTCGTGCGAAAATTGTTCATCATATTTTGCAGCCCCCGTCAAGTTGATCAAGCGAGTGACACCGTGTTTCGTATTGACTGCAAGCAATTACACCTCTCACACCATGCCAGTGGCGGATTCAGGACAGGGGGCAATCTGGCAATTTCCTCTTCCAGTCATATGCTGGCATTACCGCGCTCGCCATGCCCCCCCTTTTAGCTTTTGGATCTGCCACTCCACCTTGCCATCACTCAGTGCATTTATCTATGTGTCAATCTTTGCACATTGGTATCGACAGGATTTGGTACGATGAAACACAAAACTAAGAAAAAAATATTTAAGGGCGACACATAAGATATTATGAAATTCATGCAGTAAACAGTGACAAAACTATAAGCCTAGTATCCTAAATTAGGCATACGCAGAATATGCTATATACTGTTTCTAAAAGATGGACGACCACACGGAGTTGAACCGCAGAGTTTGCGCGACTATGAAGTAACCTTAAAAATTAAACAGTTGGAAGCGAAGCGAGGAGAACACGTGCCTCAGCATCTCATGGCTGCACGCGACGCCAATGCTCTCGCGTCATTATGACGCACCTGCTAGTCACACTCAACGATGATGACAGATTTCGCATGAATACTGCGAATGAGACGTGACAAAACTGCAGTAACCGAGTCACTGTAGTTTTGTTACTATCTGAGCTACAGTCACTTCAACAACGGTTCTGCAACGCGCGCATGATTTCATGCTTTGTCATATCTTCTGACAAAGAAGTCATTACTTGAATTACAGTACACGTAATTAAGTGGCAAAGAGTTTTGAAACAAAACATTTTGTCCAATAGTGTGGAAAGCTATGTCGCGTCGAATACACTGCATAGCAGATTGTTAAAGTTAGACTATTATACGTACCATATACGTATAATCGCTCCTGCAAGATAAGACTTTTAAAACGTCGGTCCAGTATAATCAAGATATTTTATGCTCACACTGCTTCCGTCTTCAGACTTTAACATAAAAACGAGTTTGCCATTTCTCCACAGTTTTATCAAAGGCGTATTTGACAATATAATAACAGGAATAAACATTTTAAATGTACATTTTCAAAAAAAATGTTACATTGTTTGCACTTGAAAGGCTTGATTTGATTTTAGCTGCAAATTACGTACCGTTATTTATTGTATTTTCAAGATCGCAAGTGCAAGCCTCCCACAAATACGCCCTGATTCGCTCTACGCTGCGAGAAATAGATGCGCTCGTGCAGCTCATCAACATCCTCAATTCGGTGTCGATATGCATTTACATGACTGATCATGCACATTTTGTACTCCACCGAATTTAAGTCGGGGCCGTCCATTTTTAGCAGCTCAAGTGTCTCACGACGCAGTGCGTTGTTTCGCTGAGAAAGAACTAAAACTGCGACAGTTGTCGAATGTCAGGCAGAAAAAGCTCTACACAAATGAAACGTCGCTGTCTTACTGTTTGTCCACCGACTTTCACTTTTGGCTGCACGAAGCGACTGCTTGTTTCGAAATCGCTGAAACGCCAAGACACTGAGCGATTGAACGTGGTACCAGTTTGCACTATATTCGCTCAACCATAACCAGTTTCTTTCTCACGTCGTACGGTTTTGAATGTTTGCTGGACGAACGAAACACTTTTTCGTCTGTGAAAACCGATAAATCTCTTTGACTAGACTGGATGGATTTCTTGTCTTATAAGTTTAAAAGCAATGCAGCTTGTTCGCATCAGTGAGCTCAGTTGATCCGTGTGTGTGTGGATTATTTTGTGAAATCAGCTTTAAGGAGTCGACTTACCGTCGCGAGTGAAATACCCATTTCACGCTCAGATTCTCTGTGTTGAATGACTTTCTTTCTGACTGAGAACGAACTTTCAACGCTTTGATATTATATACATGTACGCTGCACCGTTTGCCACCTGTCACAACCTGTCTGTCGCTCGACTGAATTCGTCTCGTCTCGTCAATTTTCTTATTAGCTTCTTTGATCTACGTAATGAGTCTAATGACGCGGCTTAGCAGGGAACTGTCTCAGATGGACAGATCTACAAGCTTAGTTTTTTGAAGGACCTTAATAAGTTAAGGTCGACATTGTGTGTTGGCAGATAGGCCTACTTCCAAGCTTTTACTTTGCGCTGACTAAAAAAAACTTTTTGGCTCTATTTGTGTTGTAATCTTACAACACTATAACCGGATGATTGCATTGCAGCAGTGTGGTACTGAACATTATATTGCGTGGACATTGTCGGGGACGCTGAAAGACTGGAATTTGCTGCACGAACGCTCTTAATAGTAACGCATCTCAGAGCTACTGAGAATCCAGAATCACAGAATCACACAGTGTTACCTGCCACCCGACACAAGTAAGCGCGCACAGTTTTACGCCTAATTACAGAAAAACAGACCGGTACTCGATTTACGTACCCCAGAGATACGAAAGGCTAAGTTGACCTTGATGGCTGGTTATACACCGAGATAGTTTACCTGTCCGCAAAGTCACACTTTTACTGGCGTATAGCCATTGGGGCACTAGATAGCGACCCGACCGGGAGTCGAACCTGCGACCTTTCAATGCAAGTCCATCGTCGTTGTCGTTATGCCATCAAACCATTTAAATCTGACTCTAATCACATGCTGTGTGTTGTACATGTAACCGACGCTACAGGTCTACATCGTCTTCATCGTCGCCGATCCTCTTGCGCTTACCGTCTACGAGATCTACTTGTTCAAGTTCTGCACCATCCTCAGTTACGCCAATAGCTCCATCAACCCGTTTTTGTACGCGTTCACCAACGACGCGTACAAATCTGCCTTCGCCGACGCATTCGCGTGCGTCGGATCCACGGACAAGTCGCGGGACGTGGGTGCTGGGGTGCGGCGCGATGACGGTGCTGACGGAGCAGGCAATCACCCCCGGGTCGACGAGGCGCAACCAACGGTGCCCGATTACCACATCGCCGGCCGCAGCCCGCACCACGACAACGCGATACAACTGGAGATGACGACGAAACAGTCGCAGTTGCTACAGACGCGCCAGGCGAACGAGCTTGTAACGACTGCTGACTACAACGACGTCCATAGTTGCAGGTTGATGCACGTCGTCGTTCACTTGGAAGAACATCAACAGCACCAGCAGCAGCAGCAGCAGCCGCAGCGGAACGAGTCAGACGCGACGGCAGATACTACTACTGCCTGTAGCCTACCGGTTGAACCGTGAACACACTATGCACACATCACTCGAACACTGCACGGAAAAAAGGTGAACTACCGATGCAGTGATTTTCCCGCATTTAGCTGCTTCTGTTAACTGGACAGGACAGAACATTTGTTCTAAATTTATTAATTTAAGCTAAAAATGTCCGCGAATCGAATGAGAAACAGTTCCCGGTTGATTGAGTGAATAGTGATGGGATTTATTTAGGGCTGCGAAAATTAACGATTAATTAATCGATTAATCGTTAAAAAATTGTTCGATTAATATTTTTTAATCGATTAAAATTCGATTAAATTTTGGACAAGTGAACATCACTAATTTGCACATTTCTGCTTTTTTGCCCGAAAATGTGACATTACTTGTTTGTCTGCATGATTGGCTGAAAGCCTGAAATGCGTGTTAACTGACTGCGTAGTGTACAAGTAGGCCTATACGTTTCCAATTTTTATGAACGGTAACAAGTACACTTGCGTTTTGCAGTTTTCATGGTTTTTTGCATTAAGTACAAAATTGAAAAATTGTTCGAAATTAATCGATTAATCGCGATTAATTTTTGGTGATTAATCGATTAAAAAAATTTTAATCAGTACCAGCCCTAGATTTATTATCTATTGTTATACCTCAATGCAAAATACCTGCACGCGATTGGTCCAAATCACGTCACGTGACGTTCACAAATACGCAGTATTCGCCAACCGCTCTACCAACCAGTCAAAATCACTTTAATAGTGCCCTCGAGGCAATATTAAAGTGATTTTTGACTGGTCACGCCTCATTGATATCCAAGACGACTATTTCCACGCTGACGACACACGGCTGGCTGGCTATATTGTGCCTAAACTGTACGTCGTAGTGTCCTGTGTGCATATATTGCGGCTAAACCGTACGTCGTACGCTATCGCCAGACGATCATGTTGTTTGTTTACTGTATTCGAAAGGACCATAAAATACACAAATTTTGCGTTGAAGTATAACAAAACAAATAGCAACTGGCGGCATCGATCATTATAGGAAATTTTTTCTCTCAGTTAGTAAAATATTGCCTTCGGTTTTTGACCTTGGGCAATATTTTACGAATATTTTACGAACTTCAGAGAAAAAAATTTCAATTCTAATAATTACCTCGAAGCCAGTCATTATTTGTATATTAGTTAATCTTGTGTTTTACATGTGAGTTTGTTTGTTGTTTTGGTTTGTATTGTAACACTGTGGGTAAACCGCGCGCTTGTACATAGCAAGACGCAGTCGCAGTGACGATTTTGTTAAGGTGTATTCAAAACAATTGAAATGGTATCAACTGAAATGAAAGTCGCGCGAGTGCATGCGATAGTAATAGTTTTAATTTAAACTTTAAAAATTCAGGAAAAAGCATTGAGTCACTAACTACTGAGTAACCATAATACTAAGGAGTGAGCATTGACATATTACAACAATTATGCTTACGTAGTTACAAAAGTCAAAGTACATCTTAAATAATCTCCTCGTTTTATTACAAAATTTAATTAAATTACTTAATTTAATTCATATTCAAAAGTTAAAAATAAACGTAACTAAAAACTAGAAATCTGGAAGTTAAAAGTAAAAAACCACAAATACTAACAAAGTCGTTTCGTTCTCTTTAGTTTAGTTTTTAGTTACGTAAGTTATTCAACAGTCAATTGATGCTGCTCTAATATTAGCAGTCAAACAACAACAACAACTGTCAGTTTATTTTAATTATTTAATGTCAGTTGGCAATCATCATTTGACGGCATATTTGACTGTGGTCACATTTTGTAGATGAGGCAAGACGTCGAAAACGGTTTTTCAGTTGTTCGCCGACGGCCACCTACAACAGAAACAAAATTTGCGTTAGAACTGCCAATAACGCGCAATTAAAATATCAGTAATCTTGCGATTAACGCGATGAAGTTAATATAATCGCATGACAGCCCTAATTTTTATTTGTAATTTTCATTTTGACCGCAAAGCAATGTTCTCAGAGAACCAAAAGCTCTAGGCAAGCCTCTCGTTCATGCAGTCTGTCGAAGCGAAAAACGAACGACCAATTAACCAAACGATTCTAATGGCTATAATTTGCTGCATACCAGAACACACCCGACTTTCATTAAACAGTTTACTAAACTTCACTGTAACAGCGTTTTTTAAATTCTTGCGCGCGCAAAGCAGTTTTTTTGGCGTTGTAGTACACAAAAACAACACTTCTTCCTATCACTTTTTGCCTGATAGCCTGTTACTGATGTTCGCTGTATGTATAGTATAACGAGGATTTACGTGCGCTTTAACGACGATTTCTCGTTTATCGGCAAACTGATATCACGACCAACATGAGACTTAGGCTTAATGCACATTACCATGCATACGACACACCGCGGATCAGCCTCCTCCATCCTTAGGTCTTACATCATTTTCTTCGTTGTCACCCATATTATCCGATACTCATTCACTGTTTCATTTACGGGTCAAAACTTAGGCCTGCACGTTTCACAGATGCACAACACTGTTCTGATACCCATCGAATTGACTTCACGGATGCCAACTTTCTGTGTCGGCAACATGCGTTAGATTATGCGTGCGACGGGCGTGCGTTATGAATTTTTTGTGTTGTATTGCATCGTCTGATGACTGCTTCGTTTGACGCGTAAGTTTAATAATTGACGCATTTGCCTGAATTTTTTTACTGAAATTGATATCGATAAATACAGAATAACAGCTGCTGTAGAAATGCAACATTAACCGCTAAAATAATATGCATCAACTATGAAAGTTAATTACCGTTACAGCTTAAACTGCATTACACCAAATGTAGTGCAGTTGATTCGCGATCTATGTGCGTTTAAAGAGACGCAAAGCTAGCGATAACAGGAAACAAGCTAATCGCTGGCTAGGACCCGCGCCATGCAAAAATTGCAAGTGAATAAGCAACGCTTACGTGACGCGCGACAGCATCAATGCCGCCACCCGAAGAATTAGTAAACAACGTGCAATCAGGGTACCCACACCTAAGGCTTCCGTACGGAGGTTTCCCTAAACCCAAAAGATCTAAACTCAGACGGTTACAATTTACGTTTTATGCCAAAATTTCATACGCAGCTTGTCCTGGTTTACCTCCAGAAATTACGGTGCAATTTACTGTTCACTGTGCTCAGTAGTCCAAAGGGGCTGTCTCGCGTAAAATATTCAGTCCGTCCGCAGATCCGAAATATTCTGCGGATCCCGTTTCACACCCGTCCACAATCCGTACATATCTGTTGTGTGAGCAGTTTGAAATAGGCCAGGACGCTAGCTTGCGCGTCTTAACGTAGCTAGGCTTAATAACTATTTATAGTCTTTCGCATTAGCAACGTAAATATTTAAACGCCGTTTTCTTACTTTTAGCCTACACACAAGACTACACACGTTTGGCGTCCCCTATACAGCAAACCCTAACGATGAACAAATATCCGTATAAGCTTTCGCAGTGACTATTTATACGGCGGATTTTTTTTGGAGGCTCGAAACAGCGAAGAAAGTTTTCCCAAGAGATGTCTAGTCGAAACACTTTCAGGACTACTAACGGCATGCGTCCCGTTGTTCTACAGACGTTACGTGTCATTCTCCTAAGATTCCGGCAAGAATGCACACTCCGATAATCGACAGATTGGCAGGAGTCGGTGAAGAAAAAACAGCTGTAACTGACAGCAATACGTTTAACTTCAGGGCAAAAATAAACAAAAACAAAGACCGAAGTAATTTCGTAACGGCGAAACCGCTAATCGATGCTGCCACATGGACAAATCATATTCTTTCGTAAGTCGGAGGCAATTTCACGTTTTAACTGGGGGTTTGATCCTCAAATATTGACTGTTCTCAAAGAATCAAGGACTTCATGTAATACAATGTGTCGTTGGACCCGAGAAGTGTACCTGCCAAATGGCATCTAAATCCCTCGCAAGAGCATCTGCAATTTGGTTCGTCGTTTTCAAATTCTGCACAACGACAAGCGCAAAATACGTCCGTCGTTAGTATACTAGTCCGAAGGCAATGCACTCATTGACAATACGAGCAGCAAGGCAAGCAAGTTGCAAGAGCGGTGATAACATTTACAAAGAAAACTAATCTACTGTAAATGAATGAAACTGCAAGCCTAACTGTAGCGCTCGTCGATGTCGGGAGAGGACATTAGCAGTGACCGCGCCTTTGGCTTTCGTGCCTTTATGGCCGAGAGGTCAATGACTGGCGCCATGCAGCAAGTCGCTGTAATAGCGTGTCGTGCATGTACAACTTGAGACCTGTCGGATGAATCGACGACCGCTATTAAACCCACGCCAGAAAGCAACCGCCGTCGTCGCTTTTGTGTTGAGTTTGCTCCTTCCCCGAAGCGCTTTGACTCGACGTTCTCACATTGGCGCGCTCTGCGTTCATCCACCCGACACGTTGCCAACTGCGTGTAGTCGCCACAGGGAATCTGCTTCAACTAACATATGACTAACTAACTTGCTTTGCCGAAGCACAAACAAAATTATTTCACCGACATACGAGGCAAAAAAACCATTATATATTAAACTGAAAAATGTGAAAAAATATAAACAAAAAGACAAAGAAGAAAACCAGCAAATATTAAGGCTGCAGGACACATCAGATTCCAACATAGCACACCAAAAATAAAATATCACGCTTTTGTACATGCGTCTAACGTCGTCTTTTTTGGTCTTTTTGCTCTGCAGTGTTGTCGCTACTGTATAGACCAGTGCCTCACACGAATGTCACGTCACACGATGTATATGAGCTGCATTGTTATAATATACGATGTCTACGTGGGCGACCGACCGCAAGTGCGTGGTAGTCTATTCATTCGATCTCACGCTATCCAGTGTAGTTATTACGTGAGGGGCATTGTGCCCTGGCCAATGGCACTGTGAGGACACTGGGGGGCTGGCATATCTCCATCTTAGCGTGTGACGTCATGGTCTAATGATAAATAATTCTGCTTAGGCCTGCTGCAAGGTGCACTGGCCCGCCCGTGCTTTAGGCTCGTCCGTCGTTTGTAAACTGCACGGTTCGTCAGGTCGAACGTTCATCAGGCAGAACAACTGCATTCTTCGCGCACGTCGATCGACCAAGACTCAGGGCGTGTCCAAGATCACGACCCTGCAGGACTTGTCGCTGATACTGGACATCGAGGAGTGGGAAGAACAGAACATCAGTGGAGGATGTCGACGGAGAAGACGCCAGAAGCGCCGGTGGTTTGCGTCGTCGAGGTAAGACGCGCTCATTGTGCGTGCGACCGCGCACTGCGCCACGGCTGCAGCAGCTGACCGCATCGCGCACTGCACTGTCCGTCCGCGCGTCCTTTTGACATCCACCAGTCTCTTTGGTGTGCATTTGTTTCTCACGCATCTTAACGCTTTTAGCGCAGGGAACGAAGCTAGCGCCAAATGCTTGCTGTCGACTATAGACGGTGTTTTAATAACTCAGTTGAGTGACAATAAATTGACACAAATTTTTTTACCAGTTGTAGGTTGCAGCTGAAAGATGGCTAATGCAGAGTATTAGAACAAAATGTGGCTTTTAGCTAAGCATTTTTTGCTAGTTGTAACACTAATATGCTAAGACAACAAGTTAGCTTGTCTCAACCGGTGCTGTCAATTGCTGAATATCTGCTCTGCTTCATTGCTAACGTTTATCTAATTCACTGATGACAAACTGTTGAACTTACCGTTGTAGCCGTCCCCCTACCAAAAAACTAAAACGATCGATGACTTTTAAACCATCCAGTAAGACGATGCAAAACAGATCGCGAGATGGTTGAGTTTTTGGCTTGCGAGACGCCTGACTAAATACCTCTCGAAACCGAGTTTTTCATTATTGAACCAGAGAAAATTCACCGTTGAAACAGGGTAGCGTTGTAGCAACTGACAGCATTGGTTGAGACGAGAAAGCGTGTTGTCACGACGCATTTCGTAACGTCATTATGACGGACTTGCAAATAATATTTAGTCATTAGTCAAATTTTGTTTATATAATTTAAAATAGTGTTGTGTTTGTTACAGCTACTAAAATTTTGCTTAAATTTGTTGTCATTCAACTAAGTTAAGAATAAAAGAAAAATGGTAATTTCTATTAAAACACCGTCTAGTTCCCGGACAGACCCAATAACGACAAAATTCCACTGTGACAGTACCCCATCTTTAACATAACAAGCGGTTTGGCCTGCGGCCTCAATTTTCGGCTGTTCGGGCCTCATCTTGGCCTACGGCCTCGATACACACGCTGCATACACAGCGCTGCAGCGTAGCACAGCTTTGCACTACGCTGAGGGGTCTATAATGATGCTGATGATGCGTCACCATGGTGACGACGTCTATATGACCTCACAACCAATCACAGTCCAAACTGATACATTACTATTTTAAAGATATAGATCCCACTTCTTGTCACTGATATTCACCTTGTTGTTTTAAATTTACATCAACGTATGTTGGTTATGTTATAAGATTTGAATATGTAAAGACAAATGATGCAACAAATGGTACAGTGTACTTTTAAATTCAAAGACTGTTGATACATGGCTAATTAAAAAAGGGGAAATTTAAATGTCTGTAGACAACTTGAGATGGCATGTTCTTTGAAACACGAAAACTTGGGCGTTGTTAACATGGCAAGAATGTGACACAGCTTCGTCATTTCACTCCCTAAAGAAGAAGCTAATAATTAGCTACAAGTGTGCTAGAAGATTACGTTCGTACCAGAGTTGTGTAAGCAAACTTTAAGAGCTCGTACTTTAAGCACTATCATACTTTTGATTAGCTGATACGGCCTTAAAAGTGTGACACTGTTTGAATGCGTGAAAGGGTAATAAACAACAAGTGGACGTCGTGATCGTTGCAGACAGTGCAGACAGCTCGACAGTCTCAAAATAACCGTAGTCTAGACCTATCCGATTGAATTAATTGCTTTTGCATCAGTGTAGCAGTGTAACTATAGGCCTATTCTTATTACGCCTTTTCGTTATTCTGGATAATTTCAGTAAAATACTATTGGTGGCATTTAGTGCAAAATTGAAAATAATAGAAATCGCAAGTTAACGCGTTTTGTTGGTATTACATAATTACCGTCACGCACCGTTACCCATTGATAGAGCTCGAATATACGCCTAGCACCTTACAACAGAAACGTGTGATTTCACCTAAGGCTGTGAACCGTGATGTCTTGAAATTACGGTTACACTGATCAAAATCTATTCAGCGAACACTACGTGACCATGCACGAACGCTTAGCACATCACCATTAACTTTGTCGTATAGTACTTGCATTCCGTTGCCCCAATCATTGTCATGCTTATTAGTCCGCCCGAAAACGATAGTTTTCGGAAAGACTTATGTTTTACGCATGATGTTTTTTTATTCAACGCGAGATCTCCAAGACGCGTGGGCCGACCGGCGTGAAATTTTGCACGATGGTCAGTACTAGGCCGAATTTTATAATGCCGGTCCAAAATTTTGGGGGGCGCACCCCAAAAAAATTTCGGGAGCGAAAAACATGCAAAATTTGGCCCCATTTCGGACGACTTCGAAGTTCGGCAGCGAATATCTCCGAAACGGATGAAGATATTCAAAATCGGATAGTCATTCCGTGTATGGCGATTCCTCCCGCGTTCGGCGAAACAAGTCCGGTGAAGTTTGGTCCAGTGACCTTGGAGATCTCGATGTGAAATCGTACCCACCTAAAGCGCATTTTTCGGAAGAACATATTTCGGCCCCTAGGG
>Ga0209367_1003837_pt1 | contig 20571 bp, 9 predicted proteins | sample WorMetLIZISLAND2_FD_187412 | JGI IMG/M metagenome (GOLD analysis project Ga0209367, IMG submission 187412) | Marine gutless worms symbiont microbial communities from Max Planck institute for Marine Microbiology, Germany - Olavius geniculatus... ...
CGCCAAAATAGGGGGTTTTATGGATTTTTTGGCGATTTCGAGCTGCAACACAAGTCCCTATCATTCACAAGGTGGCGCCACGCTACTATCGTTATGCGATTCAGATATGTTTTTATTTTATTTTATTTTGTTCTTTTACGCTTGACTATTTTTATTGCATTGTATATATTGTTGTGTTGTCTTTGTATTTATGTTTGTATGTATGTATGTATGTATAATGTATTATGTCAATCCAGCCACTGGCTGCCATACACAATAAACCATATATATAGAGAATTTAATATCTGTATATTAACTTAGCGTGAACCGGAACTGCTATAGGCTTTTGCGCGCCTTGTGAGCATTAGCTCAAATTTTCTTGTTGACTTTGCCTTCTGCTGAGCCATTCGCCAAGCCAAAACTTCGGTACACGTCTGAAGTTTTCGCTCAGCGAATTGGCTCAGAAAAAGTCTAATATCCCGTTTACACGATGAAGCAAACGTCAAACATCACACAAACATCGGGCAATTAGAGCACACGTCGTGTACCTCTATTTTGAATACATTTGTTTGATGTTTGCTTGATCGTGTAAACGGGGTATAATAATCCGTTTACACGACGAAGCTGGCTCGACAAGTGCAGGAAGATGTGTCTGATTTTTTACCCAAGAAGCTAAAATTCCGAAAAACCCAGGTGACGTAAGAACGATAATTTTTTCCCAAGACCCTAAGTTTTTTTGTCCAGCACTAGGACTGCGTCCCCGGCCGTGTCCCCCAACTAATGCTCCTCCGGTTTGGTCTCGGGATCAGCACCGTATGGTAGGCCTACCTCAAAATGACACTGCAGGGAGCGCATGGAGATAGCCTACAACAATGTATGGATCATGAGCTTGCGTCTATGTAATTCATTCAGTTCGTCGTTCAACAATGTCAATGTTCGTTCGTTGATCACACAATGACATTGTCATAGGCCCACTGGCGTTTTAGGCTCAGCAAATATCCGGCAATTTAACTCGTCTACACATATACCGAATGATGGTGACACGGTTTCTATGACAAGCACTGCAGCAGCAGTTCTGTGAATGTGGCTTTATTTCTCGCCGAGGTGCTCGGACCGCGTGTATGTGGACTCAAATCCGCAGCAGTATGATCTTTGTTGTATACCTAAACTGTTCAACTACATTAATATTTGAACACTATCTAAATACCCTACTGAAAACAAGTGTCTAAAATTTTGTTTTCTTTCCAAATATTTTTTACCTAAGACAGGCAAGTTGCAAAATATTTTGGTAACAATATGAAGCTGATTTGGCAAACCGCAGCAGTGCCGATAATACCTGGTTTACACGAGGAAGCTGGCGCTCTTAGAGCGCTCTAAGAACGGTGGGTTGGTGGATCGAACGCGTGATGATCTATGATCCACAGACATACCAGCACTACAGAGCAACAGCAGCAGCCACGGAGCTGCGTTTATTTGCGCATTTGTCATCGTCAGCAACTAGGTACACAGTCGTTCACAAGTCATCCAAGTCATCCAGTACTTCATCACTTACAATGTCATGTCATGATGTTATGTACGTTGCCGTGCCATCGTTGACGACGTTGGCGACCACGCGATGTCAGAGCTCTCTGTCTTCTAAAGCCCAGATGAGCTGTGTTGGACTCGCGTTGTCCTTCCACAGCCTATCCAGATACTTCAGTCTGACGCCCCTCTGTCCTTCCGTCACCACCAAATTTCGGTCTGTCGCGTTGCAAACGCGTCTTGATCTCAACATATGCATTGCACGCACCTGTCTCTTTAAATATTTCCTCATTACTTTTTTCTCAGATTCCATGATATCCTTAACATCATCCGCAGGGCCATAGTATTTCACTTTAGGCGTAGTTCTGCAGTTCGGTCTGTCGCGTTGCAAACGCGTCTTTAGATGCAAATTCCGAAAACGAAGTCTGGACTGCTCGTGACGTTAGCCAGTGTCTTCAATTGTCTATGGCGGCCTATGTCATTGACAAATAAACGAAGTACGATGCTGCAACGACGAATTGGGAACAGAACAGACCGGCATGACGTTGCAGTATACAGTACGACGCTCGTAGTAAGTTACGAGTTCTGTCTTGAATCGTTTAAATGTTCGGCCTCAGTTCGGCGTGAATCGCTCTCCTCTCTCGATATAATCGACCTTCGTTCACTGTATAGACCTACATCCCGGTGGTCATTAGCGATTGCCAGCCAGAACGCACCGACGCAGCATCGTTAGTCAACAACCAGAATGATGTCCAACGCTCTGCGGTCAGCGTGAGCTAATGAGTGGCCAGTGAGGTTAAGCTGCATTCTATTAGCACTTAGCAGGCTAGTCGATGAATCTCAGCAATGAAAGTCCAAGTTTTGTACGCCGACAGTATTCTACTTAACTGAAAATAACACTATTTAGAGAATGATACACCGTGTCTCAAAGAAAACAGTCCAAATTGTTTTTGTCATAACTTGTCAAGTTTCCACCAACTTTGATAATTTTTGGCAAAAATGGCCAAAACGATAGGATTATGTAAGTTGCACTTATTTTCCATTTCATCTAATTTATGTGAACGCACTACCGTGTGAAACACAGATGCTCCAATTTGTTAGGCCCACACCCAACGGGCAAAATCGTAGTTTATCGTTCGTTTAGATCGGTTTAGTAAAAGCTGGTGATTCTGAACCATATCTACAGGGTGGGCCAAGAAACCGGACCTGTTTGAGCGTTGATAACTCAGCGATGGTTAGTGGTAGAAAAACGTGTGATACGTCAAAAGTTTCAGAATGCTGTAAAAAAGTAAATGACAAATTTGCATGTTAAAGCATTTAAATATTCTTTGCCTAATTTGCATAAATATTTGTCACCCCCGAAATTCTGCCAAATTTGACTGTAACACTTGGATTTCACACGGACATTTGAGCGATGTTTATTCATGGAAAGGCACGTAATATGCCAAAAGTTTCAAAATTGTGTACAGAAGTGAACAACTTGCATATCTCAGCATTTAAATATTCTTTGCATAATTTACACAATTAAATCTGTCCCACCCTAAAATCATGCTAAATTAGCAGTAATGCATGAATTTAAGTTGATTTTCATTCAACATACAGTGAAATATCAGCAATCATTAACACACATACGTTGAGTTTAGGTGAAATTCGACATAAGCAGTTGCCCAGCTTTTGCATTTATAACCGTCATCAGTTTTTTAGGCAGCTGATCGATCGCTGGAGTCAATGTGTTCAGGATCAGCTGAGCCCAGCATTCGATTAGCACACATTTTAGCTATCAGATATAGTGGCGTTGCGTCTAAGAAATTGTGTCCGTGTATGCGGGGCACACTTTGGACATAAGCTCTGATAGTTTGCAAGTGAGTTGTTATACAAACTTTTGTTGTTGATAATGCAGTGCATTGTGGCTAACTCTTAAATTGCACCTTTCAAGTCATCTTACTTACTTACTTACTCACTACTACTAGAGTAAGATGCTGCAGCAGCAGACTGAATGGACAGTCGTTCTGCATGTGGGTGGGTGCGTGGGCAACTGCACATCCAGAGGTTGCAAGCCAGTGTTGGGAATTATTACATTAAAGCATCTGTGGCCCAGTTGCTCATGGATGGTTCGATGCACTAATTCCTGACACTGTCTCAATCAAAGCCAAATGTCAGTTGGACGACCGCATAATATGTCAGTACTGGGCTGACATTTTTTTGGTTTTATGGGTTTCGCATTCACATGGTTTTGTTGATGTACTTTTTACAAATGTGCTGCCTGCTTAATCATCATCATCATCATCAACAACAACCGTGGGCTCAATGCCCGTTGGTGTCTGACGCCATTGTTACTATCGCTGCCATCCACAAAACAGTTAAAAAATTCTGTTTTTCACTATGTAATAAAAATTTTGCGTATATTTTAACCCTTTGCGGAGAAGCCCCCCTGACGCGGATTTGCCTGAAGTTTTGCACTGGAGAACGGGGGTCGTCTCGCCGACGTAATCAACCGTGCCATGCAAATTTTAATTCTGTTGAATGTCGAATTTCTATGAGCGATAAGAGAATGCTTCGCACGTCTTAGCCACGGCCTGGACGTCTGTCTGTCTGTCTGTCACACTCGTAAGCGGTGTTAAAACAATGTAAGCCAGAATCACGAAATATTTACCATGGGCTTCCTCAAGGTTTCTAGTTTTTTTCTGTGACAAAATTTCGAGTCCCTGGGTCCGGGGGTTCCCTTCGAACGAGGGCGTCAAATAGGGGAACCCTTGCGACGAAATGGCTGGATAGACCAAGACAACCTGCGTATGAAATTTTTAGCATTAAACATGGATTTTAGCAGTCCAAGTCCAGACCCCCCTAAGTTCAAGGAAGCCGGTGCAGGCGAGCGTCAAAGACGGCTACCCCATAAAAAGTGGTTAGTTTACGGTCTACCTTTATTGGCTCGTGTAGCATAAAAACGGTTGCAGATGGGCACAGATATGCTGCTTATCATAACAAGCAATACTCACAAGCTTTTTACGCGCGAATTTCAAATTATGTACTGGGAACCGGCGTCCGCATTCCCTTGTACCATATCAGCATAAACCTATCAAACGTTTATATAAACGTTTAAAAAATCTTTTCATTGCGAAAACGCTTTTTCTGTTTTTGCGAGAAAATGGCGGCAAGTTGTTCCGTTTTTCATACCTATTATAAAGTCTATTATAAAGTCCCAGTTGTAAATGAGGTGGAGATTGAACTTTTGAGCACTCATAATCTCCTCTGTCGGAAAATTGCAGCTGTCCATCAAAACTCTGTCGTAATTTTTAAGCAAGTATAAACAGTTTCAATTTTGTGCGTCTCCCATTTCATTAACATATATTTTTTAAAAAATTATACAAATTAAGAACGCACAGTAACTTCGCGTTACAGCCTATGAAATTTGACGTTAAATTTGAAAACTTTTTCCGCACGTATTGCACGTGCGGAAATACGATTCAAACAATTTTTGTAAAAAAATAACATTTACAAACGTTTATTATGACTATCATTTTGATAACCTGTAATGGTTCGGTTGTAATGGTAGTAAATTTTCTGCAATGAACCGACGTGTATTGACGCTAATGTGCATGTACAAATGAAAATTGAAACTGTAACAACCACGGAAACATCTTTGAATCCTTAGACGTTTCAACACAACATGAAAAATAGCAAATTATGTTAGTACAGAACTTTCCCCATATATTAGTCTACCAGTTAATACAATACACCAGTAATAATAAACATATGCATCCATGCCCACCAGTCACGAGATTTTTTAAGTCGAGAACAAACATTAACAAAAACAAAACACTTGGCGGACTGTTCAGGACTTTTACGACTGTACTGCAAGTTCAGACTATACAAGCAAGAAAACTTGCGGCAAGCGAAATTAAATGGAATTTCTGTACATTTATAAAAATAATCAAAACTATCACACAATGCACTTATGAACTTGACTGCAAAAACTTCAGAACTCGCAAACTCATCAAGGTTTGATCATGCAAAGCTATTCAGTAGTTTGCTCGAAATGCCATACAATTAAAAGCAACGTAACATTTTTAGACAAACAAAAACGAAAAATGGTTAGTAAACGTTGAAAAAATTGAGCATTGGCAATTAGCAGTTTGCACAATAAAAACACATTGCAAACCAGATCCCCAACACAGTACATTAGGGGCTTCTCTGGCATTGGTATGTTATATAAATTCACGTTTTACTTACTTGCTTACAAAATAGTGATAAATTTCTTTAAAAAACACAAACTTATGAACCTGGATCTAACGCAGCGGCCGGCTAGGCAGCCCCAGTCAGCTGTACTAAGGTCACCACCTTCCGTAACCCATATACATGTAAATGAGTTACTGCTCATTTTACCGTCCCACGGAGGGTAAAAGGCTGAGTCGACCTAAGATTAACAATTTCTGTCAAAAAATAAATAACTACATGAAGATGTGACAAAGTATGAAATGCATAATATTTGATGGTAGGGATGGTAACTGCAATAAAATTATTGGACTTCATAACTAGTTGAATGCTTTTAAAATATTAAATAGTAGCTACATGCAATACCCAAGACAGACTTTATTTTTTGTCCTCAAGACCAAGACAGAAAATAAATTATCAGCACACTAAGCACTAGACCCGTGCAATGCATCAAAAATGCTCAGTCTAAAATATCCAGTTACCAACATATCCTGTTAAATATTGTTGTTGCGCCAGATATGCAGCTAAGCATAAACAGTTGCAAACATTCCATCCCAGACAGCTGTCGAATTTCCGGGTTTCCAAGAAGATTGTCGACCAGATTCTCGTCATCCAAATGGATCCAAATTTCTACTATAACAAACTCGGATCCAGCTGAAAAGTATCTTCTGCAAAGACGAGTGAGTGAGTGAGTGAGTAGTGTTTAACGTCCCAAATTTCTCCAAAATTAAGAGTTTACAACCACAAAATTTAGCATGTTTGAACCACAATTTTTGTAAAAGAAGCTTTTCTGGCAATTTTCCAACAGCAAAACATTTAGGGTGGGGTTCTGTAAGAAAAAACCATGTAAAACCATGATCTGATGATTGTCACGAAAACATGCACATAATACACATAGCACAGCTATGATACTTCAATGATCCGCAGTATTATACACTGTGTTCAGAAAAAAACACCCACTCACATTTTCTTTTATATCTCCATGGAAGATGCTTAGATTTTCACAGAATTTTCAAGAAGTGTTTAGGAGGAAACTAGAATTCCACTTGTGAAAAAGTTAAATATTTTTACTGCTGGTGACGTCATGCTGACGTCGTAATTCCGTGTTTGTAAATTATTGGGTTTACCACTGAAGATGTTTTTAAACAATGGACAGACAATGAACATTAATGAAGTGATATATACAGGGTGGGCCAAAAAAGTAAGCTATTGCACTTTGTCCATATCTTTGCTAAATATTGATCAATTTTCACAATTTTTTCATCCGTGGACTCTGTAAGAAATTTGCTACTCAGCAGCATGCACACTACACTTGTTATGTCGCTACACTACCTTGTAAAATACAAATATCCAAAAACATACAACATCTACAGATGGACAAAAGGTCTAATGGTAACTTTTTGAAGTACTTAACTTAAATGTTAAAATATGAGTTATAGTAAGTGCCAAAAACATTCGAGGACATATTGAACATTTTTCAATTAATTTGAACGATTTTACTGTGCACTAATTTTCAATGTACATTAATGCTGGTTGATGGCTGCAATTTTGCTCAGTTAACTTTATCAGCATACAGAGCAATGTATAATAATTGTGTGGTCCTACAAGCTGTGCACTAATTTTTGAAAACTAACTCTGTAGCTACACCTAAACTATTTTGACACTTACTATAATTTATATTTAACACTTACTTAAATACTTTGAAAATTTACCACTCGACCTTTTGTCCATCTGTAGATATTGTACGTTTTTTTGGAAACTTATATTTTACAAGGTAGTGTAGGGACATAATAAGTGTGGTGTGCCTGCTACTGAGTAGCAAATTTCTTCCAGAGTCTACTGGTAAAAAATTGTGAAAATTGGTTAATATGTAGCAAAGATATGAAAAAAGTACAATAGCTTACTTCTTATGGCCCACCCTGTACTACTTCTCGTTTCCATGTATAATCCATAATCTGACAGAAAATTAATATCAGGCTAATACAATGCATAACATTATAACCACAAGTCATGAGCAGAAGATTAATCATACATTAATGGTGCACAGCAAACATGAATCTGTTTGAAAATTCTCAGTTATTATCACAGAACAACGTTATTGCTGTAAAACAAAGACATCCGACACACTAAGAACCGCAGCGAAAATGGCGCGAATCATGGTATGCATGCTGCTTATGTGAAAAAAATGCACATAAATACCAAAAAGCGGCACACTGTTAATAGACAACAATACAAGATGGCATACTAGGAGTTTAAAAAGAAAAAGGACATTAACAACTAGATCCAAGAAAAAAACCAGATCTCCTGCAAAAGCTGAAAGGTTATTCCAAATATATATTACCCATAAGTCTTAACTGAATTCTCTTTAAGATGCTGTCATGTTATTTTATGCCATCCCTATTAACCAACAGTAAAGAACGACTAAAGGTGATATCCGAGATCAACCAAAGAATTCCATCTCAAACTTATCTGTCCATAGCACATAAGCATTATTCATAGAAATATAGTCGAAAACTGTGTATGACTTGGAGATATTTGCAAACAAACACACAGACCATTATGATAAGACAATCTCCTCGGCAGATGTGACAATGTGAAGATAATGCAACGCAGCAGTAAAAAATATCCTACTGGAAGACTCCGATAATGCACACATCAGCACAACAGCTGGGCGATAAAACTAAACTCTGAACTTTGGGCTTAGAATCTGTGTTTTTAACTCAGAAAGTATGATTAAATTTCCAATCAGAGCCGTAGAAATTAATGATTAACTGCGTGATTAATCATTCAAATTTTCAATGATTCATAAAATTTTAATCATCAAATGTTCAACTAAGTCATGTCACTAAGAATGCATTATAAAGTAGACAAAATAACAAGACTTTGGATAAGCGACGAGCGTGACTGGATAACACAACTACTGAGCAGCTATGATAATACAAATCCATTGCTGACTCAGTACGTTTGCAACAGATGTTAGCAGAATAACTTACAAAACTGATTAAAACATGCATTCCTATTGGATAATAAATCACTGCAAATTTTAATCAAAATTAACAGCAAGTTAATCAATAATTTAGAATTTTTTTTCAATGGTTATCAGTTCAATTTGTATGAAGATTATTTCTAAAAAATGTAAATTTGTTAAGCTGCAACCAAAATTAAGAAAAGTGGAAAGCAGTCCTGTTCCCAGGGCATATATACAATTTCTTTTAGCACAAAGTTTGTACAAGACGAGTCATTTATAGCACTAAAATCACTAACACTGTCACAAGAGCGTGTTATAATACCACAGTTAAAACATTTAACTCAAAAATCTCCACAAATCATCGCAAACTAGTCTCATGCACCGCAAATGAATGTGGTGAGATACAAAAACAACGACAGCCGCAACATCAGTAAATGGACACAAAATAAAAACTCAGCCAGACATTATTGCCAACAAGACACTGAGAACAATGAAAATCAGTGGCATTGCGGGAGAGGGTTCTGTCAAATTGTCAGTGAAATTCGATTATTTTTATCAGAAACTTTAGCTCCCGTCCGAAAAATGTTGTCCAGAAATGCCAAATTTGAGGCTGAAAACCCTCATTTTGGAAAAATAGTCACAATTTAGAGCAGCAATAATATCATCTGCCTGAAAATTGCATCTGACTATGTGTTTATACACATGACACCACTGCCTGTGATGATGTAAAATCTACACGTAAAAATCGCTCAACAGCGGTTGAACACAACACGAGCGTGATAAGAATGAAAAAAACAAACAAACAAATAAAACGCAAAAACACACACACTGAAATGCGACAAACAAAAACTACAAAAGCCTGCAGTGTGACAACGAACGGCCAGTTAGTATGCAAGTTTAGGTCATGCGCACTTCTATCAACATGCTAAGCCAGCCTAATACAGAGTCAGGCACGGAAGTGGCGATAAAAACGTTCCCATGAAAAATGGTTAAAATGTTAAAACCCAGATGGTGCATTAGCTGTGAATCCACAGAACTTCTCAGCACTTTTAAGTGTAGTTCAAAAACCGAACCGTTTGAATTGAACTGCCTATAGTAAATATGAGCACTTGGCCTAATCTCCGAGATTATGCACGGCTGTAATTCACTCGTGACATTATGGTACTATACAAATAGTGTATAGATTTAATATAGTCCGATAAACAAAAGTACGCCTGAACAGTGCAGATTATCATCATTCTGGCATGCAATGAAGAATAAGAGCCAATGCTACAAAGTGGCTATCACTACCATGTCAGCTGAAAACATCGGCCAGTTTTTGATCACATCGGCCTAGCAGATGTGACCCCGACATAAGGCACTATGAAGCAACACAAACACATACTCTACATGCACACACTCACAATACTCTTTCATCATTTTTTACGCGCGAAAGCAGCTACTGCTTTCAGCGGGTCTTAGCCATCACAATTCTGTCCGTCCATCCGTCTGTCTGTCACATGGGTGGATCAGTCAAAAGCGGTGCAAGCTAGAATCACCAAATCTTCACCATCGGCTGCCTGGAAGACTCTAGTTTCAGGAACCGTAAAGCTTTTTCACAAATTCGAAAGGGGTCACCCCAAACAAGGGCGCTAAATGAGAGGGGAGTGGGCAAAATTTGCGATTTTTGGCCAATAAGTCGCTGTATCTCAGTAACGGTGTGAGACAGGGCCTAGGTTACTATTAAACACTAATAGAAAGTCGTACACTGGCTCTTGATTGGCACCAAATTCAATGACATTGAATGCCAAAATAGGGGGTTTTATGGATTTTTTTGGGCGATTTCAGGCTTCGACACAAGTTTATATCATTGACAAGGTGGCGCCACAGAACTACCGTTATGCGATCCAGATAGAGAATTTGGTATTTGTATATTAACTTAGCGTGAACACCTCACTTTTCAGCAAAAGTACTGAATTGGAACTGTTGCAGGCTTTTGCGCGTCTCGTGAGCATTAGCTCAAATTTCTTGTACATAAAATCATCACCAGTGTCACTTTTAAAAAAAAATCGAAACTATTCCCACGTTCATAGTAAAGCACAGTTAATGTGTACTAGGCAAAACAGTTGTTAAAACTATTACCGATACTACTTGAAATATTACATGTATCACTTTAATGTCTGTTCTACTCGCTAATTTTTCTTAAGTCACCGAAATATGGACAATCTAAAAAAATTTGGAAAAAATAGCCACAACAACGTTTTTTTGTCACCAACCAACAAAACTACTGCAAAAGCACAGCTGCAAAACAGTTATCAAAAAATCCAGAAAAAATTCTCCAAATAACGTGATTCACACAATCCGAATAGTCAAATCTTGCGACAATAATACAGAAATGATGGACGGAACGTTTCTGATGCAAAAACCCAGCATCAGATTCAAACTATAGCAGCAATACTGCAATTTTACTGCAACATTGTATCACAGCTCTTCAAAACACCATCTGAATGGCTACCGATTCAGTAAGTAAGTAAACGGCTGCCTCAGTACAACTTACCATACACTACAAAACTGTACAAACACACTACTTAGAATTCCGCATCAAACGATAACAACAATCAAACGTATAATACAAAAATTTGTTCACGAATCAAACCCATTTACAACCTCAGCAAAACAACACTAAGTGGGGTAAAAGCATCTTAAAACTGGGTGGGCTGTAGAATGACAGAGAGAAAGTGTATAAATGTGCAGAACAAACACATTTCCAAATGACACAAGTGTAAGAGAGAACAGTAGCTTTCACCGACATTAACAGTGATTTCAACATAATGCAAAACGTCCTTAACACTACTTCAGTTAAACAATCAACATAATCGACGGATAAAATTGTCAGACAAAAGTGTCAAATAAAAATATGTCATGTGTCGCACAGAAATCAACTGATTTTATCAGCCAATAGTCATACAGCACAGAACACATTGTCGATGATAAAATCTATCGACTTTTTTCTACATCTGTCAATGAATTTTGTTTACATTACCATATTCATAATTTACAGGTGGGAGAAAAATACTGATTCTAATTACGTATTCTGCTAATTATTCTATAATATCTGTTTGCATGTATTAGATGCAGAAAAATAATGGAGATATCATTTTCTGCAATCACCTGTTGTGTATTCATGAAGCTGATATAGTACCAGGTTGCTAACGACAAAATCGACGGCGTGTCATGGTTCAATAATTCGATCAGCCAATTTTACTGGTCAATTAAACCATGCCAAGAAAACTGGCTGATTTTGCTGATTGTACGTTATCCCCTTTACACCAATAAATATCTGTGACCTGTGAGCTAACTAAAAATCCCGACATAACTTAATGACAAGTGTCTACAACATACAACAGACACACAGTGAGATGCATAGCTGGTGAAAAAGGCACAGTGGGTGGTCTAGATGAGAAGACAAAAGAAGTAACAGGCAGCTGCAACCCAATGACTGGCAAACCCGAGATTATTCCACTTGGTAAGCGTATGCTCCATGCTGTAGCCCTAAACACACCAATCAACCGATCGACAGAGCTCCATTATACGTGTCCAGAACTGCCGACACTGCAACAACCTGTTTCTAAGTAAGGGATAAAGGCCGTGTTATAACTCTTCATGGGAAGGCCATCTCAGAGCTAAGGAGTGTCACCTGCTGTATGGTATCACACAGTGTTACCTGCCACCTAACACAAATGAACGCGCCCCGCCTTAACTCCAACCACGTGGACCAGTACTCGATTTACTTACCCCAGAGGGATGGAAGGCTGAGTTGACCTAAGTGGCTGGTTACATACTGAGATGGTTTACCTGGCCACAGGCAGTCACCCATCCAAGTATTAACCCAGTGCGATGTAAAGTAACTTCGTTGATAAGATCACACAAAGTGTTACTGCTACGCAATGCCAGCACCCAACTGCACTGCCAGATTTTTCCACTGTCACGCGGAACCATCCTGCGCTCAGCCATGACGTTCGACCTACAAGTCCCTAGGGCATTCCTGAAGTTCGGACAGCGCTCCTTCAGCATGACCAGCACTGCCTGTGCAAGGTGATGTAATGCTAATCATATCAAGTCCCTGCACAATTAACAATAAACATTTGACTTTCTTATCCGTGTACTACGCGAGATTTTTCTCCTATTTTTGTACTTCATGTACGATTTCATAATGAGTATATATAAGAAACGCTCAATAGAATCTTCTTGGACTTTTGTAGCGAATTTTTAGTTTTTTCAGGTAAGATGTCATGTCAGTCTCCCAACCAACAGCACAAATACACTACAAGAAGTTTACACTCAGAAATGTAAGCAACAAGTTTCAATTTTCCCTTAAAAACTCCCCAGAATGAAGATCTGCAGCCCCAAATTTTGTATCTTAAAAAAATTTGTTTACAAATGGTTAAAGTTTAGGCAGAGAGCAATTCCCCTTGCCTTCCACAATGCCACTGAACAGAATGCAAAAGCAAGTTTCCGAACCGTTTCTTCGCCGTCACTGCCGTCAAACATAAGGCCGAGGTAGACAAGATGAAACACGGCGAGACACGTGAAACACATGTTGGTCAGAATGACATACACGTTGGTCTATCAACACATCAGACACATGCAAGGTTATACTGCAGCCATTAAACTGACAGAATAATATATGAAAACTGAAAGCACACGTAGAGCACAGATCTCACGTAACTGTTACACAGAGCCTGTTAACACAAATCCGACAGTGATGCTGACCAGTACCAAAGTGAAAACAAATATTACGCACTAATTACCGTAAGTAAGTATGGCAGATAATATCAACAAAAAATCTGCTGATTCTGAGGCTTGATACATATCACAGCCTAACTCTTCCACAGAATTGTATCAAAATCTAATCAAACAGTGTGAAATTGCAGACACTAAAACAAACAGATGTGATGTAAAAAAATTCTAATTAAAAATCTGAGGATTTTCAGTTATCCTGGACTGGATAAGCTGTTATTCATTGACATATAACCTGCTACGATGGGTCACTGCCATACAACTAACAGTGATAGATATCTTGTACAGTTTTCATTCACTAACTAAGCAGCAAGTACATGTGTATAATGGACAATGAACGTCATGATCACATATGCTGAATCTGAGGCACAATGGCTGGAGTGGGGCATTAGCATGGGTAAAAACTAAGCTATAAAAATGTTTTGGTTCGGCAAAAAACAGCTCACGGAGAAACGATTGCAAACATTAACCAAAAGGTCATTCCAAATGGTAAGGGCAGCCACTGCATAACGACAAAAACTAAAACATGTGCAGACATAAGAAATAAATTAAAATTCCACGGATGTATAGTTTGCAGACTATGGTAGCCAGTGTGTCTCACCGATTTAGCCGTGTGTTGACAGTCGGGTTTACAGCGGCGTGCAAGGATGCAGGCGTTGAATGCTTCGGACAGCTTCCTCCGCAATGCTGCATTCAACATGCAGTCCACATGAGCTAATCAATTAATGATCAATCAACATTCAACCAACCAATCATTTTACTTGCTCAATAAAAACAACAATGCCAGGTAAAAATTTCCAAGAGCATTTATGACAGCCTTCAAACGTAACAAAAGAACCACTGACACAGACGTGGGAACAGATATATAGATTTATGTTTATTGTTTAAGACAAACATCCGACTATTGCGGATTAAACAAAATACAACAATAAAATGTAAAATGAATGTAGCATGCAGCCCCAATAGTTAAAACCCTTATACCGCCGGTTCCCCTTTCGGTTCCCACTGCATTTCAGCAGGCTGCCAGAACCGACTATAGTCAGCCACGAGATAGTACATCAATAGGCGTTGACCACCGGTGCCATCTATAGTCGGTTTCACACACAGACATAATGCTGCTGCCCTCTAGTGAACTAGTCAGAGGCGTGTAAGGAATATTAGTCTGGGTCTGTGGCTGGGCTAAGCAAGGCAGCAAGTGATGTCTGCAGCCCAGTGGCGACGTCACCCAGCTGCTGCAGCCGTCGCATCCAAGCATGAAGCAAAACTTCACCCTCTTGTAGCAGCAAGCATACAGAGTTTCCAGCACTGATTTTTAAAAAATTCATTTTGTGACTTTTTATATTATTGTTTTCGCTGTAAACTTATGACATCAGCACTACCTAGCAGACTTACTAGTAGCAGTAGAACGGGCTCTGTGCGTGGATGTCTAAAGACTGTTGGCTGAAATCTTCAATGAACCTTCACTGTTAAGGTGGGCAGCATTCACCTGTCAAGTGGCAGGTAACACTGTGTGATCCCATATGGCAGGTGATGCTCCGTAGCGTAGCTCTGCATTAGGTTTCCCATAAAAAACTATACACAACTGTTAAATTTTACACCTTTACTACTTCTACTATGACGACTACTATTACTGATGCGACTATCACTATGCCAGCACCAGCGCTATTCTATACTCAACCTGCCAAACATTTAACTGTATACAGAGATAAACAAAACAAGCAGTCGTACTCACAGTATTCGACGTAAGTATAGGCACCAAGTGAAATCAGAACAGCTGACAACTGAAAGTTGATCCCCTTGAATCACATAAACACACAGCATAAACAACTTTCAGCTAACAGCCACCAAAACATGCATTAGAAGGGTTTAGACACCCAGACACATACCCAAAAATATGCAGTGGGTTATACTGAACAAAGTTTCTTAAAAGCATCATCAACCACACAATGGCCATCCAATTTTAGTTCATTGTTCTATTATATAATAACAAAATATTCTATCACAGCTGAGTTTCGAAAACTTTTCAACCCATGAATTTGCAAATTTTGGGTTATTCTGTATTGCTGGAGAGCTAAATATTTGATGTGGATGGTATCCAGCACCGATCATTCTAATAACTAAGCAAGAAAGCCCCAATAATCCACCAAGTTTCGGGTTTAAGCCAAAAAACCTAAAACTAAACAAAATCCATTAGAGTAAAATTTGTTCAAAAAATCAGGTTTTTTAAAAATCTGTGGATTAGCCTATCCCTTCTTCATTCTCCCATTTACTCACATACTGCATATTCTATCAGCACAAGCCAAAAAGGGTTAAGATGTATATCCACGATGTAATATTCTGCACTCCCACTCTCTGGAAAAAGGTAGAAACTAGAAGGCACTTGTAAGAGTGCATATCTCCGCCAAGAAGTAATTTAAACACTACCACTACCACTACCACTACCACTACGACTACCACGACTACGACTACCACGACTATGACGACGACGACGACGACGACGACGACGACGACGACGACTACTACTACTACTACACCTACACCTACAACTACTTACTTACTTAGCACTTAAATCCTCCGGTCTAAGATCCTACAACTACTACTACGCCTATAACTACAGCTAATAAGGTGTGCAGACATCAGGACATCTTGCTGGTCCTAATGTGGAGTTGATGATGACTCATCATGTACACACACACAGAACGACGGGAGAACGATCAAGCTCTTAATCTCCTCCAATGTTCACTACGTTCAGTTTGGCGGAGATAATAATAGGCCTACCAACATTAATTCTGACCAGGAAAGCAATGGCGGATACAGATATATTCATTCATCAACATGCAATTCTGTTCTGATCAAGTATTTCCTTCAAACTGGCCACAATGGGTACTTAATGGAAACAAAGCAGTGAAATAACCAAGACTTGGCAGTAAACAAAAAGAGAGTATTACAGAAGATATGTCAGGATTAACTCAGCACTGACAACACAGAAAGTGATGCAAACACACACAATTGCGTAGATCAAGCAATTGCACCATTTCATAGCTGATATGCCACTATCATTGCAGTGCAGGACAGTCAATATTGTGTTCAACAGGACCACCCTTCAGTGCAATAATCGATGCTGATCGTTTCCGAAAATGTCCACTAAACGCGCGTAGTTTTTATCAATGCAACACTGCAGATGGTCACTCACATGTAATACAGAGCTGGCAATGTAAGTCAGCAGGACTGCGGCAAAGTTTCCCAGCGGCCGTGCCGTCTTGAAAACATCTGCAGAAAATAACAACAAATGAACAAGCTCCAATACAAAGCATACGTATATAATCACAAAAAATGAAACCTAACAACAACAACAGCAATAAAACGACAACAATGACAACTATGTGAAGTGCTTCCCGAGCCTTAAGGCCCATAGGGCAGCGATGATCTCCATTTCCACAGTCCTCAGCCAGACACCAGTTTACACTGCAAGACCACAGATAATGAGCCAGTGCAGGCTAGTGCACTGCATGGTCAACCTGTTTGTGCTCCAGTTTTCACCGACACTCGCAGCACCTATGCACAGAACGATGGCAAGGCTGAACTGAAACAGGTGACTTGTTTATATTCCGAAGTGGTTGATACCAATCTCAGTACTAACTGAGATCAGTGTAGAGTAACTGTATTGATGCGACCAAAGATGTTACTGCCAGACTAACCAACCACCTTTTCTTAGCTATGCCAAACCTACCTTTTCAGAACTGCGTGAACAGACATATACAGGCCAAATGCCCTTTCTGCAGCATATACGCATTACACAATGTTAAATTAATAAATATATTACAAAAACTACATACTACAAAAACTACCACTACGACAAATGGAAGACAGCAACAACAAGAAGCTAATTCTACACCGTGTCTCAGAAAAAAAACCGTCAAAATTGTTTTTGTCATAATTTTGTCAAATTTTTACTAACTTTAATAATTTTTGGCACGTTGACGGCAAAGATGACAAAATTATGTAAGGTGCACTCACTTTTCACCTCACCTAATTTATGTCGATGCAATGCCATGTGAAACATAAATGCTCCAAATTGTTGCGTAATGCTGAGTTGTTGTCTCAAGAAAATGCTGTAACGAGTTAATTAGGCACAAAATACATTAAAATGTGATTTATTTAACAGAACTATAAATTTGTAGAACAACTTGCTTGCAAGTCAGAATTTATGCCAATGTGTGCTCTGCATACAAAGACGCAATGGCTTAGATGCAACGCCAATGGCTGGTAGCAAAATCAACGATCGACTGATCAAATGCATTCACTCATCAATTAGATGTGTTTTTCGCTCATCAGCGAACTATTTTGTTGTCTGCTGTTTTCAGCACAAAATATTTAATACCTCAAAATTATTAAACCACGTTGCACCCTCTGTCAAATTGATGATGCAAAGGTGAGCCATCTGATACAAATAATCGCCACATAATGCAACAATTTGGGGAATCTGTATTTCACATGGTAGTGCATTGACATAAATTAAGTGAAATAGTAAATTAGTGTACCATACATAATAATATTGTCTTGGCCATCTTTATGCCAAAAATTATCAAAGCTGGTGGAAATTTGACAAAGTTATGCTAAAACAATTTTGACTCTTTTGAGGCACAGTGTACACAGTGCGGCATAAAAAAGTAGCCCCCTAAAGCTTTTTGCAGTTTTCTCAGCAAACGTACAGAATTTTTATTTGAAATTTTACACCTTTATTAACTACATCCGTCTTCATATAAACACCAAGTAAAATGTGATTCTGTTGAAAAAGAACAAAGTTATAGACTTTTTAACATGACCACCTACTGATTTTTCATCATTAAAAATGTTCAAGCTACTACAAAAATGCATGCAATAACATTGTTGAAATGATGCAGTTAACAAATGATCAGATGCCAGAATTTCACTGTCAGTGTGAATGTTCGAAGTGTCCACCACCAGCTACAAGCTCTGACACAAGCCTTTAGTCACTTAATTTGATAAATTTTTCACAGCCTTGTCAATCAGTCCTTGCAGCAGGTTGTCGCAGATAACTTGAAACGTTTTCTTGACTTTGGCGATTGTTTTTGGCCTCACTTCATTCAAGCTTGCACTAAGCCTTTAACAGTGCACCACACACGCGATAGTCCACTTTGTTTATATTCAGCAAATTTGGAGCCACTGGTGCTTTGTGATAAAATCTGGACAGGTGGCCCGCAGCTAGATTCGTGCGCTGCACACTGTGTATGCTGCCACCCCATCCTGCTGAAAGATGAATCTAGTGGGCAGCCGGCGACTGCTTTAAAAGAATGATAAGTTATTGATAATTTATAAACAAAATAAACTGCTGTTTATCAAAACATCACTGTGATGTCATCGGCAGTAACGTGTTAACCGTTTTTTGAAAATTAAACATCATTTTAAACATTTTTAATGCTAAAAATCGGTAGGCAGTCATGTTAAAAAGTCTATAACTTCATTTTTTTCAGCAAAATCATATTTTACTTGGTAGCTGGATGTAGATGGTTTTAGTAAATAAAGCTGTAAAATTTCAAATTAAAACTTTAAACAGTTGCTGAGAAAACAGCGAAAACTTTAGGGGGCTACTTTTTTTGACTGCATCCTGTACAGCAAGCTTGTGAACAGATACGCTAAGTGCAACGTACATGTTTTGAGCCACTGATGCATTGGGATATTCCAGTTTGTCACCACCTCAACAAGAGATCGCGGAAATTCCACATGTGTAAGACGAGTAGTTGTGAGGTCCCTGTAAAACAGCGGACAAAAATCAGTATCATCTTACAGCAAACATTACTGCATCAGACAGAGAAAATGACCAACCTAACTGGAAATGGCCTGATAAGCTGCGGACACAAACACGGAAATGCTGGCCAATGCCTATGCTGTTAATGTCATGATATAAGCCTTTGCTTGGAAACGACAAACTATTTTCACAATATCTGCAACTGAAAAATGATTTCTCTTCTATATATCTGCCTAACAATATGGTAATAATCGTTGTATATACAAAAAAGCTCTACACTTGCCAGCAAGAAAGTATCATCTCATGAAACAGCTCAAGCCTTCTAGCTTTTGCATTACAGACTAAACTGGATACATAAATGCAAATCAGTTACACATTAATAAAAATGCATTTATATGCATTTATAGTGGTAAATGTCACCAAGGCTTGAGCATAATTGTTAGGACATTGGACCTGCAATGAAAACATTGTGAGACTATGTTCAACTTTTGGTCCAAAGGCTGGAATCCAGGTGCTTGACTGTCTGCGGACAAGTAAGCCATCTCAATATACAATCACCACGAAAGTCAACTCAGTCTTCCATCCCTCTGGAGTAGGTAAATCAACTACCTGGTTAGTTGGGGTTAAGTGGGGCACATTCACCTGTGTGCAGATAACACTAGGGTTAGAACAATACCAAAAAAGCTACCCAATACCCAATACTATTGGGTCCTGCCGATACCAATATCCAATACCAATACCGATACCAGTGCCCTGCCCATTGCCCAGTGAAGCACTGTATTGATTTAATGTACTGATTTTTCTACAAACTCTGGCCTATGTGAATGCTATGGCTAGTAAAAATAGTCAATGTTTGATGCATTAAACAGTGTTTTTAAAGGTTTAATATGCAAATAATTTACGACTAGGATTAAGTTATCGTATATCCATTGCAGTTTAAATGTTTAGTTTCAAAACGTTGAGTTTTCAATGTTCAGCATACAGGTAATCTATGACATAAATCTTCAGAATATTTTATTTACAGTTAAACATATTTCAGATTATGCTTAATGAAGAGCAGTTTTTCAGAAATACAAAAAATAAAATTTCAAAATAGTTTTCTGCCAGTTTTTACTAATGAAGATTTTTGTGCATTGGATCGTTCTCTGTTGGCCTATCATGTTGTTCATCTTTATATTTAAAGATTCTTTTTTAATTTTAAAGGTCCTGCAAAAACATTTGTCCTGGAAAATTCTTGTAATTTTTTGTCAGTAAAAGTGTGGGAACCCTGCTTGCAACACTAACCTACGTATACACGCTAGGCCTATGAGTTTGAAACTTTGTAAACTTGGTAGCAAAGAGC
>Ga0209367_1003838_pt1 | contig 20567 bp, 10 predicted proteins | sample WorMetLIZISLAND2_FD_187412 | JGI IMG/M metagenome (GOLD analysis project Ga0209367, IMG submission 187412) | Marine gutless worms symbiont microbial communities from Max Planck institute for Marine Microbiology, Germany - Olavius geniculatus... ...
TAAAAACTATTAAACTATTAAAATATACTGTAAGTAACTGTTAAAGTTTAGATGTGAGAGAAAAGCCCGAAAACTTATCTTTGTTGTGCGAAAGCTATGTAAACAACTAATCTAGCCAAGAATATTTAAGTTGTTCGTGAATATTTAAGTTGTTACTGGTGGTAAGTAGAATGCATGTACTAAATATTAAATACATGTTACTTTGTTTACTTGCTGTACCATGGTTAATGGGAATTAGTTCACAATGTCAGGTTGAAAACCATGAAGAGAAGAAAGATCACACAATCAAAGTGAAATTATTTAATCGTCCGTATACTTTCTACTCACGTAGGTGAGTTGATCAATTTTTGTCTATTAATGCATTGAAACATTAAGATTAATGGTATTCAACTGCTATGTTATTTCTATAGTTATATGTGCTGAGTACTTCAGTCAACTCAGCCTCCTAATCTCAGCAGGATAGGTAACGAGTAGTAACTTACTATCTGAGTGAATGCCTAATGGGCTGACTGTGGTGGTGGTATGTCTGCTAGCTACAGGCCGTAGGTTTTGTTGTTCATTGACACGAGCAATGGATGAACACAGTGTCATTGGCTCATGCCAATCAGCTGCCTCTTCTGAGAGTCATGAGTCTGACTAATGTGAGCACCTCTGTAGCAAGTACCTGTATTTCTAGATCACTGTATTAATTTGAGTGAATGTAATGTTTTTTTTCCAGTTATCTTGGACTTGGAATGAATTCAGTTCGCTTTCAGGCTATCGGCGGCCATGAAGTAACTGGTGGTAAATATACGCGTATTATTATTATTTATGAATTAGAAAACTAAGTCGTTTATAGGATAATAATAATTACATCTAACTGAAGTACCACTGGAAGTATTTTATGTATCGTGTGTTTTTATAAAATTTTCAGTAAAAGTTATGTACTTTCTAGTGTTGATGCATATCATTACTGCATCACATGTTTACCCTAGTATTTAACCAGTAATTGATGCCATATTTAACTGGAATTTTGTCATTGAAAATTGTAGTAATAAGCACTAGCAGTAGAAACAAATTTATCCTGATTCTTGTGGTTGGTTTGAGTTGGATTCGTTGTGAAATGAAAAATAAATTTATCTTGCATCTGATGTTTGTTGTGTTTGGCATTGAGTTAATGACACTGCAGCACATTTTGTAGGCTGATGTTATTTTTTTTCACTTTGTCACATTTTGGTTTTTCTCCATACAAATGTGCTATGTGTTTAAGCACATAGTTTTTAAAGTAAGTTTTTAACCTGCAGCAGTTGTTGCAAATTGTTAATCTCAATCGTGACTAATGCTGCTGTTCCTACCAATTGAGGAGCACTTATTCTATGCATTTTGCTTTCGTTTGTATTAATTATCTGTGATAACATATCATTGTGGTCTGTAACTGTCAGGTATAAAACAGGGAACGTTTCGCAGTGCCTGTTTGCCAGATGGTTACAGTGGGACATGGAAACATGGCGGCCATGAGCATAAACTTCAGTCTGTATTTTTGTGTGACTTGCAACTTCTTAGATTAGAATATTATAGAGTTGGCATGCAGATATATTTATTAGGTGGATGTAGACATATCCAAACTACCAACAGCATTTCGACCTGCTTGCTACTTGTCTTACTAATACTGTGTTTGTTTTGTGTGTTTATGGCATATGCGGTGTAATAACCCTTGTTTTTGAAAAACAAAAATTTAAACATTATACATGGCAATTAGTCGGCGTATTAATGAATTGAGAATATGTGCATGAAAATTTGCTCAGTGATTTGTGTCAGGATAGATAAAATTAATGTTATGGTCTTTGCTGTTCAATACGACTGTATTTTTATTTTTATTGTTATTTATTATTAATTTGCTGGCTGTCTGTCATGGAAAAACAGTTTTTAGGTCATGTAATTGCATTATCTGTCTGTGTTGTATATTAATATCACATATCACCTAGCGGTTACTAAGAAAGTATCTTTTTGTATGTAAGCTGTGTAGATACAGTAAAGCTTTGCTCACTTTTTTGTTTTGGACAGTGTTTTTTTTCTTCGGGTATGGCTGTGACAAAAATTTTGCCACATTTGGTACATTTAGTTCTTATCAGGCCACACACAGTTTTTTTTGTATTTTTCGTGTAATGTTAGTTATATATCGTGATGCCTCCGTGCTATGGATGAGGTGCACCATAGCAAATGATATGATATGATATGATATGATTTTGCAGTTAGTGGTCACTTAATATTAAACTGGTACCTTATGTTTATGTAATTAATTGGTAATTTTATGTCTTTTCAAATTACCGTCAATTTTAATATTTATGGTAACCGGTATCGTTGTTTAGAATAACGTTCTTGTTGCAGGAATTTGCCAAACAGTGAACCTAAGATGAGGTTTCATTCATGCTACGCTGCTGTCAGACATGTGATTCGTTCATATAACATTGAGCCGGTTGTCCATCAGTCTGACGGCACATTCTGTGCACTTTCGTTCTATGTCGATCGTGCCATGGACACCAAGTTGATCGGTTTGTATGTCATTCGATTATTGTTAAACTTTTAGTCATTTAAATGTTTAAAAATAAATTTTATTGATGATAAATAAATGCTTGTAAAGCATTGTAACATTCTACTCTTTGCTAAACTCTATTATAAGACTTATATCTGATGTTGGTATATATATTTCTACAACAACTACTACTGATTAAGATTTTTTGTTCAACCATCCATATTTCTAGTTCAGGTTAGACTAATGCTCACAAAGGGTTTTGGTTGGAGCAGAACTCTACAGATTGGATGCCTTTTTTATTGTCAAACTAACAGCAAAAATGCCAAGACTTTCTGGAGCATTCAAACATTTTTGGCTGTCTTCACGATACCAGCCATTTTTGATGGAGTTTTAGCGTAAGTTATTATGAATGCCATAGAGGATAATAACATAATTGCATATACAGTTAGTCAATATTTTTTGTAGAAGTTGTTACTTTGCAGGCTGTGAACTTTGTTGTTTAATGTCGTTTGTGTCTGCACGTTGTGTGTGCCATTAGATGGTCCAGAAGGCGGCACTATTACTGTTGGAGACTATTACCGTGCAGCAAGACACCGTATGCTTAGCTGCGTCAAATTGCATTGCTTCTGTTTAATGTTTTTTTGCATCTTTTGAAACGTTTTGATTTCATGTTTTTGTTCACTTTTTCGTGCCATGTTGTGCTTGGATAATTTTTTAACTGTTAAGCCTTTATAATGTTATAATATTGTGTCCTATATAGCAATGGTCAATACATGTTTGTGTATCGGCACCAATCCTATGTATAGTATTGATGCATTTTCGCCAGACTTCTATCAGTGGTGCATAACGTAAAGTCCTTCACAAGTCGTAAGGCCCATAGGGCATCCCTGATCTTCATCTCCTTAGCCCTTAGCCAAACACTAGTTTACACTGTGAGACCACACATCACGTGGTGTGCCTGTTTACATATCAGCTTTCGCTGGTACTTATTGCACCCACCCATGGAAGGATGGCCAGGCTGAGTTGACTGATGTGGCTGGTTGTATAGCAGTTAAGTTCACTTGCCTGCTGCGCTCGCCATTTGACGAACGATGTTATCAACTAAGCCAAACCACCTCCATTTTTTGTGGTGCTTTTTGGACACAGCTGAACTTATTCTGTTTTTTGGTCAAGACGTCAAATTATAGGTCAAAGGTCAAGGACCCGGAAGTCTGGGGCATGCAGAACTTCACGTCCAGTTGATGGCTTTTTTGTTGAGTGTTTTTATGATGATTAATGTTTGCAATCCCGGGATTTCGAGATTCCGGCCATTTTCACCAATCCCGAATTCCGGGATTCGTGGCATCCCAATTCCGGGATGTCAGAATTGCAAACAAGAAATTTGAGCTAATGCTCACGAGATGCGCGAAAGGCTATAGCAGTTCCTCTTCGCAAACTGTCAGTCTGTCTCCAGCCTTTTCGTTGCAGTTCGTTCTTGGATTTTATGCTGCAGCAGAAGATTGCAAAAATTAATAATAAACAGCATGTCTGTACCTATTTGCAATCGTTTTCATGCTACACTAGATAATTGCAGTAAAATAACCAATTTTTAGGAGGGGTAGCCGTCTTTGACGCCCGCCTGCGCCAGGCTTCATGAACCTAGGGGATCAGGACTTAGACTGCTGAAATCTACGTTTAATGCCGAAAATTTCATACGCAGGTTGTCTTGGTCTAACTCCAGCCATTTCGTCGCAATTCAGTATTGAAATGTGCGCAGCATCCAAATATTGCGAAAAATTCACTAAAAACCCCTTTTGGGAAGGTTCAAGGTCGTTCAAGGTCATCGATGTTGATAAATCCAAAAATCCTGTCACCAGTGCTTGTTATGATAAGCAGCATATATATGCCTATCTGCAACCGTTTTCACGCTACACGAGATAATTGCACTAAAATAACCACTTTTAGGGGGGTAGCTGTCTTTGACGCCCGCCTGCACCGGCCTCCTTAAACCTAGGGGGTCAGGACTTGAACTGCTAAAATCTACGTTAAATGCTGAAAATTTCATAAGCTAGTTGTCTTGGTCTATCTCCAGCCATTTCATTGCAATTCAGTGTTGAAATGTGCACTGCATCCAAAAATTGCGAAAAATTCACTAAAAACCTTTTTTTGAGGGGTTCAAGGTCGTTCAAGGTCATTGGTGTTGATAATTCCAAAAAGCCTATCACCAGTGCATGTATCTGCAACCGTTTTCACATTATTCGAGCCAATAACGGCAAAATGATGTCTTTTTAGGGGGTACCCCTCTTTGACGCCCTCTTTCGAGGGGAACCCCTGCACCCAGTGGCATGAAATTTTGTCACAATAAACTAGAGACCTTGGGCAGCCCACAGTGAAGATTTTGTGATCCTAGCTTGCACCATTTTGATACAGATCACGAGTGTGACAGACGGATGGACGGACAGACAGACGCCCAGACAATGGCTAAGACGCGTGAAGCATTCTGCTTTCGCATGTAAAAATTGTTAAAATAGTACTTTTTTGAGGCTGAATGACAGAAATAAAAATTCTAACACATTTTTCACGTGCTTTGCTCTGCACTGTAATGACTGTCGCAGTCATGATCTCTACGTTTTGGATAGGTCAGTACCTTCTGTAGGGGCCTATACTACATCCTATGCATAAAGATACTGAAATCACGACTTTTTTGTAAGCCTAATCCCGAAATGGGATCCCAGAATTACAAATTTCTCAATCCTGGATTCCGGGATTGAGAATTCAATCCTGGGATTGCAATTACTAATGATGATCTCTCGTTGCAGTAATAAATCATACGTGTTGTTGTTAGATTGTTTGCGGATGACGATGGATGACCCGTTCTTGTGCCTGGATCTGTGCTACATTGCTGCTTTACTGCAAGAAGGTTTTGGCTTTGGCCGCAGCTCCACATTACTGGTATGCCTGACTGTTGATCGATAATTTGTTGCCGAAATGGCTGGAGATAGACCAAGACAATCTGTGTATGAAATTTTTAGCATTGAATGTAGATTTTAGCAGTTCAAGTCTGGGCCCTCTAGATTCAAGGAGGTCTGCGCACGATGGTGTCAAAGAGGGGTACCCCTTTAAAAAGTGGTTATTTATTTGCTATTGGCTTGTCTAGCGTGAAAATGGTTGCAGATAGGCACAGATATGCTGCTTATCATAACAAAACTTTCAAAGAGCTTTTTAGCATGTTAACATTGATGACCTTGAATGACCTTGAACCCTAAAAACATTGATTTTTAAGTGATTTTTTGGCGATTTTCGGCTGCAAAAGCATGAATTGCGATGAAATGGATGGAGATAGACCAAGATTACCTGTGAACAGGAACTGCCATAGGCTCTCGTGCATCTCATGAGCATTAGCTCTGATTTCTTGTTGTTTTTGCTGCATCCAGCTCTGAGGCAATGTGATTTTTAAAAAAATGAATTTCTGCTTTTGTCTAGGAGGACTTTATTTGATGGCCACCACACCACACACGCTGACACCACAATTGTAAACATCTATGCTGAACTAGTTGTACGCTGGCTTTATGGTTTCCCGTGCACTATGGTAACTGTAGGCCCACAAGAGTGTTAATTGCTGAAACGCAGCTGCTAGGCCATACTGTATAGCATGGCAATGGGACGGATACCTCGTTCCACAGAACGTATTTTTATGCGCAACAGCAGCTACTGCTGTAGCACGTCTTAGCCATCGCAATTCTGTCCGTCCGTCTGTCTGTCACACGGGTGGATCAATCAAAAACGGTGCAAGTTTGAATTACCAAATTTTCACCGTCGGCCGCCCGGAAGACTAGTTTCAGGAACCATAAAGCTTTACCATAAATTCGAAGGGGGTCACCCCGAACGAGGATGTTTAATGAGAGGGGGTAGGCAAAAGTTGCTATATCCAACCGATACGACGTTAACAGAGCGATAGAGGCGACCTCTGGTGAGTACAAGTAAATGAAACACTATAGACACTATAGCCCCATATCGTCTGGCGCCTGGCGCCTTCTGGTGAATGACTTGGATTTTGTTTTACTGTGTTTCAAACATGCACCCCGGTTGTTGCGTGTTACTGTTTGCGTTAGCAGATCACTTGTTAGTTTAGCCATCAAGTGTTGGTGAAGAAAGTGCATTTATGTAAAATAATGTCTGTTTTTGCTGCATTTCAGGTTCGGAAGCAGGTGAACCGAACTGAGCTTGCTTGGCCTCTTGGGGCCATGTTTAACGCCTATGGAAAGTTTGCGAGACAAAATGTCTAGCTGAAGTTGTCCCAACACGTTGCTATGGAGTTTTACATTCCCTCAGAACTTAGGCACTGTGTTCTAGCACTGTATATACATGGTGTTTCATAAGAAACAACCCTTTTCATTTTTTCATAATTGATGACCAATTTACATGAAATTTTTATCAGTTGAAGCTGAAGAAATGCTAATTCCAAATATTCAAACAAAATATGGCAGTTGATTAAATTTTCTTTGCTAGTCGTGATGTAACTCTGACGTCATAATGTGTCACAGGTACAAGCTTGCTAGTCTCAGCTAGTGCTAGTGGTTTCATGTAAATTGATCATCATTTGAGTGACATATGAAAGAAAGAAAAAAGGGTGGTTTTTTAATGAAACATCGTGTAGTCAGTGTTACGTCTACAAAGCACGTATTGTCAGTACAGATCCTTTTGTGTTAGTTTTTTGTATCTTTGTATGTTATCAGTATTGGCCAAAAATTTTTTGACACATTTTCATGAAAATTTTGACATGAGTTGAGATAACAGAGAAAAGGGCATTGGAATCTCGATGTAAATATTTTGTTCTCAGATACCAACAATGCAACTACTCGTGTAGAGTTGATATCTCTGCTAGTCTTCCACTTCTACTAACTTACGGTATGCTTTGGTCAACTCAGCCTCTTGCCCTTGGTGGGATGGGCAATGAGCAGTAGCTTGCAGACTGCAGGCGTGAAGGCCTTGTGTGGCTGATTATGGCAGTGCTTGCCTGTCCACCATGGCTTTAGTTGTTTGCTGGCATAATCAGTGAGTGCATAATTTGCTTTGGTATCGTTAGCTCATGCCAATTGGATCCGACTTTCAGAATTTTATTGCGCTCTTGGTCATGAGTCTGACTTGTGTTATGGCGCTGTGTCAAATACCAGACTTGTGTTTTTGCCTTCTTGGATGTCTGTGATCTCTCGGATTACTAGGGCCCACAGTTCTCCGTGGTAAATTTTGCCAAATTCCGCGGGTCAGTTCGTAAAATTTCGTGGCTCACCATGGCAAAATTGTCAAAATTCCGCGTCTTACCGGGGCCTTCTGTTTGTGCGTAAACTACGCTTTATTCTGTTTTAAAAACTTCAGTTTTTGGATGCTGGCATGGCACTCAGTTATGCTAGAAACATGCAAAGGAAATTGTCAGTCTTTTTTCTTTTCAAAAGTGCAATTTGTCAATTATTCGCATTGTGTTAATTTACGATTGTGCCGTATACTATGGTAATTTTTAGTAGGGATGCAGTTTTTGGCAGTTTAGTTTGATTTTTCTTTGTGATATAGTTAGTTTGAAGCCGATGATCATATACTAATTATTGGTCATTTCTTATCTTCTGTAAAATTTTGTGAAATTCCGAGGAAATATCCAAATTTCGCGGAAAAGGGCAAATTCTATGGCTTGACTCGAAATTCCATGGCCTGCAGAAAACTGTGGGCCCTACTGATTACCACTCGGTGGTTGCAGTTGTCTGAAAATGCTTAATAGATTTTGCAGGTGACACATTTTGCATTTTTAATCACATGTTGTTAACTTTTAGTAAAGTCGCATTTTATGGACATTGTTGGAGAGAATATCATGCCAGAGCTACTGTGATACTTGGTATGTTTTTGTACAAAACTTGTCCGCTGAGGTTAGATGTTTGGTGGTTAGAATTGTATTTTTTACTTTCAACATGCATCTGTTCAGACAATTTTTCTACCCCGGTCACTGCTATATATGAAAGTTTAAACAAGCATCATTTATTGCTTATCCATAACTGTCAAGTTTTTCTCTTACAACGTTTTTATTCTATGGAAATTCATTTATTTGTTTTGATTGTTTTAGGTTAGGTTTGTCAAGCAGTTGTAGTGTAAAACTTTTGTTAGTTTAGGATTTTATTTCTGAAAATGCTTTTGTTCACAGCTGCCTATTCATTGAGCAAATAAGATGCTAGTGCAAGCTACCTTGTTGCTGACTATGATCCGGTGAGCAGTTTCTTTTGTCTGTTTCTCATACAGCTTTAAAATGGGCTCACACACGTTTTCCTGCACTTTCCCTGTCATCTGGAATATCATCCCATTATCTGTTCGAAATGCTTCTACCATCAGCACTTTCAAGCGCTGCTTAAAATTATTTCATTCCAATTCCAGCACTATTTGAACTCCGTCACCAACTAGAGACAGGCACAGTCTGACGTTAATTCAGGCTTACCTGGGCTTTGAAGGGAAAGCTGGTTTTATTGCTCCAACAGGTATATTTCTTACCAACATTAGGCCTATGCCATTTTGACAACTGAGTGAATAACATCAGAGTTTTGAGGAAAATCGAACATAGATATGACATGTTGGCATGGCCATGTCTGATAGTTTTTTTAGTCTGTCTTCTCCAGTGTTTTAAAGCTGGAGGTAGTTTGTTTTCATGTATTTGTCTGTATTTCAGTGTGTGAGTGTTTGTGTTATATATCTGGTATGCATTGGGGGTATTTTCAGTCACCAGACTCATCTCCTCTGGTGCATCTTTGCAAGATAATAAACTATTTTAGGTTTGTGGTTTAGAAGTTTATGGTCATAGCAGGACCAAATGTGGTAAAAATGCCATTCTTTCGTGCATTGATAGATTTCCCACAGTTGGGTGGAGGCATATGGAGTGTCAGTTTCTGACTGTTCAGTTTTGTATATTTATATTACTGCATTTATTATTATTATTTGTTATTAGTCCTCTTATCAAGGTCTTCATGGTATGTCTGTGTTAATCAAATTCCAGCAAGTCACACTAAACTGTGGTTAATTGAGGCTTGTGCTGTTTGACTCAAAAGGTGAATAGTGTTTTTTTTCTGGTCAGTCCAGTTTTTGTTTATTATTGTTATTATGTGTTTGTGTGCATTCTGCCTGTAAAGGCCGTCCCCGAAATGACCTATACTGTGTCGGGTGGGACGTTAAACCCTACTTACTTACTACTCACTACACAGACTTTGATGTAGTTTTGTTATGGCTAAGGACAGTATAAAATCACGGCAAAGACATAGAATCAAAACAGGCGGCTCAAGACCATTATACAGTTTATAAAACGCAACATTTAGCATTGACAACCGTCATTTCATGCATTGGAAGGTTTTCTGTTGTAAAATTTTGTCGCTGCAGAGCTGTAAAATACGTATTTCTACGATGGTGTCACACTCCCATATTGAGCCAGAATATAGACCTAACAGAGCACACGGACTTTGGTAGAAGAGGCAAGAATAAATATTTTATTGTGTTAGTCACACGATAAACTTCAACTTATGCTGATTAAACATAAAATTCTGTAAAAACGCAAAATCAGAAGATTTTGGCTAAAAACACGGCATTTGATGAAAATTACAGCTTCCGTGATTCCCTGTTTCCGTGATTTTATATTGTCCTTAGTTATGGCACAACAAGTTGCCATTACTATTGTTGACAAACAAAATGAAATGCTTTTGAATACCGTTGGCTGAATGTTTTGCTGTGTGAGTTTGTGGTCATTATTTACTATGTGGTATAAAATATGGTTACACAATGTTCTTGACTACTGTCTTTGCAGCTTCTGATGCCATTGATCATGATACTTTTGGAGCTCTGTAAATTTTTGTCATGTCTGATTTTGCTGTTCTCATCATCTTCACTATGTCTTGCTTGGGTGACTGGATAAACAGCCACCCAGGGCTCGTGATATCTCCCATAAGCAGAAACTGAAAGTGACCCACAATTTGGATAACTTAAAATATCAGGTGCTAATGCAGAGTTAAAGAATTATCTGAAGTATCTCAGATGGGAAAATTCCAGAACAGTGTTTGAAGTCAGGACGAATATGTTGAAGTTGAATTTCAGCTATGGACAGAAAGACGAACAGTGCTATATCTGTGGGAAACAAGAAACAACACGGCACATAAACACATATTATATTCGAATTCGATACGTTGAAGGTGGTATTAAAAGATTAGCAAATTAAAGGAATCGAACCCCTCTATATTAACGTAAATAAATATTCTGTTTATGCGGCCATTTTTATTTCTATTTTGGTCATAAGAAGGGAAATGATTGATGATTATTTGGTTATTTAATTCTGAGCATGACGATTGACGTTGGCGAAAGACGCAAATCGTGTCTTGTATAATGTGTACATTATAAGGTAATATGCCTGTGAATGCTTTTCACAGTGAATGTTAAATCCGTGAAAACGGGCTGCGATACTCGGGCCAAGCGCTAGCCTTGTCTGAGATCTGAGCCGTGTAAAACAAGGCTAGCGCTTGGCCCGATCGTAGATTGAAAGGCTTAAACAGTAGGCTAGCCAAGCGCTGGAATAATAATTTCGGGAAGGGGCTATCTAGTAGGAGAAGACTCCCGGTACAAACGGCAGCCATGCCTACAGAGCAATAGCTAGGCAAGGGGCGCTAGGGTTAGGATTAGGATTGGGGTTAGGGTTGGGAATCCTGGGGGCGTGGCTGCCGTTTGTACATGGAGTCTTCTGCGGGAAGGTGTACTTTGCGGAATTTTAGGTACAGCTTCCCATCTTCTGCTAATAGATTGGTGTCGGTGTATTTTGGACCGGTGCCAATAGATTATCTATAAAGGCATTGAATTATTCTAACTTGATTTAGTGACAGATGCTTGTATGGTTTGCGAGTAGAGCAAGATGGATGAAGAAAATCACAGTTGTGTTCTGCCATGTATTTATCGGCACCCCCTTTGTTCATCTCACCACTGTAGGGGCAAGTGAATGACGTCTGATTTGTTTTGTATGTTTTATTTGCATAGCGTAGGTGGCAGCAATTAGGATGAGTTCGAGTACAACTACAAGCCCAGGGACTGCAGTCTCCAGTCGGAGTCCAGTGCAGTCCTCGCCTGCAGCCGTACCATTGGTTCAGATGCGGAATCGTGCAACACCAACTGGCCCACGCACACCACGTCAGTCGATGACTGGGTCATCTGGTGGTCGCACGCTTCCAGTGCCTGGTGGTGGAACTGTTAATCGGTCTTCTACTGGCGGTCCAAACCGGACAACTCCATTGCAACCTTTGCCGGAATCGCTGCCTTCCAACCATCGGCATGGCACTGTGATCAGGGTCTGTTGGTGCATTTGACATTTATTTGAGTGTTGGTGCTGGTTATTTTGAGTGTGTCATGTGCATGTCAATTGTACTAGTAGTGCTGGTAGTAGTGCTGTTTTTGTTTATTTCCATTTTCTGATCAACTTGTCAATTATTCTGGAGTTAGCTCCGGGTCTTCCACAAGTGGATATTTATAAAAGGCTGGAGCAGAATGTTTTACAGGCTAGATGCTGTTTTTGTTTAGTGGATTGTAATGATGCGCAAAGTACAGGTAGTGTAGTTCTTAAATCTTGAGCATGTGCTGATTGTTTTTACAGCAAACAGAAGATGGTAATGTTGGTCGTGGTAGGAGCGGTACTTCCCATGCGAACAGTGTAAGTTCATCAAGTGCTAAGTCAACGCCAAGGATTCGACCGACAGCCGAAGAGTCTCACATTGGCAAATATCGGCTCGCTAAGACAATTGGCAAAGGCAACTTTGCAAAAGTGAAATTAGCAAAGCACGTACCAACTGACAAGGAGGTGGGGTTATGTGATGATGAATTTTTTTCAAACTTTTGTCATTAGTACATTTATGGACAGTTAAACTAACTATAATTATTTGTCAGGATGTCAAAGTTTAGGGTTGCATTATGACCAAATGTGCTAAAAATGCTATTTTTGGAGTTGTTTTTTTGCGATAATGTTGATATGCGTTGATTGATTTTCGTAGAATTTTGTCAATAGTTTGGCAAAAAACTGATGTGCTGTTGATATTTGAACTGTACTGCTGCTTGCCCATAATGAGAAGTTGGACAGAAATGTTGGCACTTTACTCGAGTTGTTATTTGCTTCTTTGTTTGTGTTCATGTTTGGCAGGTTGCCATTAAAATTATTGATAAAACTCAACTGAATTCATCAAGCCTGCAGAAGGTTGGTGGCATATTTGTGTATTGTTTTGATAGTTGTAAACACATGATTTTTCTTTAGTGAGCATCAAGGCTGCTTTATACCGCAGATTGCCAGTTAGGTGGTAGTTAACACTTTTGATTGATGACTGTCTGGAGGATAACAAGGAAGATTATTAGAACTACCATTATTGTTAATTACATATGCACTCGTATAATGGTGTTCTTACAATTTTAGGTTTAGCTTGTTTGTTTGTATTTTGTGTTTTGTGTTTCTGTAAAGGTTAAACTTACTGTTTCGTTATTATGTGTTTGTGTTTATTCCACCTGGAAACGCCGTCCCCGAAATGACCTATACTGTGTCAGGTGGGACGTTAAACCCTACTCACTCACTAACACTTTTGACTTTTCAGTTTGTGATAGTGTCATCTAGTGATTTGTGGAAGAACTGGGTAACCGGTTTTAAATCCATGTAACTGATACTCGTTTTTGGACTAAATACTGACGAAAACAATAGAAATCGCACTTCTTGTGACTTTGTGGCATTGATGGACATGTATATATTTGATGTCATAAACACATTATTGACGTTTTATATGAAAAATCTAGCTTTGCGAAGAAAAATATTGGTTTAAAATTAGGGTATGCATATGTCATTGAAGTGTTTAGTCTTTTCTTCAGTTACTTGAAAGTTAAATCCGCATCTGGGTATCTGGGTAATTGTAACCGGGTACCCAGTTTCTAAAATGGGTAATGCTGCAAATCACTTATGTCACCACTCAGCAGTATCTGCTTTGTAATAATGTGAACGATTATTCTAATACCGGTAGTTATTAATCATTTGTTAATTGTGGTTTTTCTTGCTATGTGTTTTTTCACTATTCTGAATGGTCATTAGACTGAAGTTAGATGTCAAAGCTGATTTTTTGTCGTGTTGCAGTTGTTTCGGGAAGTTAAAATAATGAAAATGTTGGATCATCCTAACATTGGTATGGTGCTGCTCTAAATTAAATGCACTTGATGTATGCGTTGATAGTACAGTTATTTCAGTCCAGTTGTACTGAAAGATGAAGTACTGATTCATAAATTAATTCGTTTCAGGACACACTTACTTACTTTCTAAAACTCGAATGCAGTTTTTAATTAACTCTACATTGTATATTACTAATAGTTTTCAAACAGTTATTAAAAGTTCACTGTGAGTGACTTGGAGAAGTGCAGTAACTGTACACTGTGTTTCATAAAAAACCGGACCCCTAAGGCAGGTCAGCATAAATCTATCAAAATAAGTTCGCCTAAAATGATTTTTCACATAGTGCACTGCCATTCAGTTTCAGATTCATTGTGCTTGAAAAGTTTAGTATGGGTTGAGTAACACCTGCACGGTTTCCATGGCAGCAACAGCAGATGACAGTTGTACAGTCTGGGCTGACTTGGAATAGACAATTGTGGACGAGGCCATTGACCAGTGAAGAAAATGACTCAAAGCCTGCGTCAAGGCCAAAGGACAACATTTTGAACATTTACTATAACTAGTCGTATGTGTAGATTGCTTGTACTAACGTTTTTTCGATATTAAAGCAGTTTTCTTGAAGTTATAACAAGAAGTTTCAGGGTCCGGTTTTTTATGAAACACAGTGTAAAAGTTATTGGAGCCTTGACCTCTCATGAAGTAACTTTGGAGAAGTTGGCTTGTTAAGCAGAAATTGATGAATTAGGAATAATAGTACTAGCTGCAGCAGCAGCGTTTGTTGTTGTTGAGAGCACTATGTCAGCACACCATTAAAAGCTTTTTGTATGTTGTTTATCGCAGTGAAGTTGTTTGAAGTGATTGAAACTGATAAGACGTTATATCTGGTGATGGAGTATGCCAGTGGAGGTAGGATGGTCGATTAGTTTTGTTGTTTACCATTGCTAACACCATTGCATTATCAAGTTTCTTGATTGTTTTTGATTTGGATCACTTTCTCACAGAACTAATTGTGTGACAAATGTGTGGTACTAAACATTATGTATAGCACCCCATCTGTGCATTATACCCCCGTTGAGGGTCATCTTGTTTAAGTTTCTGTGTTTATTGTCATGAAAAGTAAATTGTTCTTTGGCAAACTTTAGGTGAGGTGTTTGACTACTTGGTGGCACATGGCAGAATGAAGGAGAAAGAAGCAAGGTCAAAGTTCAGACAGGTGAGTTAACGTGCTTTACCTTACAGATGCTGTCATTGGTATTTCTACCAGAGGTGATTAAACAGACCGTTCTATTTGTTTTAGAGTTCACATTCTATGGCATTCTCAATTTATGAGACAGATGGTACTGTGTAGAGTATTGTATTATATTGTAAAATACAAGTAGAATACTGCAGTAATTGACGTGTGCTGTAACACTGTGCTGATAATTTCATTATTCGATGTGAACTGAAAGAGAATGCAACATGCTTACTAAACTCTCCTTGGAGCAATCTTGACCTGAGAAGATGTAGTGTGTTAAGAACAGATGTTGTTTCATATATGGTGTTTTTGTCTGTAGTTAAGAACAGGCATTTGTTTCACATATACACCGTGGTCCATAAAAAAACAGTCAAAATTGTTTTTGTCATAACTACGTCAAATTTTTACCGATTTTGATAATTTTTTTACACGAAGATGGTCAAGATGATAGAATTGTGTAAGACACACTCAATTTCCATTTCACCTAATGTATGTCAGCGCACTACCGTGTGAAACACAGATGCTCCAATTTTGCATAATGCTGAGCTGTTGTCTCCAGTAAACATTGTAATGACTTTATTAAGCACACAATAAGTGAAATGTAGGCCTACATCATTTGGCAGAATTGCAAGTTTCTATAATATCTCACTTGCAAATTATCAGAGTTCATGCCCAAAATGTGTCCAGCATACACAATGGCTTAGATGCAACACCACCAGCTGTTAGCAGAATTAAAGGTTGACTGATCAAATTGCATTCACTCATCGTTTAGACATGTTTGAAGCTCATCGGTCAGCTGTTTTGTTGTCTGCTATTTTCACATTAAAATATTTAATACCACAAAATTTGTAAATCATATGGCGCTATCTGTCAAACTGATGATGCAAAGGTGAGCAATCGGATACAAATAATCGATGCAAAATGTAACAATTTGGTGCATTTGTGTTTCACATGTTAATGCGTTGACATAAATTAGGTGAGGTGGAAAATAAGTCCACTTTACACAATTCTAACATCTTGGCCATCTTTGAGCCAAACATTATCAAAGTTGGTGAAAATTTAACAAAGTTATGAGAAGAACCATTTTGACTGTTTTTTTAAAACATGGTGTAGTGTATCAACGTCATTTGGTCTGTGGTAGTTTAAGTGGACTTCCGTCAGATTTTTTACTGCACTTATGAGACAGATTCATTGGATATAGTGACTGTGTAATTAAGAGTTTTCGTGTGCATTTTCATTCATTGTTGTTTTATGGGATTATATATTTAATATTACAAGTTTGTATTTGTAATGACACAAAACAGCTGATGTTGATTGATGTCCTAACTCTTTCAGTTAGCCTACTTGCTCAAAACATGTGTGCATTAGTGATTTTAGCAAAGTCAGGTAGTCGGACCCGGTTTCAGAATTCATTACCCTGTTTCACATCTGGGTAACTGTTATCTGTTTTTGCTGTGACTACTGATGCCAATACTATGATATTGGGACATTTTAGAAAAAAACCACTCAAATGAATCGGCAGCGGCAAGATCAAGTGCGAAATAAGTAGTAGTTGATGTGATTTATACCCATTATGTCTGTATTTGTAATTGCAATCGATTACTCGGTTTTTGAAACGGTTAATGCTGCACATCACTAATCTAATGTACATGATTATTTGTAGTATGTGTCGCAGTATGCAATGGATCGTAATATCACTAATGTGTAATGTGCAGATTTTGTCCGCTGTTCAGTACTGTCATCAGAAGAGTGTTGTCCACCGAGATCTCAAGGTTGGCTGAACTGCATTTGCAACCTTGTAGGAAAAAATAATGTTTTTCTTTTGCAGTTTAACTAGTGGTCAGTTTTTAACTGTTTGTGTCCGTATTGTTTTTGTATAGTAGCATAGCCCCCTGTCCTCCAATAGACAGCATTATCGCATTGATGACTGTCTGGAGGATAACACAGAAGATTATTAGAACTGCTATTATCGTTTCATATGCAGAATTATAATTGGCAGTTCTTACAATTTTAGGTTTAGTTATTTGTGTTTTGTGTTTCATAAAGGTTAAACTTTTTGTTTTGTTATTATGTGTATGTGCAATTTTGCCTGCAAAGGCTGTCCCCGAAATGACCTATACTGTGTCGGGCGGGATGTTAAACCCTACTCACTTACTCACCATAGTAACATACTTTCTTCAGAGTTTTGATGGACAATGACTGCTATCTGCCTGTGAAATTTTTTTTACACTGATGAACTTAGGTTAAATTTTAACAAGGAATACTGTAGATTGTAATCAATCTAATGTATACTCCGCACACATTAAATGCGGATGCCGCAAATCCTATTGCTGCTGCTGCTACTACTGCTACTACTGTTAGTGCTACAGCTACAACTAAATATCTGGAACATATCTCTTATACAAGTTGAATGATTTTTTATTTTGTTTCAAATTTTGTTGCCATGGCAATGGTGGTAGGTTGGAAGTAAAATTTGATTCACAGCATTTGATGCCCCAACCCCAGAAACCTTCTCTATAGATGCAAAGATCTTGCAGATACCTCTTACAGAAGCCAAGATATAGCCCATTTTGTCTCGAAATTCGTTGCCATGGCAACAAGGATGGGTCGGGTAAAATTTGATTGGCAACATTTGATGGCCACTAGCCAGATCCCGAAAACTTCCTTACAGATGCTAAGATCGCGCAAATATCTTTTACACAAGCCGAGTTATAGCCTATTTTGTCCCAAATTTTGTTGCCACGGCAACGAGGGCCAGTTAAGCGTAGATATAAATAGCACTTTTAAATTGGCTGACCCTGATTACCGCATCCTACAACCAAACCAGAAGTGGATCGGATGATTGGTTGCTGAGATATGACCATTTGAAGTTCTTTCTGGAAGGCTCTTCCAGGAAGGGAGGTCAGTCGTCAGTCATTAGTCAGTCGTCAATATTACACTGATTTCATGTACTCCTCTTGGCTGCTTTAGGAGCATAGCGTGCAAGGAGTAAAAGTCAGGCTAGTTATGCTTAAAAAAGCAAAAGTAGTTTTTCGCATTTGTATAATAAGAGAAATGTATTGCAGAAAATGCACTCAAGTTATGGCATTGGAATGCTTGTGCTAAAACATACCAGTCTTGTAGTGGATTGGATTAGTGAAATGACTGTAGCTGAAAGTTAAAACTGAAATTATGTTGTCATTGTTTATAGTTTTCTTAAAAATTACTAAAACTGTTGTGCTATGAGTTAATGTACTGATGACACCAATTAGAAGTTATTATTTGTATGTTTGTGCAGGCGGAAAATTTGCTGCTTGATGCAGACCTGAACATTAAAATTGCTGATTTTGGATTCAGTAATGAGTTCACGTTTGGCAATAAGCTGGACACTTTCTGTGGCAGCCCTCCTTATGCTGCTCCCGAGCTCTTTCAGGGTTTGTATTATTGACTACTTTTGCCATTTTTCTGTCTCATTTAGTGAGTTGTGATCGTAGTTTTTTTTGTACTTTTGCCTGTGTAACGAAATGAATTAATAACAATTGTTTTGTTAAAAATATGTCGATATTCACTAATTGTTGTTATGTGGTGCATCATGAAAGTGTTTCTTATTCAGGCAAGAAATATGATGGTCCTGAAGTTGATGTTTGGAGTCTCGGAGTTATTCTTTACACACTCGTTAGTGGATCATTGCCATTCGATGGACAAAATCTGAAGGTATTACAACATGTGCAGTTTTTGTATAATTTATCGTGTTAATTATCATTCCAAAGTGACCCACAAACACATGTACCGGTAAGCTTGGTAGTCAGATCATCATGCATGGAACTTAGGAGAGAAACTTAGGAGATCCTCACTAATAATCACTTTCTTGAAATTGCCAAATGGATGTCACATGTTTATTACCTCTGCCAAGGAGGTAATGTTTTTGCCAGACTGTTTGTTTGTCTGTCTGTCTGTCTGTTTGTCTGTGTGTTAGCAAGATAACTTAAAAAGTTATGGACGGATTTTTGTGAAATTTTGAGGGTATGTCGGGAATGGCACAAAATACCAGTGATTCAATTTTGGGGGTGATCCGGAAGGAATCCTGGATTCTGGATCACTTTGAAATTTTCGTTACCATTGCTTTCAGTGGGGGATAAGGGAAACCGCTGCAAAATCGAAGATGGTGCTGCCACCTAGCGAACAACATTGCCTTGGCGGAGGTGTGCGGGCTTTGACTGCTTTCTAGTTGTAATTGAGTGCACAACGCTACCAGTCCTACTAGTGTGTATAAGCAGTATCTGACATAATCCAATATTTAGATGTTTCTTGATGTTGGTTAACCATTTATTTTGTTGATATATCATTGACAGGAACTCCGGGAGCGGGTTCTGCGTGGCAAATATCGCATTCCATTCTACATGTCAACTGATTGTGAAAATCTATTGAAGAAATTCCTTGTACTGAATCCAATGAAACGAGCCAGTTTAGAAGTAAGTCATGCATAAAATTGAATAGTTTGCAATGCACATAAGCACCGTAAATTGTATGACATGGCAAGTTTTATTCTGAAAAGGAGTTAAATTTTGCTATATTGTGAATTGTAAAAATCACATAAACTCCACCACCAGTTGGCTGTGTCTTATCTCATTCAGAGTGGAACAGTTTTGAACAGAGCAGTTGGAATTGGGTGAAATGTTTTTGATTATACAATAATTGCAAAAGATTTGTTTTAAATTCTGCTTAAGTGATGAAACCTTAGACGATGTGTGCTTTTTGCATTGCCTGCTGAATGCTGAATATGACTGTGATTTGATGTCTAGTGCTAGGTAGGTACTTATTGCTAGACTTGTAGACCGACAGTGACTAATCACTAGGGCCCACAGTTTCCCGTGGGCCGTGGATTTTCGAGCCAAGCCGCGGAATTTGCCCTTTTCCGCGGAATTTTGATTTATCTGCGGATTTTCGCAAAAAAAGTTCAGAAACGACTAGCAATTAGTACGATTGTTGGCTTGATGACACAATTTTATCATGAAATGTGACGGAAAAATTTAAACTGAACTGCCTAAAACTGTGTGCTCTAAAATAGCTCTGCCACAATATGGCAAAATCATATGAAACAAACAATGCAGCTTAACAGATAGCACTTTTAAAAAGAAAAAAGATTGATAATTTTCTTGTTGTTAGCGTAACTAACACAATGACAATCTTTAATAGTGGAAATGTCTGAACAGAATAGAGCTCAGTTTTCTCCCATATGGATGGCTGCGGTGAGCCGTGGAATTTGGACAATTTGACTGCAGTAAGCCGCGGAATTTTGGAAACTGGCCCGCGTCATTTGGCAAAATTTTCCGCGGAAAACTGTGGGCCCTACTAATCAATGTTGTGTCTGTGACAGAGCATAATGTCAGATTCGTGGCTGAATATCGGCTATGACGATGATCGGTTGTTGCCATACAAGCAACCTGAGCAAACTGTACTGAATCCACTGATAGGTAAACTAGACTCACACTTTTCTTGCACTTCAGCTACTTCTCTGCATTTACAGTTCATCATTGATCTAACACAGTATTTTTGTCTGTCCAACGCAGTGCATAGCATTGGACAGAGTATAAAATCACTTGAGTGTCCATGCGTGCGTGCGTGCGTCTGTCCATGCGTCCAACTTTTCATAAGCTCTCTTGCTTCCACCC
>Ga0209367_1003839_pt1 | contig 20566 bp, 17 predicted proteins | sample WorMetLIZISLAND2_FD_187412 | JGI IMG/M metagenome (GOLD analysis project Ga0209367, IMG submission 187412) | Marine gutless worms symbiont microbial communities from Max Planck institute for Marine Microbiology, Germany - Olavius geniculatus... ...
TTTCGTAACTCATTGTATTTCTGTCGATACTCCTTGTCTGCCAGTTCGCTACTGTTTTTTTTTCTTCCAAGTTTTTTCTTCTTGAATTAAATTTAATGTCTTTGGTGTAATCCATTTTTTAGTTATCATCTTTTTTTCTGGAATCCTTTTTTCTGCAGCTTTTTCCATAGCCATGGCAATCCTTTTTGCGTTTTTGTTTAAGTTTTGTAATGGCTTTGCTTGTCCGAGATGCCGTTCAAGTGCTACTCTGTACGCATTACTAATTCTTTCATCGCTGAGTATAGCAATGTCTTTTTGCTTCCTAAATTGTGCTTTGTGCTTTTTTTAGCTTAATTTTAATATTTGCCAAAACCAGGCTGTTATCCAAATTTATGTCTGCGCTTTGAAGGGTGCGGCACAGCTGCACTGACGTCGCCCACTTCCTTTAGATTAGTATCATGTCAATCATGTTTTTTGTTTTTCCGTCATTAGATCGCCATGTTTACTTCCTGCAATCCTTGTGTTAGAACTTCGTGTTGCAAATTATTATATTTATATCGCGTTCTAGCGCAAATTTTAGCAGTTGTTTTCCTCGGTCGTTTTTGTCTTCATATCCAAACTTACCCATGACTCTCTCCCATCCATTGTTGTCGCTTCCAACCTTTGCATTCCAGTCACCAGCAATGATTACGATATCCTACTTCGGTATGTCGTTCAGCGTTGTTTTCAGGTTTGCGCAGAATTGTTCCACCTGTTCTTCTGTACCGTCTGACGTGGGTGCATATACCTGAACGACAGACATGTTAAACGGCCGTGCCTAAAATCTTGCAACCATAACCCTGTCACTTACTGGTTTATAACCAAGTAGTGCTTTGCGGGCCCGCTTACTCAGGAGGAACCCGACGCGTGCTTTATGCGTTTGTTTATTCCCTGAACAGATAACTTTACAGCTGTGCATCTTTTCTGATGCAGTCCATTGCATTTTAGCCAATTCTAGTACATCGAAGCGATATCTTTCCATCTAATTTTTTAGCAGTTCAAGTTTGCCTGGTGCCCACATAATGCGCACATTCTATGTTCCAACTGTAAGCATATGTGCGAATGGTTTGAGTTTTCTTTCGGTAGCTGACTTATAGACCCAATTCCAATTGCTCAGTTGGTATCGCGGACCTTGTTTGACCGGGCGACGTCCGAGCCGGCATGTTCTTTTATTTGGTTGTATTGTCATCAGATTTCATTCGCGTTGTTACTTTATGGTCAGCGCATCGACACTCATCTGACCGACCCTTATTTAGGGACTGACAAAGGCTTCCCGCTGCTGTTCGACCATCGCACCAACAAAGCGCAGTTTATCCGCCCTCCTCGAAGAAGAAGCCATTGACCGCTATTTTTATGCCTGATTGAGGACTGGTGAAGGACTAGCATCTTGCCGGTTTTCAAGCCAGAATTTTTATGTTCCCGGTGTTAAGCTCCGCTGCCCTTCCTTGAGCAAGTGTTCTCAGTAACCAGATATAAATGTCTAAGCTAAAGCATAAAGTTCGTGATTATACTTTTTCATTTTTGCCGTTTTACGTTAGCGCTTATACAACATTAAATGAATTGCTTGCAGTTTTTTATATATAATATTTGAGCTTTTATTAAAGTTTGAAAAGTTATTAAACAGTTAATTTGTACACAACAACAACTATTATCACTACTACCTCTAGCATCTTGCATTTTGTTATCTGTTTAATATAATGGCAAGCCTGTATGTGGGACAGCGAATTTAGTCTACAAATTACATTCAATGCAGATGGGTGAAAAACACAGACATATACATTAAATTTTTAGATTCTCTACTGTAGCGTCACACCGTTATAGAATGCGACCTTTTTATGTTTTTCCTTTAACCCCCAGCATGCTTTGCGCGAAGGTACGTTTCTTTCGTAACACGCTTACTATTTTTGCACTGCAAACTACATTACGTGACTGTATAACATGTTAAGCACTTTGCGCTGTATTGACAAAAATTATTGCGCACATTCACTGTGCGTAGTCGTTGCCTAGCAACATGCACACGACCGTTGGCGTGGCATTTGCGTAAGCCGATAACTAATGCTATCGTGCATTTTACAGTCAGCTGCAACTGAATACCAGACAGCAAAACGAATTTTAATCATATGCTGCGAATTAGGTAAGTGATCACAAATAAATCGTAATCAACACTACATTATATAAAAATAAGCGCCCAACTATTTTATAAAAGAATCGTCGCAATGCATGTTGGATACTAAGAAAGAAAATCGGGGGATTGCGATTGGCTGGCCGCGCTGGAGCTGTAGTAAAAAACAGTTATAAGTAATGAACGACATTTAAAAAAGTGACCACCGCCATCTTGAATTTACTACTTTTCTCGATTTCGGTCACATGATTTTCTTCCAGTAGCAACTAACTACATTCCTGCAAAATTTTATAAACTTTTTTCAGTCGGCAGCTAATTTGTTATGCTTTGTGTTAGAATACAAAATGCTGGTCGTCGCCATGTTAAATTTCATTTTTGTTTGATTTTATGGCACAACTACATGTAGAACGTCAATTTTAACTCGCATATGAAATTTCGTGCAAATACGTGCAATAGCAAGTAAGTTATGAGCAATAAACTGAATTCAAAATGGCGGCCGCCGCCATCTTGAATTTATTTTTTTTGTCGATTTTGGTTGCACGATCTACTTCTGTTAGCAGCCGACGACATAACAGCAAAATTTCATTGATCTATGTCAATCGGTGGCTGAATTATTACTGTTTCAACAAAAATCCAAAATGGCGGTTGCCGACATCTTGGATTTTATTTTTGTTAAAAATTTTAACATACGTGCATGTAGTAACTCCAACGTAATACACTTGCCAAATTTAGTAAAATATGTGCAATAGTAAACGAGATGTGAACGATAGATGAAATTCAAAATGGTGGTCGCCGCCATCTTGAATTTATTATTTTTGTCCATTTTTGTCAAATGGTCTATTTTTGGTAACAGCCGTTTACATTTCTGCAAAATTTCATTTATCTACGTCAATGGTCGGCTGAGTTATTGCTGTTTGTGCGAAAATTCAAGATGGCGGCCCCATCTTTGATTTTATTCTTGTTTAATATTTTGCATGCATGTATGTAGGACATCAAACGTAATACACGTGTTAAATTTTGTGCAAATACGTGCAATAATATACAAGTTATAAACGATAAATTAAGTTCAAAATGGCGTCCGCCACAATCTTAAATTTATTACTTTTGTCCATTTTTGTCAAGTGGTCTATTTCCGTTGGCAGCCGGCTACATCACTGCAAAATGTTATTTATGTACGTCAATGGGCAACCGAGATATTGCTGTTTGTGCAAAAATCTAAAATTGCGGCCGCAGCCATCTTGAATTTAATTTTTGTTTAATATTCTGGCACACCTGCATGTACGACTTTTAGGTTAATACGCGTGCTAAATTTCGTGCAAATATGTGCAATAGTAAACGAGTTATGAAAGATAAATAAAATTTAAAATGGCGGTTGCCGCCATCTTAAATTTATAATTTTTGTCCATTTTGGTCAAACGTTTTATTTTCGGTTGCAGCCGTCTACATCGCTGCAAAATTTAATTCATCTACGTCAGTTGGCGGTTGAGTTATTGATGTTTGTGCAAAAATCCAAGATGGCAACTGCCGCCATCTTGAATTATAAGTTTGCATTGCTGGACCATTTATGAAGTTCATTTGTGCACCTGAATTTTTTTTTAAATTTCGTGTTGATCGATTGAGTACTTTTCGAGATATCGCAAATTTGTCTTAAAATGTTTATTCAGACCCCAAAAATTATGTTTTTTGGAAAGTTTGGACCGCAAACATTATTTTTTATCATCGAGACTTCCAAAAGGAGCCACCTTACGCGAAAGCACGCGTTTTGAGTCATAGACGGTTGTGATCGATCTTCTGGTGTGACCTGTAGGCGTGAGCAAGGATACAAAAAAGGATAAAACACAAAAAGTAACAATAAAAGCCCTCCCTACGCTGACCCCCTTTCCGTCGTTTTACATCAACTAAATTTTGCATGTTTGGTCTTATTTCGGACATCTTTCTTGGTTTTAAGTTTCACTAAGATCGGTTGAAAAATGTGGGACCTCTGGACGGGGTCGAAATTTTGGCCTTTCCATTGACTTAGCACATCGCTTATACAACAGCTTGTTGCTACAGCACAAGCCGTGATACTGTTCGTTTCCTGGATAACAATATTTCACTTTTTTATTAACAGTAACGGCTTATATACTGTATAGCTATAATTTGCTGTTACTGGCACGCTGCCAGCGTTGCAGCTGGTGACGTTACAGGCAACACATAAACTGCTGTTGGTCTACTGACGTCATAGTCACTATGACGTCACGCCACTGCGCGCACACGCAGACAGAACGACAGACTAAAACTCAGACATGCCTGGACGTGTATTTCTACCATGGGCATTGGCATTCACTGCAATAAACGTGGTATTAGCACGGACTGGTGTTCTACATTCTTTTAGTTTGCGACTTTTGTTTTTTTGGTATTTTTTTAAGTATTTAGAACGACTAGTATTGTAAGGGCCAGTCTGAAATTCAACATGCGATAATATCGCTTTAAAACCATTTTTGCTGTTTTCGAGTTTTGATTCCTAGCGCCCTTACACAGCTTTGTAAACTGTTAAAACTTTTGCTTTAAATTTTGCTGTTTTTAGTCGAATTTTGTCTAATTTTTTGGTATTTGATTTTATGACAATAAATTCATTGACTGTTTTCCGAATATTTTTGGGCGCATAAGGAAGTTGGTGAGCTTAGTTTGGCATCTACATGTAGTAATGTTGCTGGTGGCCGCGTCTTGCGTCCCGTGTCCCAGGAAGTGTTTGCTACAAATAAGTCTTTCATTTTGTGTGAAAAAAAATTGACATTCAAATAAATTTTAAAGGTTATATTTTTACCGTTTCTGTTTTAATCAGTCGCAATGTCTTTGAGTTAATGCGAGGGATCACGTGGCTTACTCAGGAAAACATAATGTTGGACTTTTAGACCCGTAATTTAATCATCGACAAAGGTCCTTTTCTTTGCATTCTACGAAATTATCACGTGTTTGTTGCCGTGTGTATGTTATCATGCTGCTGTTGTACCACCTCGTCAGCAGGTAAATGTTACTATGCGTTCTACTTTAAAAAGTGTTTGTTTTTCTGAATGTAATAATTGGTTGTTAGAACCTCGTCAGTTGAGATTCGGTGTACATTCGGCCAGAACTCTGTTGCCTGATAAACATCGTGATATTTCTGTACGAGTAGTTAACATTACATTTAAACCCTAGGCTTTTAGGCAGGACTTGTGCAATAAAAATCTACAGCGGGTTAAAATGTGTCAGAGTACCCGCGCACTATTGGTGAACACAGCTAAGACTAAGGATGGTGTCACAGACTTAGAAACAGTTGACCCAGTGCCAAAGCTTTTGAAATCTTTGCCGCCAAAACTGTCTAAAAAACAACGTGAGGCTGTTGCTGATTTGTTGTATCGATATGAAAATGTATTCTCCAAAAGTGAGTTTGTTGTCGGTCTACGCATTTAGTCACTTATTACATTGACACGGATAAACATCGGCCTGTGCGCCAACCCCTTCGTCGACAACCTATGACAAATGTTTTTGATTTAAGCCAGATAACTTCACTGAGTTGCGATTTTTTTCTCGGTTTGGCCACTTATTATCGTCGCTTTATCTGTGGGTTTAATGCTGTCGCATCTTTTTTGTATAATTTAATGATAAAACAAATGTTCGGTTTCATTGGGACGCTAAGCAGCAAGAAACTTTTTACAAGTTAAAAACTGCATTAACTAATGCACCTGTTCTTGGTTTTAAAAGTAGTGAAGGCACATTTTACCTCAATACGGAGGCTTTGAATTTTGAACTTGGAATTGTATTGTCACAGGAGCAAGATGGTGAAGAAAGAGTGTTGGCATATGCTTCGCGAACGCTATCAGCTCCTAAGCGAGTCTACAACTTAACAAAAAATACTGTTGGCAGTTTTATTAGATTAATACACTTCGGACAATACTAGATCGGTCGTAAGTTTATGATCCGTATTGACCATGCAGCTATTTAGTGGATTTGCTTATTTATCTACATTTATTTCACGAGGTTTTGGAACAACTCACTTTAAAATTCTGGCGCATAGTCTAAAAGCAACTGTCTCGGCGCACCAAACCGGGAAAAAACATGAGTCATCAGCGCACGAGCGACCGTGACTGCAGTATGATTCTTCAGTGGTATGGCCTCTGCCAATTTAGTAAAGTGATCAACACAGGTTAGGATAAATTGATTTTGTCGTGAAAACTTTGAGGACCTGTAATATCGATTGAAACCCTTTCACATGGCGCTCCGACAACGGTTGGGCATAGTCCACCACGATGACAACGTGCGTAAGGTTTGCACTGTTTAATGAAAAAATCCACATTAGAAGACAATGGCGGCCAATAAGCACGAGACTGGACCGCAAGAGCCAGTCGTCGCCGTCCATAATGTTTACCAGTCATTCCGCTATGAACAACCTCTAAAAACGCTTTTCAAAATGACTCCGGGCACAAAATCTGCCAACAAACGGAATGACCATCTGGCGTTTCAAATCGTCGTTTTAGCAAACCATTTTTAACCATCAAATACCGCTAGATAAAAATCACGTTCGCGACAAAACGGGTAGATGCGACCCATTGGTACAATTTCACAACTTCATCACAAATTGAGTCACAAATTGAGCTAAATTTGCGTTACAGTGTAATGTTTGATGCAAAGCATTGCAATACGAGTTGTTGTAGTGATTATAGTGAATGCTTGTTGTATTTTAACACCACATTTTTGCGTCAGTTGCAGACAGTCGAACTAGGCCTAACTGTTACCGCAATGACAGTTCAATCACCGTTTGTGTAAACATCAACAAAGTCATTGCCGCATTTTCAACACATGCATGCATATAATAGTTATTCCCAAATTAATTTTAATTTCAGAATTCAAATCATGTCAGTGCCTCAAGTCACAGTCTATAGGGTAACGCCCTAAATGTCACAGAATGCTACAAGTCAGTACGGCTTTCCTTTCTGGGCCTTACAAATGGTTCATGATTTAGGTGAGGCAGGCCACTTGATACGACCCAGATCAAAGCAGGAAACGACGTATGTTTCTTTTTCACGTTGATTAAACTTTTCATTGCGACAGCAAGCGTTGACGTCCGAATATTTCGATCTTACGACCTCGCGGAGCTCGACGGGGAAGACTACGTTGGTGTCTTTCCAAGTAAGGTTTGAGTTGCTTACAAAGTACCTGAGATTTGACCTCACAAGCACTAGACAACGCAGACGTCAGGTAACTATCCAAGTTTGCACCAATGGGAAATGTGTTTGATTTGTGAGAGCAGCAGCTATCGCGACTTTTTATACTATACTAGTACGTGACGGTCGACGAGACTGTCGTACCCATTCCTCGGCGGATGCAGTTTAAAGCAATATATGTCAAGTAAAGCTGCCAAATATGGGTTGAAGTTTTGGTGCTTGTGCGACGCCAGCACTGCCTACTGTCTTCGCCATACCTTAGTACTGACCACGGTGCAGTTCGTTCAACTGGTTTTAGAAAGAATGTATGCTATCAAGGGATACTGCAACTGCAGTAGTTATTTTTTCAAGACCGTGTTTGCAAATAACAAAAATACAATATTATTCAGTGTCACGCTATTAAGTTGACCTATTTCTAGAATATTGATATTTTTATTCACGACTGTCAGATCGTGCATGGTGTTCATGACTTCAACGTACGCCACTTTTTTGCATACGCGATGAATCTAACTCATCGAGCCAGCTTTTCGATGAGCTAGCTTTATCGTGTAAAGGGGGTCTGATGACTTGCGCTTGTCGTCCATCATTCAGGTGGTTATGGTCCTACTGAACGGCTATAGATGCTAGACGAACTGTAGTCACGGACAACTTCTTTACGTCTTTGGAGCTGTTACGTGAGTTGCGCAAACGCAACTTGGGTCTTATAGGAACAGTGCGAAAGAACCGACGTGAGCTGCCCAGATAATTCACACAGGTACCGCGAGTCCCTGGTTCAACTGTGTTTGAATTCAATGAACATGCAACCCCAGTGTATTACGCACTTAGGAAAAATAGAACCATTGTTTTTTTTGTCCAGTAAACAGACGAATGTAAAGGCAAACTTGATGCGTATGGAAACATCATGGCAAAAAGAAAACTGAATTGTCTACAGCAGTAACGTTGTCAACAAGCGGAGTGAGAAGACGATGTCGCCAGTGTATATTTCCAACAAGACAGTACAGTGGTGCGAGACGTGCACCAGACCACTGTGCATTTTCTGTGCTACCTACACGTGTCCAAATTGCTCAACTTCTTAACTGGTCTGATCTTGGTTGTATCAAGTGGCCTGCCTCACTTGAATCGTGCGCCATTTGAAAGGTTACATTTGGGACGTTACTAAACTATTCTGAACTGTGACTTAAGGCAATGACATGTTTGAATTCTGAAATAAAGCTTGTTTTAAAATAATTCCAATATGTTGTCGGTGTGCGTGTGTTAAGAACTCAGCAATGACTTAGTCGATGTAATTACACAGCTAAACCTGACATTGTTGACGTCAACTGGGAATTACATTCAATGGGTCGTTTTGACCCGTAATTGACGCCATCGTAAATTTATAAATTGTGGTTTCATGTTTCCAACGTCCTGATGAACACCCGAAATCTAATTGCATTTCCAGATAAAGCACGAAAAGTTAGACAAAGTTAAGAAATCTAAAGCTAAAATCTTTACAAATAACAAAACTGCAGTCGCCTTTAACTTTGCAAAGGGTCGAATCGACCCATGATGGCATTTGCGGGTTAATTGACAATCGTGGCCATTGCGCCCACAGTACCTTGACAGTTTCTGACTCCAAAGCGACTATGTCCCAAGGTAATTGACTTTCTCTTTTTTCATAATTCTGTATTATAAAGTTAATATGAAAATCCTTCTTTTGTTCAGCTTGCAATCCTGCCAATGACCAAGGTGTTTCCATCTCCAGATCTATGTCTCACACGCTACTGGATCTGCATTGGTGTACTAAAGATTCTTGCTGAGATTCACTCCGACGAAATTCCACATCTACAACCTTGACACAAGTTTTAAGTTGATTGGCTGCCACTTCGATAAAAGCTTCTGGCGCACCCTCATCTCTAATGGCACATGTTTCTCTACAGGCTGTGACTGCTGTCGCAAGATCCTTGCCATCAAATTTCTTTTTTCATTTCGTCTTTGAATTGTTTCTCTTGCACTGCATCAGTTGGATTGCGGCATACGCAATTACGGCTTCTGCAGGGTCGTCTTGATAACGCGTCAGCATTCTTGTGTTTGAATCCTGGGCGATGCTCAATGACAAAGTTAAATTCCTTTATCACCTCCAGCCAACGTGCTTGTTGACCAATAAGTTCACGGAGACGTCTTAACCATATCAAAGCTGCGTGGTCAGTGCGCACCCAGAACTGACGACCAAGCAAATACTGCCGGTAATTTTTTATGAAATGCACAACCGCAAGCGACTTTATTCTGGTTACACAGTAACTTATCTCACGACGATCCAATCTGCGACTTGCATAAGCGATCACCCTTTCATTGCCGTCTTGACGCACAAATAGAACTGTTCCTATGGCTGTGTCCGACGCATCAGTATCCAAAATGTAGTCACCTAAATCGGTTGGCATTGCTTTTTTTAGCCTCTTAAAGACCTGCTGAGTTGCGTCGTTTTATTTCAACGTTTTGCCTTTGCCCATCAGTGCATAAAATGGTGCTGCGATCGTGGCGAATTTTTCAACAAACCTTCGGTAATATCCTGCCAGCCCAATAAAAACTCGAACTTTACGAACAGACTTGGAGATAGGCCACTCTAAAACTGCTTGGATTTTACCTGGTCGGTTTTAATTCTTTTTTCTGGCACTACATGTCCCAGAAAAAAAACTCATCTTTAAAACAAGGTGCACTTTTCTGGCTTTAACTTAAGTCCTGCTGACCGCAGTCGCTCCAGTACAATGCGCAAGCGATCCAAGTGTTGCTTAGGCGTCTGTGAAAAGACAATGATATCGTCAAGGTAAACAAAACAGCATTGAAAAAGTAATCTTGACATAATAATGTCCATCAGTCGCTAAAATGTAGCATTAGCATTACAAAGACCAAATGGCATCTTCCGGAATTTAAACATGCCGCGTGGCCAGATAAATGCAGTTTTGTCAGAGTTTGCTTAGTTTATCAAAACCTGGTAATACACCGATCGAAAATCAAAAACCGAGAACCAGTTATTCCCAAGTTAAGTTTAATTTCAGAATTCAAATCATGTCAGTGCCTCAAGTCACAGTCCATAGGGTAACGCCCTAAATGTCACAGAATGCTACAAGTCAGTACGGTCTTTCTTTCTGGGCCTTACAAATGGCGCACGATTTAGGTGAAGCAGGCCACTTGATACGACCCAGATCAAAGCAGGAAACGACGTATGTTTCTTTTTCTCGTTGATTAAACTCTTCATCTAGACAACCAGCGTTGACGTTCGAATATCTCGATCTTACAACCTCGCGGAGCTCGACGGGGAAGACGTAGGTTGGTGTCTTTTTAAGTAAGGTTTGAGTTGCTTACAAAGTACCTGAGATTTGACCTCACAAGCACTAGACAACGCAGACGTCAGGTAACTATTTAAGTTTGCACCAATGAGAAATGTGTTTGATTTGTGGGAGCAGGAGCTATCGCCGCTTTTCATACTATACGAGTACGTGACGGTCGACGAGACTGCCGTACCCTTTGTGCGGCGGATGCAGTTTCAAGCAATTTATGCCCAATAAAGCTGCTAAATATGGGTTGAAGTTTTGGTGCTTGAGCGACGCCAGCACTGCCTACTGTCTTCGCCATACCTTGGTACTGACCACGGTGCAGTTCGTTTAACTAAACTACTAGACTCTTGCAACTTTAATCCTTCAACAATACTAGCGGGAATCACGGTGACATCACATCACGTGTCGAGCAGACAGTCGTAACTTTTTTTTATAATTAAAACAGGTAAGTACGTTGCACCACACACAGCACGTTGCTGCCGCTAAATTTATTGATTTGCACGAGCTAGACGTTCGTCAATTTTATTTCGTTTTTTCGTCGAAAAGTCTTATTATATCTTGCCCTATGAGGACAGTGTCGAGCAAAGTGCCCAGTTTTGCCACAAGTATAGAAGCTTCACTGTGTCGTGATTCAAATTTTCTAACATGCAAAACCGGATTTGTAGACTGGTGCACAGCAGAGTAGCGCAATACTTCTAAATATTTTAGTCTGTCCACTTCTTTATGTAACAACTCGTTTTCTGACGCCAACTTGTTTGCTTGCTGTTCCAAACGAAAAATATGCTTTGTGACATTATTCCTTCGTAGCACATTATTTGAGACACTGTTATTGTTACGTTAGTATACGGTTTGGCGTTGTCCTCGGTCTGAAGTTTACAAATAGACAATCCTTGCGATCCATCTTTCAAAGCTGTTACTTGAGTTTCCAGATCGCTTAAATGCTGTTTACAAGCTGAACTTTGAAGCATCTGACGTACAGACGAAATATCTGTAATCTGTCAAAACATTTCAAATCGCTGTGCAGCTTTAACTGCGTCATCAAAAGTTGCAGGCTTACCTTTTCTGATTTTTAATTTGAACTCAGAGTCAGCCAAAGCACTGAGGAAAGCATCTCAAGCAATGTGCTCAGACAATGTAGACTTTTCTCCAGGACATGCCAAAGTCATTAATCTGCGTATGTCTTGCGCTAGTTGTCGTAGCGACTCGCCTTTGTTTCAGCGACGACACCTCAGCTTCGACTGAAACTTTTTTTCCATACCTTTTCCGCTGAACCGAGACCTTAACAGTTCAAGCAGTTCGTTGTACTCACAATGTTCCGAACACCACAGCAATTGAGCGGCATTACCCGTTAACGACCAACGCAAATGAGCAAGTTTATCTAGATTTGATTATCCGTTGTATAAAGCACAGATTTCGAGCAAAATGAAAAAAGTTTCAAAGCTTCCATGACCATTAAACTTTTTTAGCTTCATCCAGTTATGTTATGTCGACGTATCTGTGATTGGCCAGGTTGTCGAGAGCGACGATCAGTCAAGTCAAATTCACTTATTTTAGAAGCACTCGCATTTGACGAAAGATCGCTATCATTGTTTTTATGTCGAAGTAAATGAGACGGGAAACGAAAAATTACCAACGTTCTTCTTTACAGAAGAGGTCTACCTTTATTACTTTTAAGCCAATCAACTGATTGACTGTTTCTACCGTCATTGCTATGATGACGAGACACATCAGTACGTTGTTTAAATTGCTCACGCAGAGGTTAATGTCCAATCGATAGTGAAGGCATAACACCTTGTCCTTTACTTTGTTGATTACGTGTGTGCATATCTCTCTCAAAATCTGCTATGACATTTTTCATCTGTTACGTCCGCTGTTTGAATTGAGTTTTACGCTGTCTCATTTGAGCGAGTGAATTAGCAGCAACGACGTATTTTGGTTCATAAAGTAATTGTTGTTGTCGTTGTCCAACAATCATTTTACTACTATTTTGTCTAGACTAGGGACCGTCGCTTTTGGTTGAATCTATACAACACCCGTATGTAGCAGCAGCAAATGGTAGACAAAAAGCTTCACGATATATTACAGGACTCGGCCGACTACCGTAGCGATTAATTGAAGCTTGGGCTGGTTGCGCGTATAAACTAAAATCAAACTCAAAATAATGCTCTAAATTCTGACCTGCTTTCTTTAAACCACGGGTGTTATCAAAAGCATTCGGTCTGGAGTGGTAACTTTGAAAAACCGGAGGAATCGCCTCACATTGGGCGCCACTTGTGACGTTGGCGCCCCGCTGCCGACAATGCTCTAACTCTGTCGCATTCACATCTCGATACTGAGAGGTGTTTCAATCTGGTAAGCACTGCCGACGTCGCGATCAGCGAATTGTGTCACGGTGCTCCGGCTAGTCATTGATCTCAGGGTTATCTCTGGGTTCGGCGGACTAATAATTTAACACCTACATTTCTTTCTACAGTCATCGCGACTTGACTGTTTTCTACCACCCGTGGCCATAAAATAACACGAACTCCAATAAATAAAGATTAATAACTTTTAATAACAACAAAAACGGTGCAAATAAAACCAAGGCGTGCGAAAGATAGCAAAATAACAGTATATTAAACACTAAGCATAATAACAGCTTATAAGCTTCCAAAAGAATAGCAGGTCAACAAATCCTATTTTTACACCTAACGGCACGCAGCCAGCCCGGACCTATACAGGTGAGAAGTTACCTGCTAGCAGCAAAGCGGCAACTATCAAACTCGGCCGTGCGCTGACTCAAATTTATACGTTTCTGAGTGAGCGTGGCCCTGTTCTCGACCAATCATAATCACTCATCTCATCTCATCTGTCAACTCTGGGTTTGTGAGACGGCTACTATGACTACATTATACACGAAAAAAACACAAGCATCGATTTTTTGGTGTATTTTATGCATAAGAACGTATAACAAAGCAAATATGACGAATAAACACAGGTCAACAAAACCAAACACGTCCGCTCGCGACGAGCGCGACTGGCAGACTCACTCTGCTGGGCCTACACACGTACAACCGCAGCAGCAACTAAAAATAGACATAGCACGCACTTGCTACTCAAGCGTGACATTACCTCCATCCCTCAAAAGATGCATCGTACGAGCTTGTTAATCAACGAGAACAGTGCATCATAATATAATACACGTAAAAACAAAATGTTGATCACATCGATATTCATTAAACTGTTTATAATGCACGATACAACTTATATACAACTTTTACGTAAATCAAACAGAAATCTGTTTTCACAAAGCATAAGCTTACACACGTAACATAAACATTCGATTACAAGGCAATATCGTACAGTTGGTTTCATCAAGTTACTCTGCTTGACCGTCATCAAAGTTCAAACGCGAAAGACAATCGGCGGCTGCGTTGTTACGTCCAGCGCGGTATTTGAATGTCAGAGAGAATTCCTGCAGAGCCAAAGCCCAACGCATGAGCTTAGCGCTCTTGGGAGATGACTCCGTCAGATACGACAACGGATTGTGATCAGAATGGACAATCACTTTTGACAAAAATATCCAGCTACAATATTTCTGTAGTGCGACGAGAGCTGCGTAAGTTTCACGCTTGATGGTTGACCAGGAACGTTGCGTTGCGTTCAGCTTCGTGCTTCAGAACGCGAATGGTAAAGACCAACCGAATTCACGGGAAAAAATAAATGATTTTACGGCAGAATTTTTAAAATGTGTCAAATTTCACGAAAAATTCACGGAAAAAATTTCGCAAATTTACGGGAAATTCACGGGCCCCACAGACGTTATTTCGAGGTGCTGCGCTATTGCAAACGAAGAAATTTCAGAACAACAAATATTTACTACACTAAGTCAATACTCAAGACACTCAATGTCAACTACTTAGTGCTGAAGTGCGAGACGTAGCAAACAACAACATCCGTACAAAAGCTGCTGATAAAACTCTTTAATTGTCATAAATCAAATTAAAAGCACAAAAACTTCACGAAAAATCACAAATTTCACGGAAATCGGCGTTTTTCACGGAAGAAGGCCAATTTCACGGAAAATGTCACGGCCGTGAAATCGTGAATTAAGTTGGTTTCTAGCGATTGTCATCTCAGTACCGTCTGAACTCGACTAGATTAATATGGCAGACGTCGAAGAAGCACTGGTGTCGACGAACAAGTTGAACGGCTTTGTGAAGTCGACCACATATAACGGATTGGTTGTGGCTTGGCACAATCGTCGCTTCAGCTCCTGAAAAGCCTGTTCTTGGGTTGGACCCCAAAAGATTTTCGCGGGAACTTGCTTCACTCTCAGATCGGTTAACGGCTTTGCGAACCAGCAAAATTCTCGATATTTTTGCGAAAATATGAGAAAAAGCCGATAATACGTCTCAACTCCGTTTTTGTTTGTGGTGCATTCGTCTTTGAAACTATTTGAAGTTTTGAGGGATTCGCAAATCTTTTCCCAGAGCCAATAATTTTTCCACAAAATTTTACTTGGCTTTGAGTTCATTTGCACTTTCTCAAATTTAGAGTCAGACCAGCTCTCTTCATCATGAGTAAAAATTTGTCGAGATCATTCAAATGAACTCGCCATTGATCTGAATGCACCGCAATATCGTTCACAAAAGAATTTGTAAATGCTCGTATAGGACGCAAGATTTTAGTGAGAGCACGAACAAATGAATTTAAGCTACTTTTTATACCGAACGAAACGCGGTTGAACTCAAACAAACCGGCGTCACAAACAAACGCTGTTAACCATTTATCTTCTTCTCGTACGCCAGCTTGCCAGTAACCTGCTTTACAATCAACAATAATTATGTAACGACTCCGTCCTACACGCTAGAATACACTCGAAATGTCAGGTAACGGATATGCATGAGAACGCGTAAATCGGTTTACATAACGATAGTCGACAGCAAGTCGAACCCCATTACAACCTTCCTTGTTCTTCAAAACACAGACGAGTGAACTCGCCATTAAACTTTGGGACGGGCGTATGATATCGTTACGTAACATCTTCTGTATCTGACGATCAACCTCGGGTTTTAACTTTTCGGGTATTCGATATGCAGACAAACGTTTTGGTTTAAAGTCATCTGTGAGAGAAATGGTATGTGTGACAACGTCAGTATACCCCGGGACATCAGAAAAACATTCGGCATATTTATCGAGTACTTTTAACAACTCTAACTGATGATCACGGTTTAAGTGACTAATGGTCGCCGAATCAATTTTGTCACTTGGCAAAACAATAGTACTCGGCTGAACTAACGTTGACGGAATAACATTCAAATCATCAAACTCAGCATCATGGTCATACACAATCGCACATGTAGTTACAGACATTGACTCAAGGTCACTCGCACATGAAACTTTCTCAGTTTATTAGCATAAAAATGACGTCGCACGTTATTTAACTCAACGGTATAACTGTACGGTGAACGCACATCGACCACAGTAGCAGGGCCGGTCCACTTACTAAACAAACGGCTAGAGGTAGAATCAGGCATTAAGATTAACACTTGCTCACCAATATCAAAGTGTTTATCTTTGCTACGCAAATTGTAGTGCGAGGCATAACAATTTTGTTCTCGCTCACTATGGAAAGTTGCGTAGGTTTTTGCGATTTCCAATTTTTCATGGAGTTTATGCAAATATTTAGTGGCATTTTTACCAAAACTCACTGGTAATTTTTTTTCACCACACCAACTTTCTTTCAAAATCGTTAATGGACCTCTGGGCAAGTGACCCATTACTAACGTCCATGGGGCCACTCCTGTCGTCTCATTTTCAACCTAGCGCAAACACCACATGGCCATTGGTAAATATTTGTGCCATTGTTTTGGATAATCCATGGCCAGCTTGGACACAATAATCTTGACGTTACCCACGGCACGTTCCGCTAGACCAGTGGACTGGGGATGGTATGGAGAATGAAAACGAGGGATTGCGCCCAAACGTTTTAAAAATTTCCTGGTTAGCTGACTGATGAAATTAGTGCCAAGGTTCGAGGACACGTGTCACCCACAGCCTGTGAATTGCCACAGCTCGAGTAGAGCATCACATACACTTTTAGCAGTAAGTGATTTCAGAGGAATACAAACAGGACAGCGACTGAAACTGTCCACTGCCACGAAAGCGTAATTATACATAACTTTCTAAACTGGAAAGAAAGGATCTGCACAGTCAATAAACCAGTGATCGAACACTCTATCTACCCTCGGTATTGGTGTGATGGGCACTCGATCACGATAAGTAACACGAGCTTTTATTTGACAAGTACGACAAGTCTGAATATAACAACGACAATTTTCAGCCAAACTAGGCCAATAGAAGGTGTAATAAATACGGGCTTTCGTCCGTTTAACAGACATGTGACCGCCAAAAGTATCGTGGCCTATTTGCAGTACATGCTCTCTAGAGAGGGTACGACTAATTGCAAAAATGGTTGACCCAGTATTTTTGCACGATGATACAGTAAATTGTCCTTGACCACAAAACCGCCACGACCCCGTTCAGCCAATTTCCAGCAGCCAATCAAAGATTTATTATCACGCTGCTCCTTTGCTACTTTGCTACTTGAGGCCAAACTAAGATCATTGTTATCATTCCGTTCAGTGGTCAGAACATCATCATTATCAACTGCACCAACATTGTCATTATGATTATCACTGACATCATCATCATCCGCATTATCATCAAGAACGTGTGAAACATTCACACTGCAATCTGTCAAACGCTGAAATGCATTATCTGTGAAAACCAAATTATCATGCAAATCAGGCACCACTGCACACCACACATTAACACTGCGAGCTGCATTTGACTTAGGCCTATCACAATCACTAAATGACATCGCCAAACATACTAAGTCAGCTTCAACAGGTGGTCCACAAAAAGGCCGTAACTGAATTTGCCCAACTACTTTCGGAAACAAATCAGTAATTAAATCGCATTTAACACAGCATATCTCGGCGCCACTATCGCACAATGCAACCACATTCTTAACCACATCAGTATTATCACACGTAACAGATACATCAACATACTTCAATGCTGACAATTCACTAACAACATTGGACACAGAAGAGCATGCATTAACAACTGCTGTCTCATTGACAACATTGGGGGACACATCGACATTATTACGGCTCATGGCCACAACAGCACCGCTAGCGTCAGTAAGGGCGCTCAAATTAACACGGTCTGATCCTCCGCCTGACATGGGCCTACAGACGCCTCTGCTAGCTTCTCACCTACTTCCTGCTCATCAATACCGTGCCTAGGCCTCGCACCAATACTCACTCGTTTAACACCTGTCGCTGACGTCTTACTCGTTTCCCTGAACTCTGGGCACATAGGGCGAATATGGCCAAAGACGCCACAGTGGTGACAGCGTCGATTATCGTTTATTAGGCCTACATTTCCACCCCTCCCGCGGCCAGCTGCGCCCCTAGTGACCTTCGATGCAGGTGCATTGGGTCCCGTGTGCGGCAAAACAGTCGCGCTGTCGGACAACTTGATTGGAGTTTGATTTACAGCGAACGATATCGGCTTGTCGATGACGCTGTGTGCTGCCGTGTAGTTGTCAATATCCTCGGTCAAATCACGCATTGCCAACCAACCGGGCTTACTGGCTGACTCAAACGACAAAACATATTTCAAACAACCTTTAAACAACACACTTTTAATCCGATCGCAAACGAACAATTCACACAACTGGGCAAAATCTTTAACGCCTTTACTATCTAAGTAATAGTCTAAAAAGGCCTTTTAACTTAGAAGCAAATGCCACATAAGTTTCATCCTTGGTTTTACAACACTTATTAAAGCGCTCGAGATACACATTAGCAGAATATTTAAACTCCTGCAAAAGAGCGGCTTTAAAACGTTCATAGTCGCTTAAAACCTCTGGACTCAACTTTACCAAAATACGCTTGGCTTTATCGTTCAAAAACGGACGCAACAAAATAGCTTGTAACTCTGCCGGTACATCATATACTTAAACAACTGCTCAACGTTCCGAAAAAGGGGACAGAATCTATGAAATCTGCACCCATGCGTATCGCAGAACCCCTCATAGCGTCACCAAAAAGTTTTCCTTTCATTACCGAGCTATCTCTCCTTTCCTGTTCAGCTGCGTCTTTCGCTGACTGTCAAGCCAACTCTTGTTTTCTCAGTTTTATTTCCGCTTTCCATCTTTGTCTTTCAAATTCTTCGTGTCGTTTCCTTTTTTCCATCTTTGTCTCCCACTTTTGCCTTTCAAAAAGCAACCTGTCTTTTCTACTTCGGGATCATACGTTACCGGTCCAGTTCTCATTCTTTCACTGGCTATTATTTCAGCATATGTTGACAATAGTCATACCTCTCATAGCCAATCACAACGTCCTCCTCGTAACCTGCTGCCATTAATTTGACACGCAGACGCTCATTGGACATCTTTTTCAATTGTGCCTGTTGAGCAGCTGATAACTTTTTCATGATTATGCGATAAATAAGCCAAGGAAATACGCAGCGAACAATAACGCGTACTCACAAACCCAGAGTGCACTAATACAGCAGACTGAAAATTTAGCAACGATGCTAACTATTTAGCAATGCCAATACATCTCAAATAAATGCATAAACGTGTATACCATTACACAGCAGTCAATCATCACATAATTTATCCTGTCGACATTCTGTCCACGACGCCACAATGTCAACTCCGAGTCTGTGAGACGGCTACTATGACTACATTATACAAAAGAGAAACACAAGCATCGATTTTTTTTGTGTATTTTATGCATAAGAACTTATAACAAAGCAAATATGACGAATAAACGCAGGTCAACAAAACCAAACACGAGCGCGACTGGCAGACTCACTCTGCTGGGCCTACACACGTGCAACCGCAGCAGCAACTAAAAATAGACCTAGCACGTGCTCGCTACTCAAGCGTGACATCATCTCATCTTATCTCTCATCACGCCACTCATCACACCACTCGTCACGCCACACGTCACTCATCTTACACTACAACTAAAGCCAATTTTGCCTACTCTAAGATAGACTTATAAAACTGAAAATAATGCAGGCCTATGTCCTATGGTCTTATAAAATAACAAATAAAACAATTAAGGCCTTAACACACAAAAATTATTTTAGTCGACCGTCCTGCAAAAATCGACTTTCGCCAGAGTTACAACTCAGCAAATTTGCAGCTGTGTTTGAGCGGTTATCCATTGATCTTGCCGGCCCGCATCCACGCTTTAAAAGGGTCGTGTTTATATTTTTTACCGTTTTCTGTTTGTTCTCGAAGTAATGCGAATGTATACCGCTTAGAAACAAAAAAGCCGTGAAATTGTACACGTTTTGGTTGAGCAGGTGCTCTGCAGATATAAAATCTGTTTAGCTTTGCTGTCAGACCGTGGCGGTGAGGTCGACGAACACATAATGCGTGAAGTGTGGAAATTACAAACTGCGTATTTTGTCGTATTGTCCAGCTCGTAATTCAGCTTGTAAACGAATGCACTAGACGCTTAATTCGTAGTTAAAAAAGCGGTTTTTAGTTGTCAAACTGATTGGGTTGAGCACTTGCCATAAGTAACGGCCGCGCTACGGGCTACGCGTAGTAAATTTACAGGATATAGTGCCAAATTTTTGATGCTGGGTCGAGAAATAAACACACCAGTTGATATTGTGTGGACTAGAAATACTGAACCAATGGCGTTTTATGACAATTTTGTGGAATCCGTAAGAGAAAAGATGAGAACAGCCTACGAAGTGATGCGTGACAATATCGGGGTTGCTGCTGTGCACATCGTCATCATCGACAACCGTGGGCTCAATGCCCGTTGGTGTCTGACGCCATTCTTACTATTGCTGCCCACCGCTGCCTATCTAGGGCAGCGTGGCTTAACTCCTGCAGGGTTGTCCCACAC
>Ga0209367_1003841_pt1 | contig 20563 bp, 16 predicted proteins | sample WorMetLIZISLAND2_FD_187412 | JGI IMG/M metagenome (GOLD analysis project Ga0209367, IMG submission 187412) | Marine gutless worms symbiont microbial communities from Max Planck institute for Marine Microbiology, Germany - Olavius geniculatus... ...
CATGTTTCTTTATTTCTGTTAGTTATTATCAACTAGAGTCAGCTTGTAAGGACGCCGCATGTATAGCACCATGTAGTTAATCAAAAGATTTTTGCTGTATTAGTGGACTGATATATCGTCACGTCATCCTTACACTGAGTTTTAAACTGGTAAGTTTTTTACATTTATTTCTTTATCAAAGGTTTTATTACATGCAGAGGCAGCACTGTTGTGAAAGCGTCAAACTAACCCTAACCCAAATATGTAGTAATAACATATGCACACAATTTATCATGTACGCCTAAGTCTAACCCCAGCATTTATGCACAGAATTCCGCAATACTAGCCAAGTTGAAGTTTCTGTCTCCCAGAGTTCTACTGCGCACAGAACCAGCAAAAGACATGAGACTGAGACTAGCACTAACGCACAAGACATTTATGTACAGAATTTCAGTAATACAATCAAGTTTGAAGTTGTTTTTCTCTCAATAATTTATTCAGCAGACAGCCAACAACACTGTTATGGCAGACTAACCCCAAATCTAGCCCTAAACTGAATCCTTACTACTTTGCAGTAACCTATGCATTACAGTATACAAAGCGGTACTAACGAGTTGGAAGCAGCTGTTTCTCGGTCAAAGGTTTTATTGAGGACCGTGCCATCAGTAGGCTGAGTCGGCTTCACTGCAGCAGTTGACTGGGTGGACGACGCGCTGCTTGCTACAGGCACTGTCAGAGCAGCAGTTGGGGTTGGCTTGCTGGTCAGTGTAGTGGACGTAGATGTAGCACAGTTTGTCAGTGACACTACAGGCGCCTTCATCAGCTGCGACATGTGACACATACGTGCATCAGCAGCAACTGCAGTTACTCTAGGCTAGGCCAGCTTTCGTAGCAGTAGTATAAAATACAAGGCAACGCTGCTGACAATTTCAAAACAATTATCACATACAGAGCCATCTGTACTACGACTTACTCCAGTTCTGAACCACTACACAACATCCCTCATTCCAGCAAACACCATCACGTTGAGCTTTCTCCTATGCCATCCCAAGTGTCTGGAATGCATTACCACTGAATTTGACAGATGATTTTTCTCTCTACATTTTACCAACTTTCAAAACAAACTGTGAGACTCATTTTGATCAATCACATAGCTGCTTTTGCATGCCTGCAATTCGTTTTTAGCTGATACACAGCATATCACCGAGTGTGTTAGTAGTAGTAGTAGTAGTAGTAATACAACGGTAGCAGTATTAGTACCTGTGATGAAGTGGTCGCAGCAGATGTCGGCTTCTGAATGGACTGATTGTGCTTGTCAATTGCTTTCTGTGTCATTAGCTGATATTCACGCACACGCTTCTCCTCCTCATGACGTTGCCTCTCGTCCGCAAGCCGCTGCCTCTCCTTACATCAGCCAATACAATCAATCTACTATTACAATTAGTTAACTAATCGATCAAGCCATGAATCAAAACCAGCGACATTGTATGTTAAAGAAGCAAGCGGGCAGTGACAGAATTCTGGTACAAAATTTCAAGTTTCTGACAGTGTAAATTATAAGTGCACAAAATTTTAATTTTGTTCATAAATGCCCTAAGAATAAGGGTTTTTTCAGCTCCAAATTTCACATTTTTTGGACAAACATTTTCACACAATTTTCCATCAGCCCACCCAGCCACAATCCCATCATGCCTCTGATCAAGAGATTCTCTTCTGCAATCCTCCATCACTACTGATATCAGCATTTAATAATCAATCCCTCCCAAACAAACAATCAGCCATATCAATCAATGAATCAAAACGGTTTCTCCTATATGTAATCCTCTGCATCTTTTGATATTAGCCAATCAGTCCATTTGATCAGTCAAAACTATTCCTCTTCTGCCCCCGCAACACGTGTTAGCAAGAATCCAATACAATGGTATGAGATTCAACTACTGACAAAGGTGAGAAAAAGTCACAAAAATATCACAATCAGCCCAACTAACTGACCACTAACAGCTCTGCTGTCTGAGTCAAAATAAATGTCAATACGTGCCATGACCACGAACCTTCCTATATTACAGACATTGCTGGTCATACTAACTATTTTGTTGCTGTCTGGTTATCAGTGCTGTTATTAGGCGTAGTAATCGCTATGCACTACTGAGCTTTGAAGTCTCATCTAAGACACCGGTGCTAGATAAGCTAAATAATATAATAACTATTACTGCTGTTGTCAATGGTGTCATACCAGTTCCTTGGCTCGTTCAATCTCCTGCTGTTTCTGGCGCTCACGTTCACGCTGCCTCTCTATCTCCTGACGTTCCTTCTCTGCACGATCTCTTCTTTCTCTGCATCAGAACACCGTTCAACAGACACCACTTAGCAACGAACACCCAAAAAGCTTCAGGCTCTAGCACTTTCAGGCTGTTTCAGAGTGTGTCAAAGCATAGTTCTAACAAATTCTTTCAATTACACAACAAGAGTTCAAAAGCTTACAGCTGTCCTATAGTGTGTGACATCAGAGTAACCTATCTCGAAAAGTTACAGACTGACACCGATCACACATATTTACAAGAAAACACAGTCCACGTTAACCCTAGCCAGGCAGGCTGCTACTTGATTTACCTACCCAAAAAAACGGAAGGCTGAGTTAACCTGGATGGTTAGTTATGGAGTAAGGCTGACAATATGTCCGCAGATAATCACCCATGCACAAAAATAAACAATGAACTAACTCTTCTTCCTTGACATGTAATTTCTCAATCTTGTATCATCTGGGAAATAAGTCTATTTTCTGTCTATTTATTGGCAACAAAGCGTAAACAAGCAATGAACTAACTGTTCCTCCTTGGCACGTTGTTTCTCCATCTCGTCTCGTCGTCTCTGTTGCTCGACCTGTCGTTGTCGTTCCAACTCTGCTTGCCGCTCACGCTCCACTCTTGTACGACGTTCCTCGTCTGCACGGCGTTGTTCTGCAATTCGCTGCTGTCTCTCTGCCTCATCTCTCTCACGCCTCAGACGAGCCTGCTCCTCTAACTGGGCCTTCTCCTTCTCCTGTCAAACAACCAAAACTGTTCAAAGTGCATAAACACAAACAAATGTATTTATTTTGTTAAAAGTTAGCCTAAACCTCTCTCGCGTATCAGACAAGCTTGCCTTTTCTTTCTCCTGTCAGTCAGCCGATCAACCAATCAATTTTGAAAGTGGACAAACACCAAAACACGTTTTTTTATTTTATGTTACAGGTCCCCTCTTTTCAGCCCCGAAGGAGCTAGCTAAGGCCTCGGCCCAGAACTATTGCTCATCGACACAGCATTTGTTGGTCTCAGTCAAGCCTGCTCATTCAACTGCACTTTCTCCTTCTCCTGCCAATCAGTCAACCAATCAAAAGCAAATGTCTTTATGTTACAATTTCAACTCTTCCTCATGTCTGAGTCAAGCTTGTTCATTCATCTAGCTGATGTTCTCCTTCTCCTAAAATCACAGCACAAACTTATTTATGCTGATAGTTCGTCTTGTGGCTGAATCACACCAATTTCCATCACTCGCTACATAATGACATACTATGAAATTTACACACTTCATTTTCTCATAAAAAGCAAGCAGACATGTTGCGTCAATGGCAAGGAACTGGCATTACACAAAAATGATTACACGGCTATGTGATAAATTAAAAAATGCCCTATGAGTAAACATGAGTAATTGAAAATTGTGATGTCTCGAACAATGCATATAGCCTGGCCCAGACAGTTGATTTTTGGCCTGGTTTGGCCATTATGACCAAGAGTCTATTGATGGACCTGGTCTTGCCTGCAGTCCACCCAGCCCAATGCCCACGATCAGTTCTGATTCAGTATTCAGATAGTTAGAGGCGGTTTCTCATTCAACCTACCTCATTAATATTCACGACGTCTGTGACTGCACAGAATGACTCATCTGTTCACTTAAACACGTGATCAGCATTGCCCAATGACAACTGTCAATTTTCGTAACGACAGCTGTTATTCGACAACGATGAATAAACGTAAACCGATAGTAGTTAATTGACCAAAAGCATGAGAGACCAGCCGGGACTCAAAGTCAAAGTGTAACTGAGTGTGACTGACAGACCGCCTGCAGCAGCTGTCGTTGTTTTGCCTCCTCGTCCTGTTTCCGTCTCTGTTCCACCTCCTGCATTCTCTTCTCACTGCACAGTACACATGTAACACAATGCCAGTGCATGCTACAAAACAAACACTGCAGTAGACTCCAAAGCACATTACACTGAATAACAGGCCTTAATGTCATGCAACACCATGATTTCACACATATCAACACCAAGTGTCACAGATGATGATGCACACACTGCCACTAACAAATACAAACAGTGAAGCATAATGTCAACATCAGTTTGTACAGTACACCAATGTCTGCCCTGCATAGTTGTTGTCTCACACATGCGACAATGTCCGGTGGTCCGCGAGATCCACTACATCATTCCTTGACCTACTTTTGTCACCAATCTCTTACTGCAGGGTCTGTGGAGTGTTTTAAGTGCTTGTATTTCACTCCACTCAAACAGGATGAAATAAACATGCCTTGGGTTTGCATACAGCACTCATTCTCAGGCAGAACTCATTGTCGATCACGGCCATGAAATAAGTACGTTTCAACATGGTCTACAGTGTATTACGACTCGTTACAATCGCATAATACATTGTAGACTGTGTTGAAACCTTTATTTAAATCCCCTCTCACAACAACTAGTCTCCAACGCAAGCACTAGGGGTTCAGGTCGCTTGTTCTAACAGAAGCTATGAGCTCGTATAAGAAGCTTTACAGTAATCAAACAAAAACAAACCGGAGTTTCTGCTTATCGATGGCATCAGTCTTGTTCGCTGCTTCGGCATTTTGTCTCGTGGTTCGTCCAACTGGCGCCGTCTCGTCCAGTCTCTGCGCAGAACCACCGGCACCGCTACTGGCTGCCGAGGCAGCAGTGTCCGCGGCTTTCTTTGACATGACAGATGCAACAGCCTCGCGCTCCATCTCCTGGCGACGACGCATAACCTGCTGATGCTGCTCCTCACGCATCCTGACACAGACACAGACATACAATGTCATAAACAATACAGATACTTATATGCAGACACAAAGACATATCACTGCAATGCTAAACGTTCTATCACCAGCTGATGCTGGTCTTCATGCAGCCTGATAGATGGAGACACAATCACACACAGAGTGATAGACAAGACACACAATGACACAGATAGACACAGAGACAGAGACACTCACAAAGATACCATCACACACACAGAAACAGAGACAAAACACTGCAATGCTTTACGTCACCAGTTGATGCTGCTCGTCATGCAGCTGTGCCTGATAGAAGCACACAAACGCAGTGATAGTGACAGAAACACACGATCATACACACTAACAATGACACGTACACCAGTGGTTTTCAACCCTTTTGCTGCAGCGGAACCCTAAGTAAGTGTCAAAATCACTCATGGAACCCCATGAGTCCAGCGACGTATGCGAGGTTAAAGCTGCAGGGTGTCTATGGAGTACAGACTCGTTTTTCTAGCAGAGCAGAGCCCCCATTGAAATGAGAGCAGGAAAAGATGAGTAAATTATTCTACGCATTTTGACCGCATTATTAGGCAGCAGTACGCTATTTTATTTAACCAAACATGACAAGCGAGGCAGACGTCGACGGCCGATTAGCCCCTGCCACTGACCCAGAAAATTTATCACCTGGACGACAGGTGGACGCCCTCAAACATATACACATTTTGAAATTTTTCTTAGCAGAGTGTTCAAAGAATTGAATGAACTAAGTAAATAATCAAACGATTTTGTAACCATAACTCTAATCAATACGTTCTTCTTTTTTCTTTTTTTATTTCCGATAATGCACTAATCCTCAAAGCTGAGTAATCATGTCATGCATATAGAGAGCCTACGTTATAGTATAAACCTAAATGCAAATATGTCAAAAATACTAACAACAAAAATGACTTAACACGGTAGATGTATGCAGAAATAGATGCACGGAAGCACAATTTCAAACAAAGGATTCGATGTTGCGTTTCTACGACATTGTCCGATCTGATTTCACACGCTAGCTTATTTTTTACTAGCCAGCTGTGGAACCCTTGGCAGACGCTCGTGGAACCTTTGGGTTCAGCGAAACCCCGGTTGAAAATCACTGACATACACAGTGACAGATACAGACACCCACAATCTGGGTCCGATTGCTTGGATGGCTGACTGCCAGTGGAATGTGTAAACCATTCTGGTATGTAACCAACCACCAAGGTCAAAGGTCAAATCAGTCTTCCATCCCCCAACTTCAAAGGTAAGTAAACCGAATACTGGTCTGCTTGCTGGGGTTAAGGCAGAGCATCTTCACCTGTGTCAGGAGGAGGGCAACAACATATCACCACATATGGCAGGTGACACACTGTAAGGGATGAGATGGGTTCCCAATGAGAAAGAGCTATGCACACCTTCAACATTTCATGTTATTTGTCATAAAGCCACTGCTGTCCTACTGTAAAACGTAAGACAAGTCATAAATGTAAAAAGTTCACTCAAACAAATCACCTTTTCTGTTCCTCTCGTCTTCTCTGCATCATCTCCTGTCTCTTCTGTTGCATCTCTTCCATTTTCTTCTGTTTAGCTTCAAACTCTCGGCGTTTCTTCTCCATCAACTCCTTCATAGGCAAACACATCGACGTAAACACTGTTGCGACAAACTCCAAATAGCCATAAATGTACTTTTATATTGCCTAAATTGTAATTAATAAATCCTAAACCTAACTGTAATCTATTTGACTGCTTAACTATCAGCTTTCGCTGATTATCTATAACACATTTATGCCTTATGTACAGGGTAGGCCAAAAAAAGTGGCACTTTACTTATGTCCATATCTTCGCCAATTATTGATCGTTGTGAAATATCAATGAAATATGCATACATAACGATAATAATAAACAAACTTTTTGGTAAAATTGAAAAATAAACACTTTAGACCAACACTGCAGTGGATGGTCTGTATGACACTAAACTGTGTGGGTCTAACACAGTCTAGTGTCATACAGATCATTCATCGCAATGTTGGTCTGAAGTGTATTTTTTCATTTACCTAAATTTTTGTTATTATCATTAGTTTTTGCTTACATTTATATTTCACAAGGTAGTGTAGAAATGCATTCACTGTGTGGTGGGATATATAATAATCACAGTATTGCAAACTGTCTGCAGAGTGTGCCAGTGAAAGAATTTGAAAATTGGTCAACAATCGGGAAAGATATTGACAAAAGTAAAGTGCCATGTTTTTTGGCCCACAGTGCAGGGGCCTACACTGTAGTCATAAGAGAACTGATATCGTAATAATGTTGCCACTCATTAGGAGCCTAGCACTGCCACGCAGCTATATAATACCCTACAACAGTAGCAGGATTCAGAAAGATTAAAACTCTCAGTACATCTAATGCTTACTGAAACGAAGTTCTAAATGACTGCAGTAGCAAAAGCGTGGGAGACAAAGTCGTATTGGTTTATGGCTGATAAAGCGCAATTAAATCTCTATGGCTGCTAGACTGCTCTGTAAAGTATCAGGAGTCGCTACCTCTCTGGTGAGAATCTTAGGCGTCAGTCTCTGCGTTGTTGCTATCACTGAAGCAATGTTTCGGCCTGTCATCAGTGGTGTGCCTGGTCCGGCTTTCTTCCTCGGCTGAGTTAACGACGTCGCAGCAGACTGGAAGTTGTCCACTGATATCTACCACAGCCAGTAAGAAAGCTTACAATGCAACGGTTGAGTCACAATTTGCCGCAAACTCCAGATGTCAACAATCTAACACACAACCAGGAATGTCTCTAGCAGCTATGTCACAGATATAAATGAACTGGAAGGCTGTTCCACACTCCACAGTTTTGGACCTACAGCCACAAAACATGTGTGTCATAGTTGCTGTCACAGGCTGAACGGTAGTTCAAGCCATGTGTTAAGGGCGACTTCTCTTTCCTATGGGAAAGCCAAAAATTCAACCCCTCACAGAATCAAAACCCCTGATCTGATTGAGATCAAACTGGGCACGGTTGATTATGTCAGCTAGATGACCCCTCATGCAAAATTTCATGTAAATCTACACAAGGGGGGCTTCTCGGCAAATAGGTGAATTATACACAATAATTTTTCTAGCTGTACATATACCTTCTTTTCAGAAACTCACCTACAGGCCAGACCCTTCGGTGGATTTTTGCGTGCGATGGCTCAAACAACGCGGTCCGTGCAAGGATGTGCCTTTTAAGGGTTAAAAAATTTGAAATTAATATTTAACGTATTTATTCGAAAGATTCCAAACAGTTACAATTGAGCCTATGAGGAAAATTAAACAATTCTTTGATCGGTCATAACTTTGGCTGTGTATAAGATAGTCGTAATTTTTGGTTCTATGGTATGGTTTTCAGGGATGGCCAATCTAATAGCCTTGTGTAAGAGATATCTGCAAGATTTTTTGCATCTACAGGGGTTTTTCGGGGATGGGCCATTGAATGCTGCCAATCGCAAATCGCATTTTTGCCCACCGACCCCCGTTGCCATGACAACGAAATTTGGGACAAAATTGGCTATAACTTGGCTTGTGTAAGAGATATCTGCGAGATTTTTGTGTCTATATGAGAATTTTCGGGGATGGGCCAGTGAATGCTGCCAATCGAATTTCACCCCGACTGACCCTCGTTGTAATGGAAACAAAATTTGGGACAAAATGGGCTATAACTCGACATATGTGCGAGATATCTCTGAGATTCTTGCATCTCACAAGGGGTTTTGAGGGTGGAGCAAAAAATAATTTTAGTATGTCTACCATGGTTGACTTTCGTTGCCTTGGCAACAAAATTTGTAGAATTTTTGCCAAAATTGGCTAGAACTCTATTAACTATGAGATGAGCTCAGACTTTAGTTTGACTCGACTTTATAGACGTTTGTGGTCGGCCTTTTTTATGCAACGGTCCAATAACTGCAATAATACGATTAGTTAAATTAGCATTATTGAAGTGTTTTCCGGGCCTATATTAAGCAGTTGATGCGTGCAATATTAGCTTGTTTATTTATATGGCCATTCTACCGTTCAGCCTGTGATACCACGGTTCTTGCCCATTAGTCAAAATCAAATTCAAAAACTTTTCAAGGACTTTCAAGGACCATATGAAGGATATAGAGGAGGAGAACTGAATTAAATAAAACCGGCACTTTTATAAACGTATTATAAGCAGATTCAGTTTACATTTGACAATTTAAAACCTTCAAGCATTAATGAAAAACTGGAATTATCAGAAAAATTTACTAATTGCATCAGTAGTAACATAAGGTCTATTCAAAACTGAGACTCAGCCCACACTGAACCTGAAAATTACTCGTTTCGTCATGGCGTTTTAGAAAATCAAATTCAAGCACTTTCAAGGACCTTCAGTTACTGATTCAAGGACTTTCAAAGACCCGCAAGAGCCCAGAATAACTAACTAACTTCCAAAGCAGGTAGGGCAACAAGTCCATCACTTTGAAAATAACAGCAGCCTCACACTGTTACATCCCAAGCCTCAAGACAACTTTAAGACTGAAAACTAGCTCTCAAGAAGTCTCAAGACTCACTTAACTCCCAAACTGGTTGGCAAAATGCAGCTAACGAAACTATCTTGTCTGAGAGCATAGTATGATACAGTATTATACTACCAATGTTCTACTGCCCCGAACAACAAGCAGCTGTCATTGATAAAATTTTCCCTTAGAATTCAATGACAGGTTTCATTCCAGGTGATCCAGACAAGTGGTTGTTGTTGTTGTTGTTATAGCCCACAGTTTCCCTCCTTTCATCAGTTGTCGTCGAGCTTGAGAAAATCAGCCACCGCGTCTGGATTGTCCCATAGGTCTTGAGTAGTCAGTTGTGTCAGGCAGGCAGGGTACTGGAACAAATGTTCAACAGAGTGTGGTGCCACTCCACAGTCCGGGCTAACATCTGTTATGCCTGCAGTGATGCAGGCCTTGTAAGAGTTAAGGAGCCGGCAGTGACCCGAACTTAACTGAACAAGAGTAGTGCAGACGGATCTAGAAAGGTAGCATTCGAATGATGATAATTCAGGCGGAGTAGTTCCAAGGACTCTGTTTGGTACAAAGTTCAACTGTGCATCTACAACTGCTTCGCTGTGATGATTGTGTAAAGCAGAACGGTATTGCTCAACTTCAGAGATGCCGTCATCACAGAGTGGTACAACGTCCCTGTCAAATTTACTAAGCGTGCCCTTCATATTTCTAGCTGGGGCTGGCTGAGATGTTAAATGGTGGCTGAGATGGTGTGACTGATAACAGGATAACCAATATTGTTTAGCTAGTAATTCAGAATGTGATTTGATTGGAAGTGTCTTAGTCTCCTGTTGTAAGTGGTCCAAATGTGCCATCTTGTGACAACCTGTTGCAATTCGCAAAGCCTCATTCTCGTAGTCTGGAGAGTGGAGACACTTCCATGAAGACTCATTAATTACTAGTGCCCATAATGGCGCAGCATAGTTGATCACAGATCTGCCAATAGCTTGATATGTAAGAATAATAGTCAGACAAATGGTTGCACTGCATAGACCTGTGTCTAAAACTAACTGTGTGCTAGCACCGACCACACCACCTTCACTGGACACATGACAGAGCAAGCAAAGAAAATAAGCATTAAAAATACAGAAACAAATGCCAACAGTAACCACACAAATGCAAAGAAACTTCTCACAACTTCAAGCCACTATAAGATACATACCTTCTTAGCAGTGGCGCTCAACAAAAAACCAAACGGACGCTGTGGTTCTACAAATGCATGCAAATAAGTGGATCATTTTACACATTGGATACATTCAAATATGTGAACCAGTTACATAAACAGATGAAAATAAACTAAATATATGCAATGGCTGCACTAACATATGCAAATATATGCTGTGACTGGGTATATGAATGGGTATGCAAACGAACAAATCAGTCAGTTGCAGCAAATCATGTAACAAACTGAACATCCATCTTCTCAGAATTCATTTAATAACAACTGATTTAGCAGTCACGCTCTGTTACATACATCGGCAATTATGCTCTACAGCACAAAATGATCTGGTTATGTTTGTAATAACATACGCAGTGTACTAGTGTATGTACAATTTATAACAGTAAATAAGACTAATGAAAATATGCTAAGCAGTGCAGTGTGCCCTGCCAGGTCTTCGTTGCACACCGTCCGCTATTTCAACAACCACAACAACTACTACTACTATTGCTACCAACATTACAACTACTGCACTAACTACAGCTACAACTACTTATCATTCACGTTTCAGTTTGGTTTTATTTATGTTAAATCAGCCAACAGTCACTATAAGTTAGGATATAAGACTCCCAGAAAAAAAGCTCCAACAAATTTTAAGGAAGACAGAATGCCCAATGGAGTCAAAACCACTAATGGATGCAATCCAGAATACTGTAAAAATGACCAATATGTAGGCTATACCAATAGTAAGAATAAAATGCACAGTGACACTGACCCTCAGGGCTGATATATCTTGACGGCGCTTTACACTGCTGCTTCGGAGGCGAGCTATGTGCATTCTAATCCACACACATATACAAGACTCTATTATCATCATCATCATGAACACCATTCCAAGACCAAGTCTCAAGTCTTCCAAAATCTCCAACTCTGATTAGAATTTCAGAATGCTAGTTGTGGCCATCACACTGAATCATGTTGATAGAATGTGTTATGTGTATTTAAAAAGCACAGTAAGAAAAAAAAACAAGATTTAAAAAACACAAAAATAAGAAAAAATAAGATAAGATATTTCTTAGATACAACCATATGATTGAATTGTTACAATACAACAAATATAACTGTCAAAGACTGAGAGTAGTCAAACATGATTAACAAATGCCTGAAAATCATAAAAAGAGCATAATAAACACAATCTGAGCGTTGAGGTGCACAAAACTTAGCAACAAGGCTAATACTACAACTACAGTCTTGGGTCTAATTTACAAAAGTCCCCAGGTCATTCCTAGACCAGATCTAAGCAACAAGTCTGACCTAGGAATAGCAAAGGAAGAAAATGTGCTTTCCAAAAATACCTAAAAAAGATACATAACACATAAAAAACCTATGGTAGCTCCTGACACAACATAGGAACAAGAAATCTGAGCTAATGCTCATGAGACGTGTGAGAGCCCATGGCAGTTCCTGTTCGCAGGTAATCTTGGCCTGTCTCCATCCATTTCGTCGCATCAGTCTTTTGCAGCCAAAAATTGCCAAAAAATCACTTAAAATTAATATTTTTGGGGTTCAAGGTCATTCAAGGTCATCGATGTTGACATTTCTAAGAAGCTTGTCGCCAGTGCTTGTTATGATAATCAGCATGTCTGTGCCTATCTGCAACCATTTTCACGCTAGACAAGACAACAGCGGATAAATAAACACTTATTAGAAGGGTATCCCTTTTTGACACATGCATATGCAGGCCTCTTTGAATCTGAAGGGTCCAGACTTAAACTGCTAAAATTAGCATTCAATGCTAAAAATTTCATATGCAGGTTGTCTTGGTCTATCTCCAGTCATTTCGCCGCAATTCACTGTTGAAATGTGTGTCGCAGTCCAAAATCTCAAAAAGTTCACTAGACGAGCCAATAGCAGTAGAATAACGTCTTTTTAAGAGGGGTGCCCCTCTTATGCCCCCTCGTTCGTGGGGACACCTTTCACCCAGTGGCATGAAATTTTGTCACGAAATACTAGAGGCACTAAGCTATCATATAATGAAAACCCGAAGGCTATATCTCTACTGGTTTTGAAACGGTACCGGGTCGTGACAGACGGACCGACAGACAGAATTACCATAGCTAATACACACTATAGCTATAAAGCACCTAGGAAAATGTTAGGAAAATTTGTGGGAAATTTTTAAAATTTGGCCCAAGCTGCTCCAGAAAGCATCAAAGGCCTACCTCTTGACTGGGTCGTTTGATAGACTTGCCCTTTGACACACCAGCAGAAGCCAGCTGGAGAGTGGACGGCTTTGACGTCATATCTCGAAGTCCAAAGCTGGGATTCTGAGACAACAGCTGCTGAATCTGCTTCACTTTACTTCTACACGCAAGCACAGTCCAATCGCAACCAACTCGACTCGCATCATATTTAATATTTCATAATCACTGAGAGAGCATCACCCACGAAGATACCTCACTGGCCACCGCTACTAGTGCAGCAGCAGCAGCAGTGCATTGTATCCAGCATATCAAAACTGATATTTTACATTTGGGAGAAACTACAATGTCAGTTTCATTTTGCAGTTACTTGGGAGCCGAGAAGCAGGAAAAAATTTTTATGGGGTTAAAACCTCTTCACATATTTATTCCCAGTCATTCACCCAGTAAGCCCGTAATGCATTTTCAGTGGGATACGTAACTAGACTATATATACTATATACCAACTGTTTTGTGACAAAAACTGTCCTGTGATTAAACAGTGAACACTAGTAGCATCAAATATATATTTCAGCAAAAATTTGTGCTGTCTGAGTCTGAGTGTTTCTAGTTCAGTAAGACACGGACACACTATCCCCTTTATCTTTGCACAAACTCGCATCTATCACAAATTGTTTGCCGTGACATCTGGCGGCAAGCACAAATCATTCCAACAAAGAATTCAAAAGCATCAACAGATCAGTAAATAAAGGTAGTTATTTGATGAAGTATAAAAGCTTATTACACTAACTCTTTACCCAAGACACTGGGTTAAAATATGATAATTTTTACAGCTTATAACACTAATCGTTTGTCTATACCAGTGAGTTAAAATAATTTATAATGATTTTATATAGCTAATAAATGATACTAACCCTTTGGCTACGACAGTGAGTGGTGTAGCACCCTCAGTATATCCATCAGCTGATGGTGTTGGTGTTGCATCGTCCTTGGTTGCTGCTGCTGAGACTGGTACAGTCACTGTCTGTGTCGCCCCGGGAGGTTTCCTTGCCATCTTGGACCTAGTCAGTCGCATCGGCACTGCTGGTGCGGCAGCCACAACAGCAACTGGTGCGACAGTGGGTGGTGCAGCACTCACAGTATATCCATCAGTTGATGGTGTTGGTGTTGCATCGTCCTTGGCTGCTGCTGCTGAGACTGGTACAGTCATTGTCTGTGTCGCCCCAGGAGGTTTCCTTGCCATCTTGGACCTAGTCAGTCGCATTGGCACTGCTGGTGCGGCTGCCACAACGGCAACTGGTGCATTCTGAGGCGGTGGAGGCTTCCTCATCTTGGACCTTGTAACTCGCTGAGGCTGCGGTGGTGTGTCAATAATCTCATTGTCATCATCGGCATCATCTTCTTCGTCACTAGCAGCAGCTGCTCCTGCTTTCTCCTAGAGGCAAACATACGTGACAAATAACACACAACAAAGTGACATAGACCAGGCAGCATAACTTCTCCAAAACTGTCCGTCCGACATTCATCTCCATGCTGGCTTTTGCACACATCATGCTCAGCAATACTACAATAATGCAAACGACTTGGCTCGTTTCTTGTCAACATTTTGCAATGTGCAAATTTACTTACATATGTAATTACTTAAACATAGCAATAACAGTACTGGTATTTACACCAAAATGATTCAGTGCAACACGTAGCATGGCAAAAATACATGACGTAAACAACTGTGATATTAACCTAACACTACACTGCTAAACACTGGTGTGGATGAGAAACATTTTCCCAGATAAGACTTTTTATGAACAATTCCCTAACACACGTCAAAATCCTGAATGTTTACAGGTTTTCCAGACAAACAGCCACCATGAATAACACTTCGACTGAGCAGCAGATAATTCAGCACATACACATTCAAAGTGTAATCAGCAGGATGATTTTATCACTGGAAATACCTTGTCAGCAGGCTGAGCCAAGCTAGTAGTGCTCATAGTTCGACTGACAGCCAATGACATTGACATGGGTACGGAGGCAAGGTGTTGAGAGGCAACGAGATGAGCCTTGTTGCCAACCGATGAAGAGCGACGTTTGGATAGACTCATTCGAGGTCCAGCTCTGACAGCTGCTGTGTGTGTCACCTGTGGTACCGGTACTGCGGCTTGTGGCTTACTGACCGTGCTCCTAACAACACATAGCAATACAAACGTTCACTACAGTAACTTAGCTAGAGTCAGCTGCATTTAAAAACCACTGAGCAACCAGCTTTAATCACTTTATGCACTTAACTTCTGCAATGTGCTATTTATAACGCAAATATCCACATTCCAAACATACAATAACAGATATGATTTTCTTAAAAAATTTGTAAAAAAAAAGCAATAAAACTAAACTAAATATTTTGAGCAATTCATTTAGAAGAAAGATTTGTCTATTGTATCCACAAATAAGTCATATGCTAAATAAACATTATCTGCCAGCATCAATTTAATGACTACATCGGTTCACATATGTTGTTGTAACAATCACATTTACTGGATAAATCATTACTGGACTCAAATAAGTACTGATGCATTACACCCATCAGTGATGACTACATAAAACATTTCATTTCACTACACGACTTGACCATAGTCATCATACAGAACAGATATGGTGGCCCCCCTGCAGTGCAACCTATAAACTTACTTACTTATGAGCAGCACACAACACATGTAGGCAAGACCACATACAGGTATAATTTTGTACACGTTTAAATCAACAACTGTAGAAGATAAGCAGTGACACACTAGTGGTACCTTCATCAAATGCACGGAAACTGTACAAGTAAAAATAAGCAGTGTGACTAAGAAAGCTGGCAGCGGCAACATACACAACTACAATGACACAATGTTAATATAACAACATTATATTATCATCAATTCTATGTCATATTATAATTCAATATCAGTATTACATTATATTGATGCTAATAATTAACAACAGCAACAAATAAATAAATAAAAAGTCTCTGACAAATGTCAAACTGTTGCACGAAATTAAATGACGTACGCTGACTGATTGAGTGGCTGTGATTTGTCTGTGCCATCTTTGTCAGTCGTTGGAGGTGTTTTCCCACTGAATGGACTCAGAGACCTATTAAGAACAGCTGTCGGCAGTAGCGATCCAACAGCATTTTTTACAAAGTTCAGAAGGCGACCACCGGGACTTGTTATCTTTGTCATCGTTGAAGCGACGTTTGTGTTAGATGCCGATGGAGAATGAAAAATACTGCCACTAGATACCGCCACCTGAATATGAGCCACGAAGTATATGCACACTGTGACTAACAGTCATAATATTCATTAGTTACCACTTAACATGCACAGTGTAAAATAATATAAATAGGCTACTCATAAACTTTAATCGTAAGATATTAACATAACAGCAGCACTCACAATTTACAGCATTACAGATGGAGATTTTTGCCATTCTGAAACACTGCAGTTCGGAAACTGGTTGACAAAATCCAATAGTATAATAAGTTAACAGCTGGCAAAAACATCTTAACAAAAACATTTGAAACAGTAAAATGATGAGACAAGAGTCAGTACCGGATTGCTATTGACACTGGTGGGAAGAGACGAGCTAGCAGAACTACTCTGCTTTTCGTCTACATCTTCACATTCTTTCTCGAACGACACTGGTTTACTCTCACTAGCAGACACTTGTCCATTGTCCACAACATTTTCCTTGTTCTCGTCCATCTTGCTTATGGCTTGCTCAACCGATCTTTTGGTTGCAGGAGAGACAGCTTTTGCTGCCTGCTCGTCCATCTTCTCCGTGACAACATCAAGCTGGTGTCGTGACTTCTTCATCTCCAACTCAACGCCGGAGTCGACTGAATCACGAACCGTTGTACTTCGTAGCGCTCGGCTTCGCTTGGTCGCCGTCTGTTTTCTTTGGCGTTTTGCCGCAGGGGTCTTGGGTAGCACAACGTCTTTTCTAAACACATTGCACAAAACAGGTAAAAACCTATGGGTTAAAATCATATACTAGATGGTAAAGACGGGAGCCGAGCCCTGCATGTTTCCACCCACCTTTTAGCTGTGAACTTGATCTCTGACATTTTGAGCACAAAACTTAATCACGAAGTTATTACCTTCGTCAGACATCGAGATAACGTCATCACAGATGAACTATTAGAAATAAACATACAATAACACACACATGCAGAAAATAAATCATAATACATTCAGAATGGCTAACAGTGGTGATCTGCAAAGTTGTCAGGTTTTAAGGTTTTTGAAGTCACAGCATTAAACACTGGCAAAAAGTAGCCCAATTTATATATCTCATTTGCAGCCCAAAAATAGCAAGCAAGGTGCCATAGGCAAATTTTAGGTACCAACAGCTGCCAAAAATAACCCAAATGGCACTTTTGCACCAAATCTTGCAACCCTGGTCATCTGGGTCACACATGAAACAAATTTATGGAAATAGCTATGCCACAATTAATGGTTAGATTCTAGAAACTACAGCAAAACTTACGCTTTTAATGTCTGCTTGGCATCCGTAATGTATTCATCAATCCAATTATACACTGCAGTGAAGCGGTCGTCAATAGCATCGAAACCTCTCACAGCAACTTTGCACATTTCCATGCAAAGTGTCTCAGGCTTTATTGCCGCTGCCATTGCTAGGAACAGTGTCTTCACAAGGAAATTAAAAATGCTCTTCTTTAACTGCACCTGCTATTTGGCACTCTGCAAATAACACATAACTGCACTACAATCATCAGGTAACAAAATTAATGTCACCAATACAACACCAACATCCAGTTTAGCAACATATTGCACTGACAGCACTTTTTACACATAACAGCAGATACTGCTATAGCGCATCTTAGCCACTGCAATTCTGTCCGTCTGTCTGTCCATCACATGGGTGGATCAGTCGAAAATGATGCAAGCTAGGATCACCAAATATTCGCTGTCGGCTGCCTATGAGGCTGCTGAGGCTGAAGCCTCGAAACATGGGCCCCAACTAATAGGGGCTCAAACTGCGAGCACTGAAATTTCTAGACAAAATTTGCGCTTTTCTAGACTAAAACTTTCGCCAAGTGGCAAGTCAATAATATTGCAAATATATGTACGAGCCTTAAGAGGGGTCCGCAGTCGCTGTCAATTCTCAGGGCCCGGAAAGACCATGATGAAGCCATGCTCTAAAGATCGATAAAATTTGCATTATAAATTCAAAAAGAGTCACCCCTAGCAATGGCACAGGGGGTAAGAAAAATTTGCAATTTTCAGCCAATAAGTTGCTGTATCTCAGAAATGGCCACTGGTCGCCAGTGTGCCTTGCACAGTCTGCAGGGTGACCATTTTCGAGACACTATGAGATTCCCTGACAATTCGAGGCACTCATGACCACTTTATCTGGTACTCAACTAGGGTGATCTAACCCAGGCACATCTATCCTGCCATGGACACACTACGCAACCCCCACCAACTCTCCACTCCAACGTTTAACCCTACTCCTCAACGTCGAGTCAAACCCATCCCATGTCAAGCTTTCTCAAGTGCTGAATTTCCCCCAACGGCATCTTTACTCATGGGTGTCCGTAAAAAATTTTCCAAGGGGAAGAGTACATGGCATTGAATAGAGTGTGGAATAGAAGTTATTTCTCTCCCCAGCCTATGAGAGGAGTGGGGAACATTGTACGATTCACCTGTGGGGGTCCAGGGTAAAGCCCCAGCCGAAAATGAATTTGGTGAATTTTTTAGCCTCACAAAACACTTCTGGTCAAGCTCTGGTGAAACGATGACTACCACCCCCCTGAAGTCATAAAAGTTGCTCCCCTTGAGAAAAGTAATATGCTTTCAGCGCAGTCCTCAATGAATGTAGACGCCCCTGATCTAACCCTAGTACTAATATATAACACAGATATAAATACTAAAAACTAAACACATGTTAGCAAAATTCAGCAATGGTCAGCAAAGAATAATGGGCATGAAGTACTAATAGTGATGACACACTGGCCAGTTTCAGGCGCCTGTTTCTGGTACCAGTCAACTGGTACCAGAAACTGGTCAGTCTGTATACTGTTCTGATGCCAGATTTTTCTGGTGCCAGAAACCGGCGCCGGTTAGAGCATGTTCAATTTCGTGCCGGAAACCGGCTAGAAAGCTGAACTGTGATTGGTCAGTCTGAGCAGACGATAGCACTGCTCGTTTGTTTATAAACAAAAATAAAAGATGAAGTGGAGTGACGAAAGCATTTTTCAACTCATAGAACACTACAAAAATAACCGAATTTCTGTAAAATCAAAATTCATCTTTGTTTTTTTTTCTGCCGGTATCATTTGCCGGCTAAGTGTGTCATGCTTTCTGGCACCAGACAACAGGTGCCTGTTTCCGGCGCCAGAAACAGGCGCCTGTTTCTGGCCAATGGGCGATTTCGCTTTTTGACTTAGACTTTCGCTGAGCCTCAACTTCGGTCTAAGTACCTACTTAAATCAAAAAGTGAAGTGATTTTGCTGAGCGAAAACATGGCGACTAACACGGATAATTTAGTGAATTAAAACAGTCTGGTACAAAAAGTAAATGCCGTAATGGCTACACAATGACGTAAGATGATACGTAATTATGTCACTTGCGTGCGCGGCGTGGGGTAATTTTTCCTTATCACATTCTTTTTCCCTGTTGGTGGTCACCCTGAATCTGCTAAGGGCAAAAGCAGATGGCGGATCAGCGGACGTGGAAATGAATAATGCTGCAATTAGCCATTTCCTAACATATTCCTAACTTTACCCTAATCTTGACCCTAAAGCCAACCCTTAGCCCTAACCCTGACGCCACATCCGCAGATAGGGACATCCGCTTTTTACCACTGTCCAGCACAGACTATCCGCTCGTGCGGCGTCCGAAAAACAATATGACGAACACAGACAACACGGTAGAAGTCGCATCTATCTGCATCTATAAAGCGTCTATCATACATATATGACACCTCTGACTGATTGCCAGCGGCAGCTACTTTGTTAAGTTTTCACAAAACACCATACATTTTTCAAAAAAATCCACCATATTAAAATCCCGCTAACCAGCCAATGGTCGCGAAGAATAAATACTTAGTAAGTAAATAAGTAAAGTTTTTTCTCTGCGGTATTTTTTTCTAAACCTTTTGAAATGTTGCTCTTTTTGGAAATAATCGCAATTATGTTTAAACAAATTTTTTTAACTTTATAAACAAAATAATGTAAACTTTTATACTTTTGTTTTGTACTAAAATATTTTTTTTCCGTTTTTTTTCTTTTAGCCCAATTATAGCCCAATTGTCCTGAATGTAGCGGGACTGGCAGCGTTGACCATCAATAATTTCAAAAATTGCCGATATATTATATTACGTTTATAAAGTTATCGTTGGCAAAAGTGGAGATTTTTAGTGATTGACCGACTGGACCGTGGTCAGGTGGTTTGGAAACTAAGAAACGCCAGTACACCACTAGATGTCGCTAGCGGTGTCCGGACATTCTTCCCCCCGGACATTCTTCCCCCCGGTCACGATTCCCCCTAGGACATTCTTCCCCCCGGTCGTAATTCCCCCTTTTACAGTGGTAGGCCTAAAAG
>Ga0209367_1003842_pt1 | contig 20561 bp, 6 predicted proteins | sample WorMetLIZISLAND2_FD_187412 | JGI IMG/M metagenome (GOLD analysis project Ga0209367, IMG submission 187412) | Marine gutless worms symbiont microbial communities from Max Planck institute for Marine Microbiology, Germany - Olavius geniculatus... ...
ACCGTTGAAATCTACGTTTAATGCTGAAAATTATTATGCAGCTTGTCCTTGCCTATCTCGATTGATTTCGGTGCAATTCGCTCTTAAATTTTCTCAGAGCCCAAAATCGCCAAAAAATCTATAAAACCTCTATTTTAGTGTTCAAAGTCATCCAAGGTCATTGCTCTCGGTGTCAATTGAAAGCCCGTGTATGACTTCCTATCTCACACCGTTTCTGGGATATAGTGTCTTAGCCTAGTGGCTGAAAATCGCAAATTTTCTCTACCTTTCTCTCGGAGTGACTCCGTTCGAATTTATGAAAAAGCTTTACGGCAGTCGACAGTGAAGATTTGATAAGCCTAGCTTGCACCGTTTTTGACTGAACTACCCGTGTGACAGACGAACATACGAACAGACGGACAGGCAGAATTGCGACGGCTAAGACGCACTACAGCAGTATCTGCTTTCGTGCATAAAAAATATGAAAACAAGAATTTGCATTTTTGTGCACTGCGAATTTCCGACGAGTGATCATAATTTCAATTCTGTTTCTAAATTTTTCCCAAAAGCGGAAAAAGCAATTTAGCCCTAAATTTTTCATTTCTTGACGAAAATATTTTTACGAGACTAAGTTATTCCAATAATTTTTTGACAGCTCAAAATTTAGGGAATGGGGGCAATTAAAAAAAGGCAATTGCCCCTTGCCCCCTCCCCTTTTACGACGCCACTGCTAATTGTTTTTGTCAGTTAAATGATTATAACAGTGACACTCGGGACGTGTGGTCTGTCTACAGTGAGTGAACTCGATGGCCAACCTACGCATAGATTTTTGTTTAAATATAATTTGCTGGACAATTTATTGTGTAAGGTGTGTCAGTTGCAGTGACAATGTTTATTAGGTCTATCTATTCTGTTTTAACCTCTTCTAACCTTCTATATGCGTGCGCGCGTGTGCATGAGCGTTTATTTTTGTTTATGATGCTATCAGAATTTTTTCGACGAAAAAAGCTGATTATGATGAAAAAGCTGAAGACCTTGTTAGCAAGGCACTGGTCGAGTGAGAGGAAGTGAAAGCAGTCGTCGTGTGGACATCGGACTGCGCTGTGAGCCAGACAAGGTCGATCGCAGACGCACTGCACTACGGCAACGTACGACATTCGCCTCATCCACGTCTCACGCAGTTCACACAGCACCGACTCCATGAAGTTACGCACCTATACAGATTCACGTACACGACGAGCCAGTTAATATTCGCAGTGGGTTGGTGGCCTGGCGTAGCTCTAACGCGTTGCGTTCGATCAGCGAAGTTACTCTACACCGGGCCGGGTTAGTACTAGGATGTGTGACTGCAGCGAGCAGGTAAACCATTTCAGTATCTAACCAGCCGCCTAGGTCAACTCAGCCTTCTATCCCTTCGGGGTAGGTAAATCGAGTACCAGCCTATCTGGCTGGGGTTAAGGCGGAGCGCGTTCACCTGTGTTGGGTGACAAGTAACGCTGTGTGATCCCATACGGCAGGTGACGCATCGTAGCTCTGAGAGGGGTTTCATATAAAGAGCTATAAACCACCTTTGACTTTTTTTTAACTTTGTTTAAACGACGTGTTCGCCATCTCATCAAGCCAGCTCGTCAAGCGCTTATCGAGCAAGCTCGATGTGTATTTGCAATATCAAGCATGTTTGACACTGCAAGCATTCATTAAGCTGCTACGACAAACATTTGTCAAGCACACATCAACCACTCATCAAGCCAGCTCGATGTGTGTTTGATGTGTGCTTAATAAACGCTTGACGAGCGCTTGATGAGCCAGTTCAACGAGCTAGCTCGACGAACCAGCTTCATCGTCTAAACGGGGTAATATGCACACACAGAGACAGATAAATGTAACACGCTGTTTCCTCAACGTCTAAAAACATGGTTCTTTAGAAAGTTATACCAAAACATCATCATCTACAAATGTGTTAATTTTATCATTAACTATAAAGTAGCTCTGTTACTAAAACAACTCCGATTGACAGGCTGATTAATCGATCCTTTACAGTGCAGCACAGACAATGATTTTGTTGAATAGCAAATAAAATATTACATCTAAAATCACAGAAAAATAATCATTCAAAGTTTTGAGTGGGTTACCTTGGCTGCTGCATACGGTTTTGGTGAAGAATTTTCACTCTGAGAACAATCGTTTATATCTTCTGTCATGACTCGCAGCACGCTTACCTGCATACCACACGATAACATCGCGCGTTAACTCTGTGAGCAATAGTTTTTTAAAGTTTTTTTTTTTATAAAGAGCCCATGCCATGTGTTGTTATTTATCCGTATCCGTTAAAACGACATAATTTGCCTGATTTCGTCAGTTTCGTGAGTTTACAAGCTTTTAAGCATACTCCTTATAAGTTACTACCGGAACCAATGATTCAGAAAATATAAAGAGTCGGTATGTGTTGTCTGAATGTTAGCGATTATTTTAGACTGGCCGTCATTATTTTTTAAGTGTATTTTAACGAAACGTTATGCTAAAATTACAATGGAGACATATTTACTAAAGTATGAATAAAACTGAATGGAAAATGACGATTCTGCGCCGAAGTAAACGCAGAAATTATTCAAATTATTGGATGACTATTGTAAAAGCACTTGTCAATCAAAGTATCACAATCCAGAAATAGTACTAACTCAAATTTTTATTGAAATACATGTGACAATGATTATAGCCAAAAAGACAGTTGCTACGAAGGCCTACAGACCTTAATGCGCGCGAGGTGGTCTGGAGCGAGTTCGAGGACGAAGTCGTGTTCGTTGTCGAGGAAGAACCGCGCCTTGCGGTGAAAGACTTGCGGGTGGTCGCCTCCGCCCATCGACAACGACCAGCGGTACGCGTGCGCTATTAGCCGACTAAACAACGACTCTGAAATGCAATGTATTACAATAGGTTTGAACGAATGAAAATCAGCATATACACCGTGTCCGGAAAAAAGAGTCTACGACATTTTCGATATACCTTTGAAAAAATTAAGTATATTCTCATAATTTTTGGCATAAGTCATCCCCAATATTTACTTTGTTGAAGTGTTGATAAATTTTATCTTTATATTACGACGTCACTATACAGTGTTGACGTAATTATGACGTCATCAAAAATGCCGTTTTTACTCTATCCGTGGTGAAAAGATTAACAGTGTTCCAGATAATAATTTTTTGCAAATTTAAACGCATGTTTATAATTTTTTTCAGGCTATATTAGAAAAGTAATGCGCAACTGACAATGTACTGATTGTCCACTTCACCCAATTAGTGATGCCACTGTACCGTGTGAAGCACTTTGTATTCTTACAAATCTCCACCCCCAAAATAGACAAACAATTCAGAGAATAGTCTTGTTAGCTCGTAGCTGTTTGTTTTGTAAACAACAGTAATGAAACTTGCTATTAACCAACTTAAGAGTCCAAAAACTTCATTTACAATGTCACTGTGACGACGCTAACGCATGCTGCAGAGATGACACTGCGCGCTACGTCATAACGGCTGCTGTACTACGACGTTCCATAGTGCACGCGATGGCGACGCTTAACATAGCGAAAAGAAAAACTAGGTTAGAAATTTTTGGCATCGTTGGCGGTTCCTCAAAACTACACTGATCTCATATACTCCTCTTCGCTACGTCAGGAACGTCGCGCGACAGGAGTAAAAAATTACCTCATTGTCAGGCCGCGTTAGACCCAACAAGGCAACCTCACACCCCTGTTTGGAGGCGAATCTGTTCACTGTTCCTTATAATCGGCAACTTCGTGGTTTTTTTCGAGGGTGTTTTATCTCACCCAAGCAAAAATAGCCAAGGCAGTATTCCATAATAAACAAAAAACAGTCACAAAAATATTACGGTATTATTATATAATACATTAAGCAAACCTACTAAAAGAGTCGAAATTAGTCCAAATTGCTTGTGAATACAGTTGTGAATACAGTTGTGTGTATTTATGAGTTATTGAGCGTAAAACTCCACCGATTTTGGTGAAAGGGAGTCGCGACCCTTCCGTGAGGAGCCAGAGACACTTCTCTATTTTAATTAGCACCTAGTTTTGCACCGGGACATCGTTCATGATTTTTCTTCACGCACTCAGCACTGCCGGCATGTCCACAACCACTACTGGTCAGGAGTCTTCAACTTGTTGAAGTTTGACCATACTCCGAAGAAGAAGAAGAAGAAGACCTGGCGAATGCTATTATCATTACAAAATTACGAAAGTGAATTTTGGTAAAATTATCCGTAGATATACGAAAATTTTTTTACAGTGTATAGATGACAAATAATTTGTTGTTTGCAGATGCCGTAGCATCTTTTGCTGATTGTGAATATCTGTGATCAGTGTTACTTACAGATCATGACGGTAATTCCTGCCATTTCTTCCTTCTTCTGACGATTACGCTTAGGCCTATGTGAAGCACTGAAATAATCGCTATTGCTATTGAAGAAAGAGTGAGAGTTTTTGTTTTCTTATTTCATTCATAGCTTCTCAGGGTGTGTCCGTGTAGGGCCCTAGCTGTAACCTACATGTACATCGTTTAGACCGCATGCTGACGCTCGCTCCAGTGACTAAACAAAACGCGGTATAGGCTTTAATCTGTTTTCAGTTAAACACTGACTGGTTTATACCAGCTAGCCTGAGCTAGGCCTACAGGAGAGATTAAAAAACGCAAACAAAATCTCCGTATAAGCAACATCATCGCTACATCATAACGGCTGCTGTACTACGCCGTTCCGTAGTGCACGGGATGGCGAAGCTTAACATAGCGAAAAGCAAAACTAGGTCAAAAAATTTTGGCAAAAAGTATTGTATTTCTACGCCAATAATCTATCAAGTTTTTACTGCATTTTTTTCAGTTGTCCTGTTTTCGTATTGCAAATGCTTATTTAGACGTTATCTTTTTTACGAAAACGCCATTTTGATGACGTCATGATTACATTAGCAATTCTTAGTGACAAGTAAATTTTGCAAAATAAATTTCATTATTGGCATAAAGTGTGCCAACAATTATATAAGTAAGTTTAAAACTGTTGAAGTTATTTTAAAAAGTGTAGACTCTTTTTCCGGACACGCTGTGTATTCTATCCACCGTTAAACCACCAGACCAAGATACCCGCTCCAGCTTTTTCTCCCTTCTTTCCTCTTTTCGGCCCGTTTTTGGTCGATGCCGTTGGCGCAAAATTGTGTCTGTTCTCTGTCGTCTGTCTGTTTGTTACGCATGTATTGTGGCTAAACGGTATGTCTTATCGAAAAACTGTCTGATTAAGTATAAACAAGGTTGTCCGACGGCTACCCTGTGGTATCAATTCGGACCCCTTACAATCCTCGATTGCCCAAACGGGCTGTAATGAACTTAGACTTGATACGATATTTAAACGCCTGGCTAGATGACCCTGCCCGACGTCTGTTATGCTAGCGATAACTATGGCGCTTCAGAGCAGTGTCAACGTATAGGGTCAATGGAACTGTTGTCACCTTGGGGCAATCGCTTTCTCTCCGTGACCGGAAGTCGGACGCTGTCCTTTGGACATGGACGATACGGTCGGCCTCTCACAGCAACAGCTGAGTTTCTTACTTTCCTTATTTCGCCCCTTTTATTTTTTTTCTTAAGTTCTTTTTCCTAGGTTGTTTTTTGTTGACTCTGAAAACTCTGAGGAGCGCTGTAAGCTCCTTCAATGAGGTCCAAGGAAATCCATCGATTCCGCAATATTCTTGGCCTAAAACGCATTCGATGGCAAGCTAGAGAGAAAGTTACGAAGTGACAGCTATTCAGCCTCAAATTTTTAACGATTCAACGTTGATTTGCAAGCCACATCGACTGTTTCCTATCCACCAAACTCTAATAGTTTAATCCGTAAGATAGCTTGCTTAATGGCTTTCTAGAGCTAAAGTGAAAAAAAGTGCTGGATGTTTTGTTGAATCAATTTGGTTACATTTGAATAGCACAATGGACAATAGTTGAAAACAGCCGTGTCATGTTTACAGTTCACACTGAGTATTTTTGCGCCCTCAGACCTGGCAAGAAGCTGCAGAAGCTGAAATAGAACACAACGTCGTGAACGGTTGGCAGATAGAAATCGTCAGCGTTTGAAAAGAGCGACGGTAACTTGGACGGTACGAGGAAACTTTGCCCTGACAATGTGTCACTCTGAAACATCGTCATCATTAGCAGCAGCATCATTTTATCATCATCATAAAAGATTCTAACGTTATAGCATTATTTCTATAGAAGACGACAGTATTTAGTATTATGTCCAGATGTTAAGCAAAGCATACAAACGTTAAACAATGATTAAGTTTTTATTATAACGACACAGCTTGCCTAATTCCTAATTTCAGCACATTAGAGATTAATTTAACGATATGCGCTATATAAATTCACATTTTATTTATTTACTTACTTACTAACTCTGTCAGTTTCGATGCCATGTCACAGGAGGCTAAAACCCATCTATTTCCTTTGTCCTGCGCTACGTGCTTCCTGCACTTTTTACGCGCAAAAGCAGCTAATGCTTTCAGCGCGTCTTAGCCATCGCAATTCTCTCTGTCCGTTTGTCCGTCCGTCTGTCTGTCACACGGGTGGATCAGTCAAAAGCGGTGCAAGCTAGAATCACCAAATCTTCACCGTCGGCTGCCTGGAAGACTCCAGTTTCAGGAACCGTAAAGCTTTTCCATAAATTCGAAGGGGGTCACCCCGAACGAGGGCGCTAAATAAGAGATGGGTAGGTAAAATTTGCGATTTTGGCCAATAAGTCGCTGTATCTCAGTAACGGTGCGAGATAGGGCCTGGGTTACTATTAATCACTAATATAAAGTCGTACACTGGCTCTTGATTGGCGCCAAACTCAATGACCTTGAATGACCTTAAACGCTAAAATAGGGGTTTTTGTGGATTTTTTGGCGATTTCGGGCTGCGACACAAGTCTATATCATTCACAAGGTGGCACCACGGAACTATTGTTATGCGATCCAAATAGAGAATTTGGTATTTGTATATTAACTTAGCGTGAACACCCCAATTTTCAGCTAAACTACTGAATCGGAACTGCTATAGGCTTTCGCGCGTCTCGTGAGCATTAGCTCAAATTCCTTGTTTTTCTCACGTTAAACAGATTTTACTTGATATTTAAAACAATAGGCATAAACCTTGATCTTCGTGCTCATACAAAGTCAAAAGCATAACAATGCATAAAACTGAACAGCCAATCCATCTAATAACATTATCAAATTTGCCTAATATCCTGTTCTCCAACAGACAGCATTATCAGATTGATGACTGTCTGAAGGAAGGATAACAGTAAAGATTATTAAAACTGCCATTACTGTTACAAGTGCACACTATAATGGCGAGTTCTTACGATTCTATGTTTAGATCGTTTCTTTGTTTTATGTTTTATGTCAGTTTTTTGTAAAGGTTAAACTTTTTGTTCCATTGTTGTAAAAGTTAAATTTACTGTTCTATTATTATGTGTATGTGCAGTGCTTGCAAGGCCGTCTCAGGAATAACTTACACTGTGTCGGGTGCGACATTAAACTCTACACTATCACTCACTCAAATTTGTCTAATTAAAAACGTAAACGCTGCTATTCAAAGCAGCGACAAATTAGCACAATAAAATAAGACTTTTAAAAAATAATATATGAGCAAAGAACACAGAAAAGCCACTGACTGAGCACGAAAGTCGTGCGGACTGTCTGACTATGACGTCTAGCTGATCAAGAAGACTCAACACAACAGACATGTTGTCGAGATACTCCGGCCACAGAGCGCTGGCCAACCGATCCACTAGTATACCCTGCATTATGAACAGTTACGAGATATAGTTACTATGACAAAGTATTTTGAAATAAGCCTAGTCTTTCCCGCATTAAATCTATAAATTTAAAATAACTAGTTGTGTTCAATGGACAAGCAAAAGACATCAGCTGTAAAAATGCTATAAGATATTAGATCAGCTGTCCTTTCTTGACTGCGTGGCACGTAGTCAAGTTCAAATATTGCAAGCTTTACTCATTTGTTTTTTACTATTTTGTTTGTGTTAATTGTTTTTGTTAAATAAATATAAAGCACTTTTTTCAATACCTGAACGCAACAGTGACTGTCGGCTGAGAGCAGATTCTGACAGGCATCGAGCAGCCAGGTGGGACGCAAGACGACGACTTTGTCAGTGACGTCACTTACAGATGACACAGCGCCGAATGACGTCGAATCACAAAATAACAGGCGCCGGTCATGACTGAACTGAAGCCAAGCATAGAACTCTCCGCTTGACTCTACTCCCTCGTCGATAGCCACTTCTCGTAACTGCCAGCGACCAGATAGAGCAACTTTTCACATGAAACTGCATGGTAGTGCAGCGACATAATAGGCGTGGTGTGCATGCCACTTACTAGCAAATTTCTTACAGAATGTACTAATAAAAAATGTGAAAATTGGTCAATACTTAGCAAAGATATAAACAAAATACAATAGCTTATTTTTTGGCCCATGCTGTAAATGGGCGAAAACGAAAAAACTTTTTATCAGTGATTAATAGTAACCTTGGCTTTATCTTGCACTGTTTCTGAGATACGGCAACTTATATCCTCAAAATCGCTAATTGTTTGTACCCCTTTTTGCGCCCTAAATTGGGGACAAGAAGACCCATTTCGAATTTCTGGGCAAACTTTACGGATCTTTAAAACTAGTCTTTGTGGCAACCTACTGTGAAGATTTCGTGATCCTAGCTTGCACCGTTTTTATAGGGCTGGAAGGTGTATCAGACGGACGAACGGACGGATGCCTCTACGACAGCTAAGACGCGCTGTCGCGCGCAAAAACGGTACCAGTTCGAGCTGAGCAGTGAGAGAGTGACCTGAGCTAGTGAGCAGAAGTTGAGTGCCGACGAGGTAAGTCGGTCCAGCAGCCGATCACAGTTGAACCAGCGACGAGGAAGTCGCTCTCCGAAGTGCAGCAGACGACAGGCCAGGTCTTCCACGCACCGCTTCAACTGCACCGCCTGCACAGACAATTATTCACCAGACTTATGACTAATGCCCCGTTTACACCATCAAGCCGGCTCGACGAGCTGGCTATACGTCTGTTAGCTGGACGAGCCAACTCAATGTTTGCTCGATGGTGTAAACGGGGTATTATGCATGCTTCACATTTGTTCGATGTTTGCTCGATCTTTGCTGGACGTTTGCTCGACGTTTGCTCGATGTCTGCTCGATGTTTGCTCGATCGTGTAAACGGGGTATAATTCACGTCTACGACCCCGACGCGACTTAACTCAACAGTTGAGTCGAATCAAGTTGCGTCAGCGTCGTAGAAGTAATTCGGCCATTAGGGGCCTACTACACTGCGAGCAGGCACACACACAACAGAATACACAAAAAACAGCAGCAATATCACAAAAAATATATATAAAAAACTTCGTCATGCAACTGACGTTTTTGACAACCGAGATTTTTCACACCAATCTAAAATACTCGTAGCTCTAAATAGTTTGAATCAGAATTTATATTGATGTTACAATGAGTTTAAGTCAAAGCGAAGCTTGCAGACCTGCGTATCGCTGGCGTTGCATGCGTCCACGGCATAGAACTGCTGTACGACGTGCTGTTGATACGGCTTTCCGTTAATCATCTGACAAATACGCTCAAACTGATGACTTGCCTACAATTACAACAACACAGTTATATCAACGCTAACAGCTTATTTGTATTTACGAAAGACATTTCAATGGCACCAAGCACAGCATTGTGCAAGATTTCAGTCGGTTCTAAACTAATAAGCGTCGTTGAAACAGCGCCGAGCGGTGACAAATCCTCAGACCGGATGGTGTACTACCTACAAAGAATTTCGCAATCTTCCACCTCTCCTCCCGAATCCTATTTCTAGCAAAGCCAATCCGCAAACGCATTTTGATCCAGTTAAAAGACAAAAAGTGCACATTTTATCATATAAAATAGATAAAACTTTTTTGCCAAAAAAGTAAATCCAATAGCAGAAAAAATATAACTTTACGTGCCTTAGCACAGAAAAAAGCTATAATATTTGTTCTGAAATTATGTTAACTTCAATAAAGGGTTTGAACGCATGCTCGCTAGAATATTTGTTATGCATCTCACATGTCTACAAATCGTTATTACACAGCCTAAAATTTATACCTTTGCTGTCTTGTGAGATGTTGCAAATCTAGCTAATATAGTAGCACGTAGGCTTACGTTGGAGATGTGATTAAATGACTGAGTCCAGTCAGTTCGTTAATTTTCATCTCGACTGAAACCGGAAACAGAAAAGCCCGCCCGTCAATCGTTCACTGAACTGCAGTAATGGTGCCAATAACTGAATATTGCAGCAACTTTCACGATAAACAGCTAAATATTCCGTAATTCGATCCAGGGCTGCGTACGCCGTACAGTTTTGTCAGATATAATTATCCCTAAATTACTGTGACGTGCATTAACGCTAATCAATAATGTATATATTATAGCAGTATATAAACCATATTTAACGTTCTGTGCATCGCCATTCGACAACAAACAATGCTTAGAGCTATTTTTCGCATCGAACTATTGTGAACCGTTCTTTTTTAGCCTATGATTATGAATTTGCAGAAATGTGGTATCCATTTATCGACGCCTTTCTGGATTTAGATCATAATCCAAATTATCATTAAAATTTAATCACTTTCTGTTTTCTTTTGCGTTATTTTATTATTTTGTACATTAGCTATTTTTCTACAATTTTACGTTAAATAAATAATTAAAGTAAAAAGGCATGCATGGAATGCAAACCTGTGCCTACGTCATGTCATTTTCTTCGTTGTGTTGAAAAGGTGGCAGCACTATACTCGGCGCAGGTTCACCCTATCTGGCAATGGTACAGAATCTTTTAATCCTATCTTGGATCCAGACGTTGATCCAGATCACTGCCAAAATTTAATCAACTCTAAGTTAAGCGAAGTTTAACATTCCCTGAAAATTTCAGCAAAATCCGCCCGTAAATTTTTGTTTAATCTGTCTAACGAACAACAACAGATAGATAAATATAATGAACTGTTAAACCTTTGCAAGGCTAAAGCTGTCCGTGGTAGCTGACGTGGCATGGTGCAATATTTGTGGCAATGGCGTCAGCGTCGGCCAATAGCTATCCGCCTAGCTGACCCTGTCTAGCAGCAGCTAATAGCAACAAGACCATATGTCGCAATGGTAAAGTATTCGAAAATCTGGTCCTGTAACTTTGACCCTTAACCTATGACCTTAAAATTCAATGGGGTTCTTGCAGTTGTCGAGATACATATTCTTGCGCTATTTCATAAAGCGGAATGCAACGGTTCACGAGTTATCGTGGTGGCGGAGAAAATAAGTAAAGCAAAACGTTGCGACGACGCTGAAAACAATTCTACCGTGGCTACCGCGGACAGTCATTAACGTGGAGCACCGACCAGTGTGAGCTGTTGATCGGGATCGTCGTGCAGAGCCGCACGGTTCGTTCCGACGAGGAGAACAGCTGGAGACAGACGTGCGACAAATGCTGAGCCAGGAATCGCAGCGCTGGATGACGCTGTCACCACCCCCGTGCTGCTATAGGACGCCGTAAACGCGTGTATACACTGTAACCAGTAGTCCAAGTAGTCCAGATCGCTCAGCTCCAGCCGCACCTCGTTATCCTGCGCATGACGAGATGAAAACGGTGTCCCGACAAAACCGAGAAACAGTCATATAGGCTTAGGTTTAGGAAATAAGGTTAAGGATAGCGTTAGAGTTAAGGGTAGAAATTTAATGGGTTAGAAAAAGGATAGGGTTAAGCTTAAAACTACATGTAGAGTTAGGGTTCGTGTAGTGGGGTAGTTTTAACGTTACCGGTTTTGTCGGTCCCGGTTTTGACAGAAAGCCGATAAAACATAAAATATATACACCGTGTTTAAAAAAACAAGCCGCTTTCATTTGTAAATAGGTCTGTGAAACATAGGCCGATTTTTAAAAATAGTTTTTGGCAAGCAACATCGCGAAGAAAAAAAACGTAAACGACTGTAGTTTTGCCGACCTCACCTTACTAATGTCGCTACACTACCTTGTAAAATGCAGAAGTCGTAGTTTGGCGCTCCATAACAATGAGCTACTAAAAAAAATTCAAGAAACCCAGCTGTCGCTAGGATAGCCGACCGTACCTTCAAGGTCATCCAAGATCGATGATTTTCATGTCATTTGAAAGCCAATATGCGACTTCCTATCAGTGAGCAATAGCAAGCCATATCTCGCAAAATAGGGGTTTTAGTGATTTTTTTCGCGATTTTGGGCTGCAACACACATTTTAAGAGTAAACTGCGCGCCGAAATGGCTTAAGATAGACCAAGACAATACGCTTATGCAATTTTCAACATTAAACGTAGATTTTAGCAGTTCAAAGTCCCGACCCCCTAGATTCAAGGAGGCCTCCGCATGCGGGCGTCAAAGAGGGGTATCAGCATGAAAGGTCGCTATTTTACTGCTGTTTGCTCGTCTAGCGCTTGCAGATAAGCTTGTTGCTTACCGTAACAATAACTGCTGACAAGCTTTTAATGGTTTAACATTAATGACCTTGAACCCTCAAAATAGGGGTTTTAGTGATTTTTCTGCAATTTTCAGCTGCAGCACACACTTCAATAGTGAATTGCAACGAAATGGGTGGAGATAGACCAGGACAACCCCCGAACGGGAACTGCCATAAGCTGTCGCGCGTCTCATGAGCTTTGCTCAAATTACTTGTAAATTCAAAATACACGGCTAAAACAGATTATTGCAAGCTGGCGATGTAACATTTTCCTGTACGACGACTGATTGGTAACTCAGTTTTAATATACAAAAAGACAAACAAACAATACACCGAAAACTATAAGCAGGCTGACTTATGCAAACTGCAAAAATCAAGAAACCTTAAAAAATCTCAACATTAACCTCGCTTTTCCACATCTGACATCGAAATACAAATCTTATCTTGTTTTATTTTAGCTGTTTCACTGGTACATTTACAATGACTGGCTACGAAAATTTGCTACCAAAATGTTTCTCTGTCGAAGACACTTAAGTCGCTCTAGAAAAAAATGCACCGCCTGAAACTTCTAGCAATAGTCAGCAACTGTGGCAGCAGCAAAAAATTGATATTCTTATTCTTTTACTATTTTACATTTTTTACTTTTGCATGTACTTTTTATATCAAATACGACAGCAAACGCTTCTCTTGTTACATCATCACAATGGCAGATTGGTTTGTGGCCTCGGACGTCGTTATGCCCGAAACGGAACAGTCGGCAAATTGCAGTAGTAGCAGCGACAAAAAGACGCATTGGTCCCTGGCACTTAGCGAGTACTGTACCTGAGCAGCTGGCTATAGTGACGTCACAAATCAATAATGGCAATTACCTGTGCATGGCGCACTGCAGGGTACGACAGACTGTATATATAGACAGACAATACAAGTATAAAGCTACAGCAGCAGTGCATGCAGTTGCAGCAACCCGTGACGTCAACAAACATTTAGGTTGCTGGCGTAGCGTAGTGGCAACGCGTTGTGTCCGATCAACAAAATTGCTCTACACCGGGCCAGGTTAGTACTTGGATGGGTGACTGCCTGCGGGCATGTAAACCATCTCAGTATCTAACCAGCTGCCTAGGTCAACTCAGCCTTCCATTCCTTCGGGGTAGTTAAATCGAGTATTAGCTTATCTTGCTGGGGTTAAGGCGAGGCGCGTTCACCTGTGTCGAGTGGCAGGTAAAACTGTGTGATCCCACACGGCATGTGACGCTCCGTAGCGCTCAGATGAGTTTTATTTAAAGAGCTATACGCAACCTTCAACATTTTAATCTTCAACATTCTGTAGGCTTATACGACAGTGCATACACTGCACGTCAGCCAAATGACTGACACTTAAACCCAGCGCACAACTGACATTTGTCGCTGAAGAATGTGCGGACTATCGGCTTCAAGCTAAAACTACGTCGGCTCTGTAGTACCGACATATTCTGCGGGCGTCCGCCTGACCTTGAATGATTCTGGAATACCAGTTACGTACTCCATGCCATGAAAAACGTCCAAACCAATTTTGATTTTTGTTTGCCGTTTGTTTTTCGCGTTATGTGGCCGTACGGGACAGACGGACAGTCAGACGGACGGAAGAACCAACAAGACCCGTAGCGCATGCCGCCTACATGATGGTCGCACGAAAGTGCCACGGTATTATAGATGTGCATTATGCCGTGGCTACACGGACCGATTTCCTCGTCCGAGTTGTTTGCCTGAGCTTCGTCTTAAAAATTTCTTTAGAAACCGCCTAACGCACCTGGTCTAAAGCTCGGCATTTTCATCGTAAAGTGGTCCCTCCGTTCGCCTGTCCGAACATCTGTATCGCTAACTGAAAACTACTATAAGTGCAAGTGCCAACGGTGCTTCGTGAGTTTTCACGCATTCGTAATGTGGGCATAAAACCGGATGATATTGATGACTTACGTCGAGGTCGGTGGATATGGTCGGTGGGTGGCGCTTTGTGCTAGTCGTCGACAGATCTTGGACGAGATCGTACAGTAGCAGGTAGATTGACCGATGAGACAGGAACACCTGCACACATATACACTGTGGTTCATAAAACGTGCCGCTTTTATTTTATGAATAGCTTCGTGAAACATTGGCCGATTTTAATAATTTTTAACAAGCAACATCAAAAAAAACATGACGCAAGTGACTGTAATTTTAGCCACCTCACTTTAATACTGTCGCTACACTACTTTGTGAAATGCAGAAGTCCTGGTTTGGCCATTTACAACAATAAGTTCATACTGGATAGCGCACGCGTTGGCTCAGAAATAATTACCTGAAAAGCGACAAACACTATTGGCAACTATTATATTTCAAAAAGTCACACGCGTCACATCACATCCTCTTTATACAAGATGTGCTCAGAATGTCCTCCTCCAGCACGAATGCAAGCGGTAGATGTTGACACTACTCGCTAACAGCAGGTTAAGTAACTTGCATTTCACAAGGTAGTGTAGTGACAGTATAAAAGTGAAGTGGTTGAAACTACAGTCGTTTGCGTCGTCGAGTTTTTTTTCCTGATGTTGCACGCCAAAAATTATTAGAATTGGCCCGTGATTCACGGAGCTATTCAAAAGATAATAGTGGCACGCTTTTTATGGACCACGGTGTACATCATCATCATCACTATGTCATCAGCAACATCGGCAGCAGCAGCAGCATTAGCATCACTTTCGTTGTTCAGCGACGCAGTAGACTTATTATTCATTCATTCGTTCAGTGTGCCGAGCCAGAATCCTGACGTAGGCGGCAGTCGTGACGTCTCTGTCTTTCTTCGCTGTCTCAGAGTAACAATCACGTCAAGTGCGCTGAATACCGGATGTCTTCTCTAACCATCGAAGAAATGTCAGTCGTTGACGACGACGTGCTCTTTGTTCTTCAACTTTGCCCGTTTGAACAAGATTTTCCATTATTATACGTCATGTTATTTTAGCGCGAAAAGTAGAACCTATAGGCAATCGAAGAGAAAGATGACGCTGATGCAACATGTGCAACGTATAAAACTAAACTACACACTACTCTATTTATTTTCGTCGTATAATTACACGAAATAGTCTAACCTACATATACGGGCAGCTGTTATGCTAAAACGCTCTCGTGTTTTCTTTCTGAGTGGATAATAGACAAAAGCGAGTCAGAAAAAGACTCATTACAGAATGACGCCAACGAAAAAAATTGGCTGAGTCCAAAAAGAAGGTGATTCACAATGAATAGGCTGATCAGTGATCATGAAACAAGTACAAGATTGGTGCCAGTTACAGAAACGGCCAGATATTGGACGTGTAGTTAGTGTAGCCTGTAGATCACACAGTATTGATACACACAATTGCGCGCTCAGATTATTGCTTCCGAGAATTCTGGGAAGCATCACGCATATACACCCTGTCCCAAAACGTCCCATTTTGTCATTTTCCATATCTTCGCCAAATATTAACCGATTTTCAAAATTCTTTCACTGGCACATATTGTAGATAATTGGCAATAAAGTAGTTGTTAAATATATCTCACCACACTTTAACTACATTACCCTGTGAAACAGAAATTTTAAAAAATCACTAAAATCACTGTTATACATATGCAAAAAATCATTTTCTGAAACATTTTTTTTACTAATTTTCATACAAAAAATTAAATCTTGTCTAGTTCCACATGCATTTCTAATGTTTGTAAACAAAAGCAGATGCTATTGTCATAAATAATAATTTTTAATGCACTGACGATATACTGGTAATGTAATGTGCCATTTAGCAGTGGAGACAAGGCTCTGATTAAGAACTTGTACCGGTTCAAAAATACAGTTTTCGGAGAAAACTGGTAGAGTTTTTAAAAGTCAACTGCAACAGGGAAAAAGTGGGATTGTTATTAACAGAGATTTGAGAAACATGCAGCACCGACCAAAGGCAAGAGACTGGCAGACTGGAGCATACACGTACTGAAAAGAACTTGGCCACTGTGGATGAAATGGTAGGCTTGCTAAACCACAAAGGCCAGAAACAAACATATCATTCAATACGCCAGATATCCAAAGAAACAGATCTAAAAAAGTCTAGCATCGTACAGATCACTGCATTTTTGGTCGGACGTGTATTTTGTTTATCAACAAGCTTGCTGTCTATGATTGCTAGTTTTTCCTGTATTCATATTTCACAAGTTAATGTAGCGACACAGTTAATGTGTGGCGGGATATTCAATAATCACTTTATTGCTAATTGTCTACAGAATGCATCTCTAGAAGAATTTTGAAAATCGATTAATATTTGGTGAAGACATAGGCAATCACAAAGTGAGACGTTTTTTGGGACACCGCGTATGGTCTGCTTGTTGATGAACTGGTGACGTGGGCGCCAGCAGAATATAGTTGCCATATAATATATAGTTCATCATAAGCTTAATTTGCTTATGCGTGGGATAACTGACAACTATATGACTAACTATTACTTTCCAAGTAACGCCATTTATAGCTATAGCCTACATGTGTAAATGTGTCTGTGCAGTCCAAGCATAGCAATAACATCCACATAAATTCAAACCTCGACTTGCAACTGAATTGTAATTGTAACACTAAATTCGTTGAGTAAATGTCACAACGTGCCGGGGAAACGATGTGAAATTGTTTGAGGCCAAAATCTGGTGCGTTCAAGTACGCCCCGGGGCAGTTACAGACGTCCATGAGTGGACCATTACAGCCATTTAAGCGAAAGAACATCGGCCTCGAGACTCGGGATACAGAAGAGATACCGTGGCTTTCCATATTACTCTGCACCGTCAGGTGTGTGCCTGCATGCACTCGTGTGTCGTCTATCGTCATGGCAACGACGCCACAATACCTACTCATAACCAGGTGCCGACCAGACTTACACATAGCGCTGCCTAGAACGCACAAAATCCCCCCCAAACAACCCCTCCTGGATGTAGTCTCCAAACAAAATTTTTCCGGACAAAATCATTCCTGTTTTAGGTCCCTTCTAGGACAAACCCCCTCTAGGTAAGATTACTGTCGCCAGTAATGACGATACACATCCCCAGTTTCGTGTGTTAAACAGAAATGATTTCAATGAGAAAACACTTTCATGCTGTGATTTTTAATCGTAACGGTGTTTTACAGCAAATCGGCATATCGTCATGGGTTTTTTTTGTATTGGGAGTATTTTGTCTGACGGACGTACGTCGGGCGGGAAATATGTCCTTGATTTGTCGGCAGTGAAGTGGAGCTCAACATCCGGAATGCCGTCATGTAATGCCAGCGCGCTTCCGGAAAGATGACGTGATTACTAATTACATTGTATTATTCTAGAATAATACACTGCAGTTTCGGTGTCGTTGTAGACTAGACTCGACGAAACCTAACAAAACGTAACTCAGTCGTTAGCCTGAAATTCGATTATCTATTATCCGCAAGCCAACATTATCGTTCACTCAAAGGGCATGCTGGTGAGCTAGAACGACAACGATGAACCTGGAAAATCAAGGGTGACAAACCATTTCACACGAAAAATGGCGAACGTGAAAGTAACTGCACAGGACAGTGAAAGCATCCACAAGCAATACATAGGCATATGCTTTACTTCATTCTACTGCGATATTACTGATGACCTGCATATCAACGAAGCTGTCAGCGTAATACCCGGTTTGAACGATGAAGCTGGCTCGTCGAGCACTCGTCATACACAAATCAAGTACACATCGAGCTTGCTTGATTTGTGCTTGATAAATGCTTCATGAATGCTTGAGTTATCAAATATGTTTGATATTGCAAGCATTCATCGAGCTGCTTTGACAGGCACTCGCCAAGCCAATGTGCTCAATGTGTGCTTAATGAATGCTTGATGAGCTATGCCACTGCAATCTATACACTTGAACAGGCTTGACGAGTGCTCGATGAGCGCTTTACGAGTCAGCTTGATCGTGTTAACGAAGTATAACAGACTACACTGACATCAGTGGAAGGTGAGTGTATACCTGCGGCATGACGCTACTGGCGAGGTCTCCATCTACTTCAATGACGTCCAGCTGTAACGCCGCTCCGCTGTTTTCACACGTAGCACTGGATCGAGCTTCGTGCCACTCGGCCATCATGGCGACCACCAGCTGTCGCACGGCTTCCGGTTGGTCAGCCAGCAGCCGGTGCGACGTGACGTCACTGTCTGATGACGTCACGGTGTCACGTGGTGCGTCGGGCTGTGACGTAGGCGCCCGCTCCACACACGGAGAACATGTCGTCTCGCTCGTCGTCTGCCGGCCACCACAACGTTAATTGGACTGCCAAGCCTTGAGCAGGGCTAATTACTGTCCCAGTAGTGTAGCCAGAAAGGAGTTGCCTCCCTTCATCTTTTCTCCCTTATCTTTTTCCCTTTCTTCCTTTCCCTCCTTTTCCCTTTCCCTCCCCGTCCCCGAAATGACCTATACTGTGTCAGGCGGGATATTAAACCCCAGTCACTCACTCCCCTCACTTTTTACCCTTCATTACTTTTAAAAGTAAGACCACAGAATTCCAAACAGAAAGTCTGAAAAACGCTATGAACTCCCCCGTTGGGGCCTAAAGCACAGCTCCAACCGAACTCGGATTCGGCGCATTTTAGCCTTAAAATGTGATCTAATAGCAACTATTTCAATTATTTTACTGGGTGCTTAATGTTTGTTTTCAACCAAAAAATTGAGATTGCGGCCTAAGTTTTCGACAGTGCACTAGATTTTGGACAACTTTATAGACTTCTCTCGCAAATATTTATGGAATAGATCAAGCAAACGACAGGCAAAAAACGGCGTTATCAACAACGATTTTTTTTGCATTCAACAAAAAATTGGCGAATTTTGGTCTATTGATGAGAAAAGTGACCTTGGCCCTTGACCTATGACCTATGACCTTGAAATTCACCTACTACTACTACTACTAAATTTACTAATAACTTCCAAAAATAATCAGTTAAACAAGCAGTAGTAGTAACAGCAGTAATCTGTATTTGACAATAGACACTGTGGAACGTTGTAGCTACCGTCTGTCGCTGGAGTCGCCGCTGTTCGTCAATGAGACAGAGGACAATATTGTTAGCAATGGCAGCCAGCCTCTCGTCTTCCATCGACGAAGAACTTGTCGCGCTTTCTACATCGCCTACGATGACAACCAAACAACCGAGCATTCAGGCAAGAATCGATGATGGGAAATTTATTGGTAACTTAAGACGAGTACAAAGCGACGTAACTAAAGTTACTAAACTGAACTGACATGATTTAGTTCGTGACAAACTGACCAATAAGCAAGCAGTGACGCATTACAGTGGGCACCGTTTAACTGCGTTGGAGGCCTACGTGATCACGCTCACGTACGCGTCGACCAATGACCAATGAGCTTGTCCTGCTTGTTTGATTCAGTTCAGTTACATCGCTCTGTGTGCATCTTTACACATTACAACGGCCAACATTTACCCATAACTTTTGCAATGCTAGTTACGAGTTATGTCAAGTATCTCAAAAATCTCTCTTAAGGTGCGTACATAGCGACAGAAATGAGGTAATGAACTAAACTCGAATGAAATGAAAGCCACGCGCTCCGGCTTTTATTTCATTTTCCTCGTTCCGTACTCGCCTTTAGGAAATCTTTCTGTCCACTGCTACAACATACTCAGACCAGATGTTCTTCCCGACAACATTAAAACATCGATAGTATTAAAAATTGGAAGCCAGTCTATCCGTAACCAGTTCTGCACCGAGTGATCATGACAAAAATCTAAGTAGAGACAAGACGTAAGCGAGCAAGCATATAAAAACAATAATACAAAGTAAAATAATGTGGCCGCCAAAAGCTGAATCAAAAAGACCCTGTTTTATTATTTTGGGCTCAGACCCTCCTGTCCTTTTCATTATTGTTTCACAGACAAAAATTATTCTCAATTTGCAAATGCGTGAAAGAACAGTGGGTCACTTCACTTTTTGACTTAGACTTTCGCTGAGACTTTCGCTGAGCCTAAAGTACCTACTTAGACCAAAGCTGAGCCGAAC
>Ga0209367_1003843_pt1 | contig 20554 bp, 9 predicted proteins | sample WorMetLIZISLAND2_FD_187412 | JGI IMG/M metagenome (GOLD analysis project Ga0209367, IMG submission 187412) | Marine gutless worms symbiont microbial communities from Max Planck institute for Marine Microbiology, Germany - Olavius geniculatus... ...
TACCCCCCTAAAAAGACGTCATTTTGCCGTTATTGGCTCGAATAATGTGAAAACGGTTGCAGATAGGTACATACATGCTGCTTATCGTAACAAGCACTGCTGACAGGCTTTTTGGATTACCTACGTTAGTGTGACTTGTTTTTCTTTTGCATGTAATTTAACTTGTGCAAGTACATTTTAAGTTGTGTTTTGTGCTGTTTTTCAATTGATTAACGAATTGACTGATTAAATGCGACTGTTTGTGTATGTGTGTGGCACAGTGGCTACAAGGCAGAAAAAGAAATGTGGTTCCTGGTACATTCACTGCAGGAAACGAACAATCACAATTTGCTCATACTGGCGGCATAGTTTAGCAAATCCGATGTACAAAATGCGGCAAATTGGAATTTTAAGGCAAAATTTAACACGTTTATTACATTATCTATTTTGATTAAATGCACGTAAAAAAACTAGCGGTAAACACGTCGAGTATACTCACAGTAATTGGCAAACTGTTATTATGTTTTTCGAATGATAATTTTTTTCCGCAGTGCAAACATGGTGCGTCTTTCGTTGTGCATAGATAGTTACATTATGCTGCTCGTGGAAATGCAAGATAACTACTTGGTTGCAGGAAAAACCCCAATAACTTTGTTATAGTTAAAAACTAGAAATATGGGGCAGAGCCCAACGCGAGGCCGCCCGGCGCCGTGTGTCCGATTGGGGGGACAGTTAAGAGGTTGAAATTTCGTTTGCAGCAAAGTCACGTGACCCGAACGCAATGCATTATCATATACATGTATAGCAAGAGCAATGTTAAACTTGGAGAGGTTCTTTTTGACTCTAGTTTGTAAAAAAAATGTTGGGGAAACCCCCATTCCCTGTGGAATGTGGACTAGCAAGACTTGGCCATTTTGTGGCGTGTGTACAAATTTTGGACAGCTGTGCCCTCTAGGGGTCGAAATGTGGTTTTCCAAAAAAGTCGATTTTTTACGTACAATTGCACATCTAAATCTCCGTAACAGGTAGACCAAAGTTTACCGAACTTTTTTTGTTGAACGCGGGAGGGAACGCTGTAGTGCACCTTGTTTATAGATTCTAGATATCTTTATCTGTTTCGAAACTATTAACGCTCAAAGTGGGAAGGTGTTCGAAATTGCGCCAAATTTAGCATGTTTTGCCCCAAATTTTTTGGCGGGGCAGACCTCCAAACTTTTGCACTGGCATTTATAAACCAAACATGCTTCTGAATTTTAACAAAATTTCGCGCAGATCGGCCCACGGACCTCGGAGATCTCGCAATAAAAAAGAATATGTTGCAAAACAGAAGGCCATGCATGTTTTTGACATATTACATGATTGCGTTAATAAAAGTTGCGTATGTCAACTGTCATTAAACGAATATATGATGATGATGATAATGGCTTTTTGTGAACTACCGTTCCGGGCGGCCTAAAAAATAAAGAAATGCAGTAAAACATAAGGCCTTCCGGGAACTACCGTTCCAAGTGGCCTAATAATAAAATAGCCTTTAACAATTATATGTGACGGTAAAAAGGTCACAAACGTGTAAAATTAAACTACAATATTCTTAGCAAATGCTGAAAAATAGCAGAAAAAGTAAAAAGATAGTTTTTGCCGCACGCTGTAGGTGTATCTGTGATGTTAATAGGCTTAATTGGTGAACAATGTGACAAAAAAATCTGACCTAATGCTCACGAGACGCGCAACAGCACAGGTGTTGCCAGCTAGGGAATCAGTATAGGCCAACAACGTGCAATGATAACTTATGCTAGACGACTTAATAGCGGAAAGTAAAAATTTCTTACAGGCGTTAGGCCTAGGCCTACTCTTCTTTCACGCTTTCGTTCAAGGGGAGTATTCTCAGTCAGTAAAAAATTGGTCACAATAAACTGCGAGACTGTTCTCTGTTGTACGATGGAAACCCGGAGTCTCTATCTCACCTGCATGTTTTTAATTCGATATCGGCTTACGAGTTATGACAGACTGTAGGCGATCAAACAGACAGACGGACGGACGGAAGGACGGACGGACGTTCAAAATCACGATAGATAGTACGCGCTTGACAGTAGGTGTTGCCGCGAGTAAAAACTAAAACCCCCGAAAAGTATACAAAACGGCAGTTTATACAAACGCTAACGGCGGCATGCTTTGACTAAATTAACTGTTCAATGCAGCTGACTGATCACGTTTTTAATCATTCGGTTTAGTGATAAAATGCTGTTTGCTTCAATTAGGCCTACACTGCAAGAAAAATTTAGTAGCCTACAGCAAAGAATAAGCGTTGTAGTAAAAACGGATTTTGGCAATAATAACGTTCAGTAAATCGCAAACGGTGACATAGATGATGCGCTGAAATTGTTGTATGCCAGTGTGATATCTGTTGGTCCTGGAGTTAAAAGAAGCCTATCGCACACAAGGTCTCTGGTAGTTCATTATGTTAGCAGTGGCATCGCACACACTAGTTGACAGAGTTAATATTTTATATTTTACAAGGTATAGTGTAACGATGAGTTAAAGGTAATGGCAAAGTGCGTTAGTGACAGTCTTACTGCAGATTATCATGTGATAAATCTGCCAATAAAATAGTTGTGAATATTTATCACAGCTAAACAAAAAAATAATAATATTGATAATAATAGAAGCGGTTTTGTTGTTTTATAAAACACGATCAAAAAAGACTTGCAATCGGCAATATGTCTGTCTTAAGGTGGAAACCGAGCGACGTAACTAAACTGAACTGAACTAAACTAAACTGACATGGTTTAGTTTTTGACAACCTGACCAATGACGTACTCGTCCATTAGTCAGTTCGTCAATATCTAAACTGTGTCCGTTCATTTCAGTTCAGTCACGTAGCTCTGTACAGTCTTCTAAACTTCGGTTCAATCAAACATTCACACACACAGGGACACTTGACTCTATGCAGTGACACTGCCGGATAATTATAGTAACGGATAATTATGCTCGGCTATTATTGTTTGTGAATACACCTATTGACTGATTGCATGCTTAACGTATACGCTGGATGAGGCTTCAACACGCAGTCATTGCCTATAACGATCTCTTAAGGTAGGCCTATATTGGCCTGTCGTATTTACAGTTTTCTATTATTGTATCGAATATGTACACTGTTTAATTCAATTTACTGTGTGCCATGAAGTTGTAAGGCCCACATCGTCAAAAAGTTTTCTGGACAAAGCCTTTTCAACGTCTTTTCGCATTTTCTAACTAATTCGTTTTATTCGTTCGTACTTACGTTTTTTCGTCTGCCATTATTTTCACAAAGATACCGTCGCCAGCATTTTTGCTTAGTATTTTTTCTCAGTCAAGAACTTGACAGAAACATTTGATTAGTAATTTAGTTATACATTATTCCTTGGCGGGCCACATACGCCCCACGTCTCTGAGAATAAAAAAATGTGTGTTCATAACTTATTGCGCAGTTTTGCAGGCAAAGATCACAGATGCAAAGATGTTTTGTTTTTTTTTCTCAGTTTGATAATTTGCAATTTTATTCATGGCTTTCAATGTTTTTGGTATTTCGCGTACGATAAAATAAAGCAAGTAAGAAAGTACATAGCAATTTTCTCCTTACGGCGGAAATAGCAATAAAAGTTTAGCAGAACGCCATGGCGTTCTAGCATAAACAAAGACGTTGAACGACATGCCAGTCTAACATAATTATCTTTATCTACGACCGAGAGAGAGAGAGAGCACTTCTATTTTCTAATGGAAACCGTATATATACTGGCGTAATTCCTGTGCTTATAGGCTAGCAGCACGCACAATTTGCGCTTCAATCTGGGCGTATATATCGCAGCAATGGCGTGATTCGGCCATTACATTGAAAGAGAGACTAGTGCGATATAGGCTATCGGGATATTGAGCGTTTGCTTCAAGTGTGTTATGGCTATGGGCTTCGGTTGCCACTGTCGATAGCCTATTTTTACTATCGAAGACCACCAGCCACGTTGCGGTAAGCAGTAAAATGATGTCGGAATTATTATTGACCCTCGATAGCATAAACGTTCGCTAGGTGACAGCATCATTTCCTGCGGCGGGTTGTATTCTCTGGTCGCCTATAAGTCCATTTATTTACCTCAGCCGCAGCAAGAAATTATGTGTCCGAGTCTATCCTCCTGTCGTCTTCGTGTCGGCTAGATTTAGCCTATTGTAAAATTATGAACGGGGTTTGGTAAAATTTTGCAGAAGAGTTGGGACATGGTTCAAGGAGAAAATGGTTAGATTTTGGTGGTGATCCTGATTCTTTGTGAATTTTCCATTGGTATCCAATATTTGTTGCTAGCAGATGGAAGGTAAAGTGACACGCATTTGCGATGTACTTTAGCAGTAGGTCTGTCCCACGCACTTTGCATTTTCGCCAGCAACTTAGAGCAAACGAACTGAATTGAAGTGAAAGCGCGTTGTACACTTTGCGAAATGAACTTAAATAAACTGGCCTGAACTGCCGGTCACGTGCACCATAACTGAAATAACTGTTTAGTTTAGTTCTTCTGTGCTGTCGGTTTGCACATTTTCAAAGGCCTACAAATCTATAGAGGCAACTTAACTGCAGATGAGCCGAACTGAGCTTTTAGTTAAGTAACTTACGTTTAGTTTGGTTTATTTTTTTCGCTTTGTGTACACGCCTTAAGGCGATCAACACAACTGAACAACGTCGTGGCCACCAGTTGCGTGATCAAGTCCTCTGCGCAAATTCGCAAATTACCATTACGCTACAGTAGGCCTGTATGTTTTCGAAATAACGCTTGTCAGAATCAGTGATGTAGTCAAGTCTTCTTAGTTTGAGTCCGGGCCGTAGTCACGAAAATAAAAAGTTTTTTGCTGCCAAATTCCAGTTCCATGTGACTGCATACAGCAAACGCAAGAAAACAAAACCGACGATAAAAATCTGCAATAATTTTTTCACAATAAATTAATACAAAATAAAACAAAAAATGACAGAAAATTTTTATTTACATTAATTCTACGTTATTATGAGTACGAGTCCAATTGGTTCGAGTTGGGAGTTTGAGTCACGAAAATAAAGACTCAAGCCGGACTGCAGTTCACTTCCAAACTAGAATACTGCATCGCTGGTCGAAAGTGAGGTCTAACGTGACAATTCTCGGCGGGATAACCTAGGTCTAAATATGTGCTCCAACAATTATTTCCAGTTGCAAATAAATTTAGTTTTTCACGAGATATTTTCCGACTGTGTTAAGAAAAAGTTATATAACCAGCAACCCTTCTCTCTCTGTTTTATTGTCAGCATTGCTGGAAGCAACTATTGCGACAGATGTTACCCATAACGTCGTCTGCTCGTCCATCCGTATGTCCGTATGTCTGTCAAACTAATGAATTTTGCTCGTTTTACTAAGCATGTGTGTAGGATAGTGTGTAGTCTTTAATTTTTTTTATTCATTTTTTTCTGCGTAAATTTGCTTTATGTGCAGTCTTGCGCAATTTTCGTCTTAAACACAATAAGTAGGAAGTAAATAAATCAATGCGATACTTTTCGAAATAACGCTTATCAGAACCAGTGACGTATTCAACTTCTTTTAATCTGAATTTGGGTCCAAGTAGGGCCTATACCGAGAACACAGCAATGTACGTCTTACTGACTTACTTACTTAAAACAAACTTTCAGTGCGTCAAGATGTTAAACAGCTAGTTGTACGACTAGTTGTATAGTAATGGAGTTTGGACATAAATCCATAACACACCACGCCAAGGTGTACTCCAATCTGAGAGTCGTACAGCAAGTTGGACAGCTTTTCGTACAACAAGTCCACAGTAAACAGAATTATAGGCTAATTGAGCTAGTTTTCGCCAATGCTGTGATTCTAGTACACATCGATCCCCAGAGCATGTAGGCCGCGTGGACTTTATCTGTTTCGATAGGCTACATGCGGCGTTATGACCTATGTGGGTGGCACGTGACGTGACCGCTTCGCAGTAGAGGTTAATAACACTGGATATTGATCAATCCGGGGAGGAGGAGGCCAGATGTGTCGGGTCCATTCTGGCGGTTCAGTCCTTAGTTAGCTTGGACGCAGACGTCATAAACCGTTCGCAGGCGATGCCACAGCATACTGATGGCGCGCTTCCGAACCATTCCAACAGTGCGAATGGCCGGTTCACACCCGTCGTAGGGTGGAACCGATTTTCTGATCATCAGTAGATCTGTTGCGAGCGGATTCTTGTGTGAAGAGTTTCATTCTAATGAGCTTTTGTTGTTTATTTGGAAGCGATTGTTTCAAAATCGCCGCAGAAAACTGTTGCATTATAGGCCTACTCCCGGTAATCATCAATAAAACACAAATACCCGGACAGCAGACAGAGACAACTATGTAAGTACAAAGCTAAACTAAATAAAACGTACAAAAAACGTAAGGTCGAATGGCTGATATAATACACAAGCCGGTATGCTCGTTGGTTGGTCACGGTCGGCGCCTATTATACGTGTCTCTGTTATGCAACAAGACAACGGAGTGTGTCTTATGAATAAAAGACAATATTGTGCGTCTGTTTCGGTACATTGGCTGGGGTCAGACGGTGACCACTGCAAGCTATATTGTAACTACAGTGACCACGCGGTCGATAAGCACATGCTCGCATTCCACTATAGCTTGTCATTTGTTCTGGATTTGTGGTAGCTTATATATAATGCATTGCAGTAGGTACCGTCTAACGGCGTCGGTGGCCTACGTGACTACGCTCACGTACGAGTCAACCTATGACCAGTAGGCTCGCCCTGCTTGCCCACTGGTCAGTTCGTCAAAAAATCAACCGCGGCAGTTCAGTTCAGTTCAGTTCGATTACGTCGCTCTGTACGCGCCTTTAATTGCGGGCTTTCGTTGTGTCGTGGACTTGTGTCTGTCCAGCGAATCTTTACAACAGCTCGAAATAGTGAAGCATGGGCCTTTCCAAACCACCCACCGACACACTACAGACGCAGACGTGTCTCGGTCACGCTGAGGTATCGGTGACCGTACACTGTGCAGTGTTGCGCTCGATAAACTGGCCTGTTCAGGCGAACTCATCGGACAAATGGACTGTCACTGACGACCGGCTTTACTTACTTACTGTATAGGTGCTCACTGTTTAGTGACGTAGTAGCCCACCAGCGGATTACAATGAATGTTCGCCGGGTGCATTCTTATCCTTCAGCCGTGCACTTCACGGATCGGATCTCTGGTGAACTGTTCGCACGGATTTTCCTTGTCTCGCATCGACAACCGAATTTTACGGTTGTTTTCATTGATTTTGCTGTAGTAATCTTGTACTTATAAATAGTAATAAAAATTTTGCACTCATCAAATGCTGTCAAAAACTCATTAAAAAGTTTATTATTTTGTATAACAGAATTACTTGAGCAAGTTACTTTAAATACTTCAGCAAATTTATTAGCCACAATAATCGGGTCACTAGCACCATCCACTATTCCTGAGACAGGAGCATGAGCTGTAAACTTAGACCTCCATGTCTCCAAGAAGAAAGAATAATCTTTTTTCTTAAAAAGTCATTTAGGTCATTAGAGATATATCTATCATTACTTGTACGTTTATGTTTTATTGCAAGTTTATACTGTGCTTTACTTTGCTGTTTTAGTCTGAAAATGTCACCATTCTTTGGTCTACCACAATTAATCCACAACTGATGAGCATCCACTGACTTTTGTTTTAAGTCTGATAATTCATCATCCCACCAGTGTTTAAAGAAGGCACGTGAAGTTTTTGGAACTACACTCTCAGCTGCACTGAGCAATGCATCAACAATTAGTGCACAGTACTGATCAGTTGTTTCACTATTAATAATGGGCACATTGATAGCATTTAGTCTTCTCCATGTTTCAAAGCAATATACGTCCAAGTCAGCTTTGTCCCATCTGAGTTTAGTTTGCTTAGCAGCACTCTTATTTGTCTTGGTCTCAGTGAGAACTACAAGGCAGTGAGCTACGGACACGAGGATAGGCAAATGATCAGAAAAAATAGCACCACTATCCCAAACCATACACTGACCAACCGCGGAGATTATCCAACTGTTTTGTTTTTACTTGTTTTCGTGTTTATATAAATGTATTGTGTGTTTTACGCTTACTGTAAGGACGCGCGTGTAACATTATGTGCAATAAACTGCTTATTTACTTACTTAGCCTAGAACACTAAGGGTAAGCTTTCAGGCGTTTGAGCAAGTTAGTCTATGGGTCTATGTGGAAATCTTCTTCGTCAGTCGTATTACAGCCATACGGTTGCCAACAGTTTCGTATTACTCAAGACGTGCCGTATTTTGACACGTTTGCCCTGCGTCCATGGTTAAAGCTTCCCCGGGAAGCAGAATGCTATAACATTTTTTCTAAAAACGGAACAATATCGCATTTTATAGTGCAAAAATGCAAGAATTATGCTTCTTAAACTAATCAGCACACCGCTTAAACAAAAACATGAGTCTGACAGTTCTTTATGTTTAGATACATTTATTTTTATTTATTGGTTTTTGTACATTTATATTTTACAAGGTAGTGTAGCGACGCAGTTACAAGATGCAAATTTTCCGCAGAACAGAATGTGCCAGTAAAATTTTTTGTAGAAAATTGGTTAATTTTAACAAAGATATAAACAGAAGTTGGAGTTTTAGTTTTTCGGAACATCCTAAAGGTACATTTGTATTTACCATATAAATGGTACCACAGCACATTACATCGAAATGAATAAATACACTGTTTTCCAAAAAAACAAGCAAATTTTTTGCCAGAACATCGTCAACATTTTTACCAACTTCGATAATTTTTGGCATGAAGGCGATAGAATTATGTGAGATGCACCCACTTGCCACCTCACCTTATACGTGTCAACGCACTACCGTGTTAAACGCAGATGTTGCAGACGTTACTAATTTTAGTGGTCTAGCTCGCAGTTGCATGCCGGTGATGTACGAGTGATTACGATAAACGCGGCTAGTGAGTTGATGCAGAATCTAAGGGTAACTGGGTGTCGGCGAAGCGTGCGAATTATTATCACGGTTTAGTGTTATTATGTTTGCCCATAATCGCCGCGTGTGTAAAACTGGCGGAGCGTGATAATGCGATATACGCGTTTGAGGACGTCGCAGCGTCATGTAGGCCTACAACGGTAATCGGACAGCTTTGGTGGTTTTCAGGGGCGTTTACCCCCCCCCCAAGACCAATGACGCAATTCTTCATTTCTTCGCCAGCCTCGTGTTTCACTTTCTTTCCTCTTTTTTTCTTTTTATCAGACTCCTCAGTCTTTTTGTTTCTTTCTGTCTCGCGAAAAAATTGTAAAACTGCAAAAGCTTGGAGATGAGTTCTAATGCATTTTAGAAGCAAAAGTCAATATCCATTTATTTTCAGACCTTTTCTGTTGTCATACACATATATATTCTACCTTGGCCAATAAAGTTAAATAGAGCTTATATCATAGGGTTAGATCGAAGTTTTCTTTTTTTCGCATGCCGTTTTCCTTATTTTCTATCATTTGTGTGCTCATTTCTATATAATTATGTCTAAATAGTAGACATTGATGCAGGGCTAACGCCACAGTTTTGAAGGTAGGGAACAATTTAGCGAAAAAAAACCTTCTGGTCCCATATTTTTGCTTTTCCTTCAACTTTTTCTATGACGCACGTGCGTCATTTTCCCCATAGGTTCAGACACCCCTGGTGGTTTCTATCGTTTCTTGGGTGGTATAACAGTTGTGGGGGGCACGGACGGCGTCGGTAGACGGACGGTTGAGCTTCGGCTTTTTTACACTCATGTTGTTGCCTCCTATAATTCGGCCCACTTGTTAGCAGTTCAGTCAAATTCTATAAATGCTTGATATTGCGAAAAAACGGTTTTGGCTATAGCAATTTGAACACTGCCGGTTTTTAAATTTCTTGTATTTTCGTAAGCCGACATTCAGTTTCGATTAATATCTATACATTTACTACGAAAAGCCCGCCGGCCAAGAAAGTTAAAGAAACCATCCGAGGTGTGCTTACCCAGAGTGACATAATTTCACACCAAGATGTCATAAAATCGTCACGTACAGAAGACTATAACAAAACTCCGCCCAGTGCGCAGTTGTGCTGCGTCCTACAGCGCGGTGTTTGCTGTTGCTGCGTTTGAGTTATAAAAGCAGTAGGCTAGCGGTTTCATAGCTTCACTGTAGTCTATAGTTGGACCTGCAGGCGCTCTATTATATTCGACACACCGAGAAGCACTGAGTTATTCAAGTAAGTCGGCATTTTACATTTTTCGTGCAACTCTGATGTAATAGTTATGAAATACATGTAGTGTAAAAAATTGATATTAGTCGTCATCTTTATCAGCATCCTAACAATAACGGATAACAATAATTTTGTCGCTGTGCGACAAAACGAAGCAAAACAGCAAGTTGCAATCAAAAAACTCAAACGTAAGCATGATGACTAAAGCTAAATAAAACATTTATCAATAAAACATTAAACAAATACTAATATTATCGTTACATTAATAATATATTATTTTTCTCATTCCTTTTTTGGTTTTTTTTATTTTTGGGTTTGATCCTTTGCGAACAAAATTATTGTCCTAAATTATTGCCATGCTAACCGTTTATGACAATTTTTGTTCATGATTCTAATTTTTTAAAATAATTTTTCTGCGAACGTTTTTTTAAATGTGTCAGCAATTACAATTTCGTCGTTTTGTATAAACCAAAATTTTTCGTGTTTTTTCTGTATATTGTTTGTTACGTTTGGTAGGCTAAGGCGGCGTCTTCATCTCCGACAAAACTGACAAAAACGAAGGCAATAACTTTTTCGTTTTGGTTTTATTTCATTTTTGTCGCAGACGCAGATACCACCTATTATAACGCGATCGGCACTTTTAGTAACTGGTTTGGCTTTTTTAGCTTAAAAGGTCAGGCGGACGGCTGCACAATGTCGTCGCTTGATCAACAGAGTTTTTTTCTAGTCATTGGTTTCCATTTACAGACTGTGCGCCTGCTTTGGGATTAGTGCTAAAAGTGAATTTTTAGCGGAATTTCGACGCAAGTTTAGACACCTGCGGTCTCTCCGTTGGCCGGTAGCGTAAAATCGAAAACGCGGCGCGCGGCGAAACATCGCAGCGCAAAACGTTTCTTTACGACTCGTCAGAGAATAGCGACAGGACGCCGCCGATGTCCCATTATAGGATCGCCCCCTCCCAAAAAGTCTCCCCGGCCGATAATTTAGAGGCGAAAATCCGCCCCGTCCGGGGCCGCCCGGGCGAGACGTATTTTTACCGGTAAATCGTCGACCGGGGAAGACTTCTGGGGGGGCGATCCTATAATGTAAAAACTTTTTTATGCGACCGGCGATATTTCAATAAGAAGGAGACATATCAAATCCGTGATTATCTCTCCCCGGGCAAATTTTTCAGGTGGAGACATTTTAATGTGACACCGGCGACCAAAATGGCACAGTTGGTGCAGTTTAAACGTGTGCTTATGTCTTGTCTGGGAATTTAGGGGGACGGGGCTGGACCCTTTGCCCCCTTCCTCTTGGCTACGCCCCTGGCTGCTGCTGCTGCGGCCAATTACCTGGCAGATGTATATCGCGACCCCATGCAGCATCGTATCAACACAACTCATGCATTTATATGAGCTGCGATGACAATGCATTCATGAAAGCCGCGACGGCTGCCCGGTGAAACTAGAGTTAAACAGTGTTTAAGGCAGCGCCGCTGGACCTTCTATAACCAGAGATTCTCAAGAGATTGACGGCGGTCAAGGACATTTGTAGCCTGCGAGCGAGGGTGTCGCCGTCACAGTATTTGTGTAGCCTGTTTGACGAAAAAATGCATGAAAATAGTTCAACCGTGACGCAGGAATGTTATGAAATTTCTGAAATAAACTATTGGCAGAATAGCTGAAAACTACTTTTTTGAAAAAGTGTGCGATTTTTGCGGGTATTAATTAGTTATGTTTTAATGTAAGCCCCGATTGTAGATTTTTGTTTTGGAAACATTGAAGATAAATCGGAAGATAGTATGAACAGTGAAAGAGCACGGCGTGCGGCAGGCAATGGTGCTGACGACGTCGGTCAAACGACGACCTCGGAGCTGCAACCGATGTACACCCCCGACAACAAAACAAACTCAACCGACGCCGACGGGCAGTGCGCGCCATCAACAGACAAGGGTTCCAACCACGACGACGACGACGACCAAGATGGCGTCGACGCCGAGGGGGATTCCAACTGGAAGACGATCGGCGACATCCTGGAACGTTTTGCGGGCGACACGTCACTGCTGGGAGTGCCGCGAGCTATACTGGCCACCAGCAGATGGGCACGGGTGTTCTGGGTGGTCGTTGTCGTCACCTGCATGATCATGTTCATCGAGGGTTGCGCACAACAGCTGAAAATGTACTTCGGCTATCCCAAACAAGTGAGAGCACTCAGCCCTTAACACGCATTGAAAGCACCGACAAATACTACAACACAATATCATAAAACAACTTTAAATTTGATTAGGCTCTGTTCGGCAAAAATGCTCCGCCTTTATGCAAATTTTCTGACAATAATGTAAGCTTACAAAAACGTGCTGTGAAAAATATGTAAAGTCGCAAAGTTTAGATTTTGAAAGATTTTGATTTTTTGAAAGCCAGAGAGTGTCATGCTTTATGCTGCAGCATACCAAGCGTACCTTTAAATGTTGCAGCGCGTAATAAAAACCACTACAGTCGACGAATTAATGCCACACTTTTGTTTGAAATTATCTGGCATGCGGGGCTTTTGTTTGGCCGAACATGCCAAACATGCCCCAATCCGTTTCTGATATAAAATAAAGCAAAACTAAAAGAAATGTATGTTAAACCACGTCCTGGAGTGAAATGAATGAGTTTCAAACGAACTTGTACACTCCATCCGTGCACAATAGTTTAACCGACACTCATTTCACGGTCGGCGACAGTCGAGATCTCAGTCATTCGTTCAGTCGCGCTTGAGTGCACTTGTAGAGTCATCAACCCGTTATGCCACTGCAGACATTGTGCTATAGAGATAATCAGGACGAGTGGGGAAGTGGAAAACGTCTTAATTTTGTTGTGATAGAACTAAATAAAACTTTTCCTCATGCAAGCCCGTAGCACCAAGTTTTGTCGTGTGATAATAAACAGTAGACGGATCGAGTCGATGACGACTGTTGGTAATATTTCTATGATTGCGACCGCTCTCTTTTGTATACTGCATTTTGTTCCATTTTATCGCATATGTGGAAACGCGCCCCGTAAGGCGCAAAGTCCATTATTTCGATTTTATTATTAGTAGGCCTAAGCGGAATCGCGATTGCAACGTAAGTTATTCCGCCTATGGCTACACATTTCTCAGTAGTGGTGGTCTGTCTGTCAGTCGTATGTCTGTCGTTAAGTCGTTAAACGGATTTTAGTGGGGTTCAACGACACATTGCGTTAGAAAAATTTCCAACAGGTTAAAATATGGGAAGATTGCAATTTTCCATATTCTCTTGCACCTTACGTTACGAAGCCACTGCTGGCAATTGCAATATAAAACCGGATTTTATTTGATTCATTGAATGAAAAACCGCCAAACTGCTGAAGATAGCGGCACGGTTACTATCGACAGCTTATATTACGAACTTAACGCCCATACAACTGTACCACTGCCGATTTCCACGACGCATCGTTTAGCCACAATACATTTCATTGCAGATGACGAAAGACAGAGAGACCGACAGACGACACGTCGTGCCATAAGCGCGAAGGTCCGTTAAAAACGCAACACGCGCATCGCCCGCAGTATGTGGGGCCTGTTGTGGGGGGTATGCGTGTCAAACTATTCCACTTCCGGCCGACATTATTGCTGTGAGGTTTGGACTCCCAGCGCATGCGGCTGTTGTTTAGCAAGACGCATATCACATGCCGTGTCATGTGTATATACATGATACATAAGGGGTTAATCTGGCGGTAGGCTACTGTATTTTCCAAATGTCGCAAATAATGTAGTATTATAACACCACGGCGCGGCAGTAAACAGTTGAAATGTTGATTAGACAACAAGAGTTATCATCATGAGCATCTGTGTTGGTATGCCTGCTTCAGTATCTGTATATTTCTCTGTTAGTCCTCTTTTTTCTTTATATCTGTTTGTGTGAAATGTAAGTCATTTCTCCGGGGGAGAGAGAATGACTTATCGTCTTTTTCTGCCGTTTGCTATCGCCTTACACAACTCGTGTATAACGCTTTTAAATAACAGTGTTATGGGGTGTTTACACGATGAAGCAAACATGACGCAAACTTAAAGCACACGTCGTGCACGTGTATACTCAATACATTTGCTTCATGTTTGCTTCATCGTGTAAACGCCCTATTATAGTACACTCGAGTATCGAGATGGACACGAATTCTTATTTTTCAGCACTCGGACTCGGACTCAGTGCAGCTGTGTAACATGGAAGTAATTGCATCATATTGATTTGTTTTGTATTTTAGCCAACTGTTTTAACGTAGCCCTAGTACCAACAGACAACATTAGTGACGTTCTATTAAGTGCTGTCCATCGCCAAATACTCAAATTGTGAATACGGAATTCAACGTACATTGTGTCTCGTCAACTTATTAGACTCGAACTTAAAATACATGTATTGCGGTGATCTTTGAATACGCACATAGGTTAAAGTGGTAACTAAATAAGTTTATTAAATTACAACGTTTTAGTTAATTTGCTGAAGTTTTGGCAAACGCTGTTGCCTTTATCGGAATATAACTTACTAGATGTCAGTAATGTAATCCTCGAGAGTAAAGTCTTTGTCTCGACTGTCAGGTAGCTTCGAGAACAAAAATAAGGTCTCGGTCTTGATTTTGAAAAAGTCTCGTTTGTCTCATCGAGATAGATATTATTAGTCATTAATCAATCGGAAAATCTCTGTTCTTTTAGGTAACGGTGGAAATGAAGTCGGAAGCGGTGTCGTTTCCGGATGTGACTCTGTGCAACTTCCGCAACTTGGACTTCGACGTCATCAACTCCATCAACAAACGACTCACCATTGGACAACCGCCGTCTGACTACGACCCTGCCGCCGCACAGGTACTGTTTGATAGGCAATGAAATAATTAACTTCGTGTTTTAAAACTTTGAAAATTTACTCGCAAAATTGTTAACAGTTTTAAAAGGCAGTTTTTGAAAGTTTTACGTAAGGTTTGTCGTCATAGGGTATTTTCGACAGGTGTGGTTTTCTGCTAATGAGTCTATCACAGATAACAACCTGGCCTAAAACGTAGCCTAAGCCTGTAACTTTTATACAGAGTCGTGCCAAAAGTAAAGTGGGCTTTTTCTTTTCCCTCTGTCACAATGCCAATGGTGTGAGCATTGCAGGAAGCCAGGTTGAGAAGAGAGATCGAGTACCCGACTACGAAAGAAGATGGTGCTGATGTTGATAATGTTGATACGCCGGACTACGTGACAGACTTCTTCAAGCCGAGCGACACGTTTATGCTGGAGTACCTGACTTTCATGTCACAGCTCACCAGCATCAAGATGTCCGAGCAGTATGAAACCGACCCGAAAGTGCGTCTTGCTTTCCAGGTAAATTCGCCACACTGCCATGTAGGCTAATTATATTCGACTTTTGAACGTACTGTATTAAAATTCGTGTTTTGGGGTTATCTTATAAAACGTTTGAAGTTTTATGTTAGTTTTTTTTTAGCCTTTTTTGTCATTTGGCTGCAGATCAACTGTGTAATAAATAACAGCAACACAAAGATAATGTTGTAAAAACGAAAAAAACACAGCAGTCAAAGAAATATGTAGTAGGCCTATGTGGGCAATTGACAAGAAACGAATGTTTATGCAATTTAGTACAACATTCAGGCTGACAAAACGAAATTGTGTCCACGCTATTTAAGGACGTCCAAAAGCTGTACAAACAGTTAACTAACAGTTCACACAATAGTCCGGTTCTTGTTTTTAAAAACAAGTTACAAGAATCATTAATAAACGACTTATCTAACGATATAATTACAAATAACTGATGATGGAGTCAACTCAGCTTGGCCATACCATATGAGACGTAGATATTCAGGCACACCGCGCGATGCACTACTCCGTGTCCGTGGTCTCGCAGTGTAAACTGGTGTCTGGCTGAAAGCTAAGAAAACGGGAATCAGCGCCGCTCTGTTAACCTTAAGGATCGGGGAGAGTTTACTTAACGTTTTTTTTAATGGGCAAGCAGGGCGAGCCTGTTGGTTGACGCGTACGTGAGCGTAGTCGCGTAGGCTGCCAACGCCGTTAAACGGTGCCTACAGTAATGCATTAACATTTGCCCATCGGTTAGTTCGACAAAAACTGAACCATATCAGTTCATTTTAGTTCTGTAAGCGCTTTCACGGGATGCCTGTTAATGCGAGCAGTATCGACATTTTTGCTACAATATCATACATTCCTCGAAATGTTTTGCGCGCAGATGTAAAAACAGTAGAAAATAAAAAAAAACGTTAAAATACGCTAAAAACTTGGCAAGAATAAAAGAAACGTTTACAACGTTCAACAGAAAAAAACGTTAGCCCTAATTGTTCAACCTCCTTCCTAATGCCTAATGCTGTAGGTGCTGTATGGCGCGAACTAAAGAGAGAGAACTTTGTTCAATTTTAATTCAACTGTGTGATCATAAGACTACGTATCACTACACTAACTAAGTTAACTATTACAACTATGGGCTATTAGTTCGTTTCTATGGTTTTAAAAATAATGTGTGTCGAAATTCGTGATGGCATTTTCAGTAGCCTAAACGTATGAAAAATAAATTAAATAAAACGCTGGAAAAAATATCTAAACGTTAAAAACGTTTATTACATAAATTTTGCGGAACCAATGTCAGGAGGCGAGCGCTCGTTTGGTGCTGTTCGCCAACATGCGCGACACCGTACTGAGTAACGCCAGTATCAAACTACAGCAATACGTCGCCTCGTGCTCACTGGGTGGTCTCCCGTGCAACATCACGCGCGACTTCAGCCTCATGTTCCACCCGTACTACTACAACTGTTATACCTACCACAAGCCCCGGTCACCATCGGCGTCCGCAGCCCCCGAGTCACCTAATGATGCGGATGAGGAGGGGGAAGAGAAGGATTTGCCGTGGTTGATGCCGGGACTCGACAACGGACTGTCGGTGGTCGTCCTAACCGGCAGCGGCATGCTTGATAAGAACAAGGGCAAGGTCAGCAATCATCATCATTATCATCATTATCATTTTAAGCGCGACAGCAGAATGCTTCGCGCGTCTTAGACATCGTCTAGGCGTCTGTCCGTCTGTCTGTCACATTCGTGATTTGTATCTAAACGGTGCAAGCTAGGATCACGAAATTTTCACTGTGGGCTGCTCAAGGACTCTAGTTTATCGTGACAAACTTTCGTGCCCGCGGATGCGGGGTTCCCCTCGAACAAGGGCGTCAAAGAAAGGCACCCTCCTAAAAGACGTTATTTTGCCGTTATTGGCTCGCATAGCGCGAACACGGTTGCAGATAGGTATACAGACATACTGCTTATCATAACAAGCACTGGTATAAGCTTTTTAGATTTATCAACATCGATGACCTTGTACGACCTTAACACCCCCAAAGTGGTTTTTAGTGAATTTTTCGCAATTTGTGGCTGCAGCGCACATTTCAACACTAAATTGCGACGAAATGGCTGGAGATAGACCAAGACAACATAAATTAAAAATTTTCAGCATTCAACGTAGATTTTAGCACTCCAAGTCCCGACCCCCTAGGTTCAAGGCGGCCGGCGCAGGTGGGCGTCAAAGACAGCTACCGCCCTAAAAGTGGTTGATTTACTGCAATTATCTCGTTTAGCGTGAAAACGGTTGCAGATAGGCATAGACATGCTTCATATCGTAACAAGTACTGGTGACGGGCTTTTTAGATTTGTCAACATCGATGACATTAAACGACCTTGAACCCCCTCAAGAAGTGGTTTTGGTAATTTTTTTGGCAATTTTTGGCTGCAATGCGCATTTCAACAGTAAATTGCGACGAAATGGTTAAAAGATAGACCAAGATAACCTGCAAATGAAATTTTAACATTAAGCGTAGATTTTAGTAGTTTAAGTCCCGACCCTTTAGGTTTAAAGAAACCGGTGTAGGCGGGCGTGGAAGACGGCTATCCCCTAAAAGTGGTTATTTTACCGCTGTTGACTCGTGTAACGTGAAAACGGTTGCAGATAGGCAGAGACATGCTGCTTATCATAGCAAGCAACAGTGACAAGCTTTTTATTGGTGTAAACATCGATGACCTTGAATGACCTTAAACTTTTAAAATATGGCTTTTAATGTTTTTTTCAATTTGTGGCTGCGGCGTAGATTTCAAGAGTGGATTGCGTCGAAGTGGATAGAGATAGATCAAGACAACAACCTGCGAACAGGAACTGCTAAAGCTATCGCGCGTCTTATGAGCTTTGCTCAAATTACTTGTCATGTTTACAATTTGTCAAAACGCAGGAACGTGTAAGAATCAATCAACCAATCAATCAAAACGCATTCGTATAGCGCCATATGTCGCGAACGAGTCAAAAGTGCGTTAACTATTATTTGAGACGTTAGTAGGTACAGTAAAACGTCATTATTAGCCTTATACATATGTACGTAGTGCATCGACGCCAGGCGGAAATGCGCTCAATACGCTGCATCAGTACATCAGTACGCCGGACAGAAAAAAATCTCTAATGTAATCGTTAGTAAGCGCGAAAATTTAGTTTAGTTTTGTTCAGTTCCTTTTTGTCGAATAGAATAGAATAGTTATAGATGATAATTACTGAAGTACACCGAGTGCACAGTTGCACGCTAGAAGCAGACGTCACTGGTCGTCAACATTTGCGGTCTGCCACTTAGCGGAAGTTGGTCATACGATGCTATCGATTGAACAGTTTCGGTCGTCGGCGCTTTGCTGTTGCGGGCCCATCGATTTGAAACTGCCTGACATTTTTCGTGAACCAGAACTGAGTTTCGACACTTTTAAACGACAGCTGAAGGGTGAAGACGTATTTTTGCAAAGTATGGACGACAAAATGTATTAAGTCTCACCTCAGGCCTGCAGCTCAGCCTCCTACCCTACGTGGGACGGAAAATGAATAGTAGTTTTCGGGCTATGGGGTGAAGGCATAGTGTGGCTGATTGGGGCGGTGGTATGTCTGCTATCTGCAAACCGCGGGTCCAATTGTTCGCTTAGGCGGGCAATGGATGGCCACGTACTGCGCTGCGGTATCATTAACTCATGCCGATCAGTTACCACTTTCAAGATTGTAAAGCGCTTCTGATCTTGAGTTTGTTTCATCTAAGAAGCGCTATAGCAAGTGCTGGACTTTAGCTTTACCTTTTAAGCGCATTAGGCCCAAGAATTGTTTTGAGTATTCGCTATATAAATTTACACTTTACTTACTTACTTACTTACTTACTTACTTACTTACGTACACAGGTGGACGTGCCGCCGGGCCTGTACGACGCTGGCGGTGCTACGGCCGGCAGTGACGGAGTGCGCGTAATGATACACACGTCGGACGTGATTCCGTTTCCGCTGGCCGAGGGTTTCGACGTGCCTCCAGGGTTCACGGCGTCACTGAGTGTGCGTCCACGTCGCAACGAACGCATCGGTCCGCCGCACGGCAACTGTATCGACAAAGACCCCTTCAAATCACCCGACGACACACACCCAGAGGTACGATTCTGCGCACTGCGACATATTTCTCCGTAGCGTCGTCTGTCCGTCTGTCTTCTGCCATATTCCGCGCGCCTTCTGCTTAAAGTGTTCGACGAATTTTTATGTCATTTGGCAGGTGCATTGTCTTGGAGGTCCAATGTCACATTGTGTCACATGGGGTTTCTGGCTGGCCTGGCCCCAGAGAAAAGGAATATTCATGCGTGGATCACTCCAGCCAAAACACGCAACAGTTTGCGACTTACGAAAAAGATGATTTACAATTCACCAATTCCACTTTTACTAAATGACTTTTGCTCTTGTTGCGTTTCTTTCAATCGGTCAATCAGTTATGGAGTGTTTTCACGATCCGACAAACGTCCAGCATTAGCATGTATAGTTTGAATAAATTTGCTGGAAGTTTACTGGACGTTTGCTGCATGGATCATGTAAACACCCCATTAATCAGTAAATGTGTATAGCGCCCCTTAAACAGATTTTTCATAGGCGTTTGGTACTGCATGTGGACCGAGCCACAATATAGGCTACTCGTTTTTACGCGCGAAAGCAGAATGCTTCGCGCGTCTTTGCCATCGTCTGGACGTCCGTCCGTCTGTCTGTCTGTCCGTCCGTCCGTCCGTCCGTCACACTCGTGAGCTGTATCAAAACGGTGCAAGCTAGGATCACGAAATCTTCACCGTGGACTGCCCCCAGGTTTCTAGTTTATCGTGACAAAATTTCGTGCCACTGGGTGCAGGGGTTCCCCTCGAACGAGGGCGTCGAAGAGGGGTACCCCCCTAAAAAGACGTCATTTTGCCGTTATTGGCTCGAATAATGTGAAAACGGTTGCAGATAGGTACATACATGCTGCTTATCATAA
>Ga0209367_1003845_pt1 | contig 20546 bp, 10 predicted proteins | sample WorMetLIZISLAND2_FD_187412 | JGI IMG/M metagenome (GOLD analysis project Ga0209367, IMG submission 187412) | Marine gutless worms symbiont microbial communities from Max Planck institute for Marine Microbiology, Germany - Olavius geniculatus... ...
TCCCTCTCCCCCCTCGGTACTAAAGTCATATATATGTCGATCGGTGATGGTCGACCGACGACCTCCCCCCATCGGTACTGATAGCATACAACGATCAACAATACCCTATACGGTCACTGGCCAGGTAGGATTCTTAGTCGCAGGGTCCGATGCATGCACATGACGATCACATACCATATACGGTCACTGACCGTCGAGAAAGTTCTTCGAGGCTCGCTCCCAGGCCCCCACACATGAAAGCTCCCCAGATTGTACATTGTAAAAATTGCTTAACCTTTCACAAAGACGACAGATATCACTAACTGTTAACTTTTCGATAAAATTTTAAAGACAACGTCAAATCCTGACATGACATCATAATTAACAGAAACGTGCTTATTAATGGCCAGCACAAATTTAGGCTACTGTGTATTCATACTGCAAATAAAAAAATTACAAACGTATTTGTCAGGGCTTCCACAGAATCACATATTCTGGGATCTCACATTCATAAATCCGGCTGCAGACTTGAGAACTGTCGTGCAGATATTTTTGCTGCTTGCATTAGCATTCCAAATCTTATCTGTTTAACGCTTTATGGCGTCACAAATTTCAATGACACCACATCTGCTTTAAGCTCACACAAGTATGGAAGAAATATAACTTTTACTGGTGTATAAATTTTTAAAGGTTTGTAAGTCTAATATACAGGGGCCTATCGAGTTTAAACTTTGTCTAATTTTTCTCGTACGTATAGTTTTTTCACGGCTGGCACAAATTTTGGCTATTGAATATTTATAACCACAAATGAGAAATTCACGAACGTACTTGTTAGGGCTGTCACGAAATCACATGTCCCAGGGCCTCGTGTTGAAAAATCTGACGGTAGACTAAAGAAATGCCATGCAACAGCGAGCCAATTTTTACGCTGATTTAACGGTCTATGACGTCACACATTAAAAGACATAATATCCGCTTTAGACTCATATGTGTTTAGGAGAAACATGCGTTTTATTGGTGTATAAATTTTAAAAAGTTTTTCAGTCTGACATACCGACTTGCAAAACTTTTTGAACGCCCCTCGTATGTGCCTGAGTAGTTGCAAGTGTTCCAGTGGTTGGTGTCGACTCATAACTTTCAGGTTGCGGTTCGATTCTCACTGGCATCATTTGCAAGCAACTTTGAGCAAGTTGCTAACCTACTATGTGCTCAGGCCAACTCAGCCTCCTACCCTCTATGGGACGGGAAATGAGAAGTAGCTTACGGACTACGGGGTGAAGGCCTAGTGTGGCTGATTGGGGCGATGGTATGTCTGCTAGTTGCAAACTGCGGGTGCAATTATTCATTAACATGGGCAATGGATGGCCTCGTAGTGCGCTGTGGTATCATTAGATGATGCCAATCAGCTGCTGCTTCCGAGATTGTCAAAGCGCTTTTGGTCACAAGTTCGTCTCGTGTAACAAGCGCTATAGCAAGTACTGGATTTTACCTTTTTTAATGTAATTAGCCAGATCTCATCTATTGCAGTCTCTGTATTTTACTTAGGCTGCCACTTTGCTGCAGTGTGGAAATCCCAAAAATAATAAAGGAATGCATTTGATGCTGGGCTCAGGACTAGTTTGTGTTTGTCATATAATTGATACTGCTGTTGCTATCAGTTTCCTGTGTCTTATATTCTGCATGTACTGTGTAGGTCAAAATTCAGTCCGGCTGAATATTGAAGCTGATAGTAATGATATCACTGAGCATCCACGTGATGACAAGCCAAGACCGTATTTGTGTACAGTGTGTGACAAATGCTTTACAACGAAATATGATCTCAAGCGTCACAAACAAATACATACTGGAGACAGGTTGCATTCATGTACTCAGTGTGAGAAATGTTTTGGTACTCAGCAATACTTGAAGCAACATATGAATGTTCACAGCAGTAAATACAAGTGCACTGAATGTGGAAAGTGTTTTAGTAGCAATCAACCGTTAACATTACACAGGAGAAGACATTCTGGAGAGAAACCGTTTGAATGTACTATTTGTGGCAAACGATTTACACAATCAGGTGACCTTACTGTTCACAGCAGAATTCACAGTGGAGAGAAACCGTTCAAATGTTCTGAGTGTGACAAGGCATTTAGTGAGTCTGGCAAACTAACCATTCACATGAGAGTCCACACGGGAGACAAACCATACAAGTGTTCACTGTGTGACAAAAGTTTCAACCAGTCCGGCAGCCTGCAGACACATAAACGACTTATACACAGCAACGGAAGACCTTATGACTGTCGCTACTGTGGGAAGATGTTTAAAAGTAGCCATGATCTGAAGGGTCATGTTTATACTCACACTGGTGCAAAGCCATACTCATGTAGACACTGTTCAGACTGTTTTACACATTACAGCACATTCAAGGCACATCTGGTGAAGTCACACAATGAAGGTACTTGGTTTACATGTGACATTTGTGAGAAGCAATTCAGCCTCAAGAGTAATCTTAAGCAGCATATACTTCGTCATGAAGGTGTGAAGCCGTATGTTTGTGATGAATGTCCAAAGTGTTTCTATACAGCAGGCGAACTACGAAGACATCAGCTGAAACATTTGGATTTTAAACCATTTTGCTGTGGTTCGTGTAGCAAAGATTTCAGATGGAAACACGGTGTTGTAAGACACTTCAAGACATGTTCAGCTAAACTGGGATTTACTGCTGTATTTTAATGTGACTGGCAGTTCATGCAGATCTGTGGAGTTTTTTTGTGTTATTATAGTTTCGTGGTTTGTGAATGAATGCTGTTTTTTACATTTGATTGTTGATAATTACCTCCGCCAAGGAGGTTATGTTTCAGCCAGTTTGTTTGTCTGTCTGTCTGTTAGCAAGATAACTCAAAAAGTTATGGACGGATCTTTCTGAAATTTTCAGGGAATGTCGGGAATGGCAAAAACCACAAGTGATTCAATTTTGGACATGATCCGGAAGGAATCCTGGATTCTGGATCACTTTGACATTTTCGCTGACATTGCGTTAAATGGGGCATAAGGGAAACTGCTGCCAAACCGAATATGGTGAAGCCACCTGGCGAGCAGCATGGCGGTCTGCGGTCTCTGACTGCGTTCTAGGTTTGTATTGGTGACTTCTGCATGATCTGAGGTGTGTCCAGTAACTTAGCGGCTGCAAGCGGCTCGTAGCTGCTACGCTGCTACGCTACTGGACACTCGGCTACGGCAAGCCACCACGAAATCTCGTAGCCGCTAAGTTACCGGAAGTGCCTCTGATGCGTATTTAAAATTCTTGATATCTGCTTTCGACTGTGCACAGAGTTGCTGCAGCTAAGCAAAGGTCAGAAGCTGTTAATTGATGTTAGTTGGATTTTACAATGTTGACTGGTGACTTGCAGAATTACAGAAATTAGCAATTAATTGCAGAGTTAACTGTTGAAAATTGTTAACAATTACTGAAATTTTGATTATTGCATTTTTGATTAAAAGCATGTTTCTATGAGCATTTTGCTAAATACCAAAAATGAGAAGGAAGCACTTAAATTGTTCTATACTAATTGTGATGTAGTCTTATTGTTGTCTCAGTGCATTTGTGACAGTTGTTAGCTGAAATACTCAAAAGTTGATAAAAACACGCATAGTTGTTGCACAATTATTACCACTGTTAGATTGTAGATATTGCATTTCAAAATTTGCATACGTTTAGCAGATGTAGCATATTGTATTGCAGATAATGAATACAAATTTTAATGGTTAACTTTTCACACACCAAAGATTAACCTAATTAATTTTATTATTTTTACTAATCGTTAATCACTGTCCAACAAACAATTAGTATTAGTGATTTCTAGCAATTAGTCTCATGTTAGGCAAAGTAAAATATTTGCATATCCTGGAGAACGAGATGATGAATCATTTTTGTTAACAGTGTATCTCAGTGTCAGCTAATAGTTGGTTAACACTGAACAGACGTTGTATTGTATCTACATTGGAAAGCTTTCTTAGCGAAGTGAATTTTATCCACAATCTAGCAATAAAAAGTATTTTAATGACAACAATTTTTCAACGATTGATCACGTGACTGATTAGTCATTAATTTTTGCAGCTCTCTGTTTTATCGGCGTCTTTGGCTCACTGTTGCGAGTTTTTGCACAAGGTTACGTTTGTTAAATGTAACGTATGTTTTCTGCTTGTGTGTATACAGTGCTGTATTTTTAGTTTAGCTTTTGATAAAGTATTACAAATTCTTGTACCCTCATCAGTCCGCATGGGTGGCACCAGAGGGGAGGAGTAGGGGGCAGCTGCCTTGCCCCAGGAAAAATTTGATGGTGATAAAATGTCCTTGGGACAATGCCACAGTCTGACTTACTAAACGTCATTTTTGCAAGATAACACAGATGTCTGGAGGATAACAGGGAAGATTATTCAAACTACCAGTATGTTATTTACATATGCACGCGTATAATGGAGTTCTTACAATTTTGGGTTTAGCTTGTTTTTTGTGTTTTGTGTTTCTGTAAAGGTTAAACTTGCCGTTCCATTATTGTGTTTGTGTTCATTCTGCCTGAAAAGGTCGTCCCTGAAATGACCTATATTGTGTCGGGTGGGATGTTAAACCCTACTCACTCACTCAGATATCTGGTATTTTTTGCATGTCTAAATTTTTTGCATGTCTAAATATCAAAATGCAGGCAAATTTGTGGCTTCCATTGCACGCCCAGAAGCTGTGTTTTAGCTTAGGGGGCCAGTAGCTCTGCCCCTGGATCCTGCTTTAGCTTCTTTTCAATGCACACAACAACTGAATAAGGTCGACATTTGGTCCACACAAAAACCTCTCTGGCCCTTGCCACCGTTGCTCACCCAGATTCAGATTCCTAGCACCGCCCGTGGCTGTCCACCGTGCTTAAAAACCTTCACCACTAACATTTTACTGGAACCTTTACAATACTGGTGTAGGTTTTTTTGCTTTGTTGGTTTTACTCAAACAAAACTGCTTGCATGTAGTCCGTCACTCTGCAGTGTCAGTATTTTTACTTAAGCTGTCATCAGTACTATATTTAGTGTGACAGTGTCACTTTTTGTAAGCTGTTGTGTAATATTGCATGGCATGGAATGAAAACAACAAAATAGCAAACTAGAAAGCAATCATAGCTCGCAGGTACCTCCGCCAAGGCAATGCTATTCGCCAGGTGGCGTCACCATCTTCGGTTTTGCAGCGGTTCCCGTATGCCCCCTTTAACGCAATGCTAACGAAAATTTCAAAGTGATCCAGAATCCAGGATTCCTGCCAGATCACCCCAAAATTTAATCACTTGTAGCTTATGCCATGCCCGACGTTCTCTCAAAATTTCAGAAAGATCAGTCCATAACTTTTTGAGTTATCTTGCTAACAGACAAACAAAGTCCAACAAAAACAACCTCCTTGGCGGAGGTAATTATCATTTCCACCACTTTTCCCAGACTGCCATCAGGTTCACATGATATTCCGGCCCTATTGATAAGCATGCCATACATGCTGCTGCTGCTTTAGCTTTTTGTCAAGACTTAAACTGCGTGGCCAACCGGTATACGAGTTCCGTTCTGCACACCGTTGACGATTTGTTTATATGCAACTCGTGAATTTTGTTTGTATGCTAAATTACGATTTAGATCCTTTGTTTGGTTGTAGCCATATGCACGTACATGACATTGTATGTTTGATTGCATTTCTGTTAATAAACGCGAGTACATCTGGGTGTTTTTACGCATGACAGCAGAGTGCTTCGCGCATCTTAGCTATGGCCTGGGCGTCTGTGTGTCCGTGCATCACTCTGCTGTATTGTATCAAAATTCAAAATGGTGCAAGCTAGGATCACGAAGTCTTCATTGTGGGCTGTCCTAAGGACTATTGTTTTTGTGACGAAATTTCGTGCTGCTGGGCGAAGGGGATCCCACCAAAAAGCAGTTATTTTACTGCTATTGGCTCGCCCAGAGTGAAAACGGTTCACATGGGCACAGACATGCTGCTTATCATAACAAGCACTGGTGATGAGCTTTATAAAAGTATCAACATAGATGACCTTGAACCCCGAAAATAAGGGGTTTTATGGAAATTTTCGAGCTGTGACACATTTTAAGAGTGAATTGCGCCAAAATGGCTGGAGGTAGACCAATGCAATCTGCATAAGAAAATTTCTGCATTAAACTTCGATCTTCCCAACCCCTAGGTTCAAGGAGGCCAGCGCAAACAGGCGTCAAGTAAGGGTACCCCCTAAAAAGTGGTTATTTTTCCGCTATTGGCTCATGTAGCATGAAAAACGGTTGAGGATAATATATACACAGACATAATGCTCAGTGGCTGTTCTAGCCCGCAACATCTGGGGGGGGGCACGCAATAGTGCTAGCCTATATTGGCAGTCTGGGGTCAGAGCTCCCAGCGGGGTCTAGGGGCAGAGCCAAAGCCAGAATGATCAGTACAATTTTCACAAAAACATAATAAGCCACCAGCTGTCAGCTGCACCAACGTCAAAGATGAGTTTATGGATCTTGTTAAAATACAAACAGGGGGAAATTTATTTGCTGCTCTTTCGGGCATCTAGGAGCCAACCCCATTCAACTCTTCATCCATCCCACTGCTTTCAATGTTTTACTGAAAAAAAACTGTTTTCATCTAGTTCGTTATGCTGCAAAATTTATTACCTTAGTTTACATGGGCACTATGCACTGTGCCAGTATGTTTTTATGAGCTGTTGTAAAGTGTCACACTAACAGTTATCACAGAAAAATAACATAAAACAATTTCTCCGGTCCATACATTTTTTGGTAGACTGTAACCAGAAGCACGGGAATGTTTAGGCCTAATAGTTCTAACCAATCAATGAACAGAGTGATAAACGTTACAGCAGATCAACATATCACCAGTTTAAAGATCACTTTTGCAGCAGTGCTGTGGCACGGCACAGTCCAAATTTTTGGCTCTTGCAAAATTTTCCATAAAATCTTCCTGTTCGAAACTGTTCATCCTAGATGCAGAATTTGCGGCAAAAGAAACTCCATCTTAGAAAAAAAAATTAAAGAGTAAAATTCAAATTTTGAGCCCACATAGTCTCTCTCTGTCAGAAATTTGCCGTGTCTGTGGGAAAACTGCTATTTGATGCCCCGCCTGTTAAGCCAGAACACCACTGACTATAGCGTCAATGCTATGGCTGCTAAGCAGGTCCGGAGGCAGACCAGAGGCCTCAATGCCTGTATTCAAAATTCATGCCCGGGTTTTTGCTTGTGGTTATCATCATGACTGAAACTGTAAGGGTCAACAGTAAGTAAGTAGGGGCATTTAAGCATTTCAATTATTTGGCATTTCCCCTAACATATCTTGGCACACCGTCGGCAAGAAATACACTCTTAGTCAGTATGTTGTGAGAACAGATGACAAGACGTACTGAAACTCTCGCAGTGATGTCAGCACCATAGATGTCAGTGTTACTATCAGTGACAGGTTGTGGCAAACGACCCTCACCCCAATGTCAGCCTGCGTGAAAATTTTATTTTTGTCAGAAAGTGTTCTTCCAAAAATTCACAATTCTGGGTTAGAATTCAGTAATTTTGCAAGAATTTGGGGACTTCAGGCAAGATTGAGATTTTGAACACCCCGGGTGTCTTTTTCGTTGGAAATTTGCAGATTTCGCCCCCCCCCCACAACTCTCTTACGCCCTGATGCTGCCACAGATTACAACCGTGACTGCTAGTCTGAGTCACTGCTGCTTTCACTGAGCTGAAGATCATCACCTACACACATGCAGACAGACACGTAGAGACAGCAGACGGCCGGACGTCTGGACTGGGCAGCCGGACAGATGGACGGACAGACAGACAGAGATATACATAGAAATATGCAACAGATGAAACATGCACACAGAGCATATTACATACATACAGACAATACATGAGTTCATGTTTCGTCAAGAAGTAGGATTATCTTTTTTTCTAATCGATATCCGCTTAATCTGACATCCGCTAAGAACCAAATCCGATTAACTTACTTCTTATCCATAGATGAACTGAAAACTGATTAAAAAGTTTCTAATCGCTAGGGATTAAGAAATTATGCCTATTCTTTTGCATTGGAGCTGTCTGGTGTTAATCGGTAATGCTCGGATTAACTTTGGTGTTAGCTGCGTGTTGGTTCTTAGAAAAAAGATAACATCGAATTCTAACTTCAGTTCATGTTTCCGATTATCTTGGTATTTATTCTAAGAGAAAATGTCGACCAAAGCGATAATCTTACGTCTCGACGAAACATGAACTCACACAATATCTGCACTCCAGGGACAGCAATTCTGATAGCTACAAAAACTTGATATGCAATATCAGATCAGCAACCGACACTACCCATCTAACAGTTCCCATACCTGGTTTAAAATTACTTTACTGTTCTTTACGCACACTGAGACAGAGTACTTTAAAAACACAACAAGAAGCCCAGCAATCACTGGGATAGCCGACTGTACTGGTTGTCGGTGACCTTCAAGGTCATCTAAGATCAAGGTCAATGATCTTCATGTCATTTAAAAGCCAGTATGGCATTTCCTGTCAGTAGGGCTAACAGTTTTGCGTGGGCTGCGGAATTTCGAGCCAAAATGCGGAATTTGACCTTCTCTATGGAATGTTCACATTTCCGCCGAATTTTGCAGAAGTTGAGAAATGACCGATGATTAGTCTGGTCGTCTTCATAACATAGTTAAACTAACTAGCCTATTTCACAGAGAAAAGTGAAACTAATCTGCCTGAAACTGCGGGTCACAATAATAATTACCATCAAAATACGGGACAATAGTAAATGAATACAATGCGACTAATTAACAGATTGCACTTTTGAAAAGAAAAATAACTGATAATTTTTTGCATGTTGCTAGCATAAAATCAGCAACAATGCCAGCCTTCAATAACTGGAGATTGTAGGCACATTTTACTCACAAACGAAAGGCCGCGGAATTTTGTGAACGAGCTCGCGAAATTTGGCAAAATTTGCTGCGGAAAACTGTCGGCCCTACCTATCAACGATCAATAGCAACCTAAGCCCTATCTCGCACCATTTAGCCACAATACATCCATGACAGATGGACGGATAAACGGACGACAACCATGACAACAGTGTGGCCATTACTAAAGAATGGTCGGCTAAAAAATGTGCACATGCTTGAAATGCAAAATATACACATCATCCCTACTCTATTGTTATTTATGTAAATTACGCTAAAGTGAAATATGTAGAAATACGCAACGTGCACATTTTTGCAAAACAATAAAACGTGTACAATAGTAGCTAAAACCTACTAGTGGTCTACATAGTGCGAGACAATCAAAACGAACGTACAGATGTTGAAGACGCTGGCGGCTGATGAAGACTTTGACACATGAACACCACTACGAGATGTTCCCGATGCGGATGCTGCTGTTAATTACACACCATTCAGTCAATTATATACAACATCCAATAGCAACATTATGCGAATAAGGCAGAACAGTCCTGATCAAAGCCAGCTGACCTCTTAGGCCAAAGTCAAGCATGATCAGAACCACGGCCACAGTACGTGAGTTCATGTTTCGTTGAGAAGTAGGATTATCGCTTCGGTTGACTCTTTCTCTTAGAATAAATACCAAGATAATCGGAAACATGAACTGAAGTTAGAATTCGGTGTTATCTTTCTTCTAAGAACCAACATTTCCGATTATCTACCAGACAAGAAGAAAGATAATCGGAAATGGCAGCTAACACCAAAGTTAATCCGAGCATTAGCAATTAACACCAGAGAGCTCCAAGGCAAAAGAAAAGGGATATTTTCTTAATCCCTAGCGATTAGAAACTTTCTAATCAGTTTTCAGTTCACTTTTTAATCTACGGATAAGAAGTAAGTTAATCAGATTCGGTTCTTAGTGGATGTCAGATTAAGTGGATGTCGATTAGAAAAAAGATAATCCTACTTCTCGACGAAACATGAACTCACGTAGTGTCAAGGCCAAGGCCATCCGACCATGCAAAGGCTGAACATGAAAACAGGTTTTAATAAACTTCCAAAAAATGCAAAATTTGGGGCCCGGAAAAGCACTACACCGGGGGGAAGGGGCAATTTCGAAGCAGAATTGAAACTCCAAGCACCAGTAATCATCTGTCGGAAATTTGCAGCAATTTATTAGAAAACTGTAAGGAAACTGAATGTTAAACTACTCAACAAAGTGGCTGCATTGGCTTTAAACAGTTGGCCTGGGCCATATTGGAAGCTAAAACTAAATGTGATTATTATACGCCTGAGACACCACACACCGCCAACATTATGGCCTTCAGTTTTAGCCCATCCAACCCTTTAAGGCCAAGGTCACGTTGGCAAGGTCAAGGTCTGCCTATTGCAAGGCCAAAAGGCCACAAAATGTGGCCAGCATTAAAAGCAAAAACTATGATCACTGGACATGTAAACACCCTCCCTCACATTTCTCCCAACACTTTACAGTGCTGCTCCCAAGCTAAAAAATATCAATACTGACTGTATACGGAAGCATCGTGACAGAGCGCACTAAAATTATTTTACCCTCTTGAGAAATTTTCTTCCGGTCGGAAATTTTTATTCCAAAAAATAACAGTGAAGTTTGAGACTGGAAATCTTCTATTTAACTAAGTAGATATGCAGCATCTGTATCTTACCATGTAAAATTGGTTCAAACGGTATACGTGGGGTTTAAATCATAGGTATTTGTTTGGATGGCACTCAGGGAAAAAATTCAAGTTCAAGCATCCAGATCTCATCTCCTGGAAATCAAAACTGCAACCAATCCCTTGGAAGTTTTTCAATCCATGCCACGTGCTACAGAGAGTGATATCATACCTGCAGCTTCAGTGCGTGTGTGGACACCGCTGAGTTCATTGAAGTAAGGCACGCTGTCCGTCTCACTCAGTGTCAGGTCATCATGACCTGACAGACAGACAGACAGACAGACAGATAGATACACATACATACAGAGACACGGTCAGACATAGGTATAGAAACACAGACATGTAGAGACACAGACAGGCACACATATGCAGACAAAGATGCAGAGAGGTACAGGTAGAGAAACATAGACACAGACATGTAGCGGAGACCACTGAGCTCTACAGACAACAGACAGAGAGACAGACGGACGGTTAGACGAAGAGACATTTACAGGTAGACATACGAACACATACAGACAGAAACTGAGACATAGAGAAAGAGAGATAAAGACATACACATACAGAGACAGTCACATTCACTCAATGTAAGTATTGTTATGACCCACACACACACATAGACGTAGACGGACAAGATGGCAGGTGATGTGGCTCGCAACACTGCAAACTTTGCAGGTTAGCACGGACATTGTTTATACGGCAAAAGCCACGCTGCAAACAGACAGATTGAGATAGCCACTGACACTGCCTGACAATAAGGGTTACTTGTAGCTTGCAGATTCACAAAGCAACAGACTCGCTGACAGACAGATGGAAAGAGTGAGACAAACTGAGACATACACATAGGGAGACAGAAATAAAGAGACCATTAACAAAGAAATTGCCCGATGATGTTGTCAAGAACAGAACATGTTCTACATTAGACAATAAAATCAACTGATCTTATCTGGGGACAAAAATGGCCGACTTTTGCAAGACGGACAACAGATTTTTAATGGCCGACTTTACTGGTAGACAGAATCGGCCAACTTAATTGATCATCAAAAAAGCCTGCAATGCACCTGCTTAAGGCTTACCAGAGACTGACTGACGGTGTAACAATGTCGGACTTACAATGGAGAGATCACGGGTTAGAATCCCGATCAGGTCACTATCAGTTGATTACTACTTGGATGGGTGACTGCCTGTGGGCAGGTAAACCATCTCGGTATATAACCAAACATCAGGGTCAACTCAGCCTTTCATCCCTCCAAGGTTAGATAAATTGAGTAAAGTACTAGCCTGCTCAGCTGGGGGAAAAACAGGCCATGTTCATCTGTGCTGTGGCAGCAAACACTGTGTGTGATTCTCTATAGCTTTGTAAATGGGTTTTAGCTGACCGTACTTACACAACAGTCAAGCTTATGGTACAGTTGTCATCTGTCTATAACGGATGGATTGTGGCTAAACGGTGCGAGATAGAGCCTTTTTTGCTATTGATCAGTAACAAGAAGTGGCATATGTCCTTTCAGATGACATGAAAATCATTGACCTTGGATGACCTTAAAGGTCACTGACAACCAGTACAGTCGGCTGTCTAGTGACAGTTGGGCTTCTTGTCTGTAATTAAGAGCCATACACCACTTTTACCTTTACCTGCAGTGGCAGCTGCTGCGGAGACAGGAGTTGACTTAGCACCAGTCTTCTTATTCTTGTTCTTATCCTCATCCTCATCAGATGCGGAAGATGCTGAAGCTGCCTGATCATCATCACTGTCACTGGATGACGATGACGACGATGAGCTGAGGACACGTTTAAATTTCGACTTTGATGATGACAGAGGTGACTTTTTAACCGGACTCTTTGGCATAGCGACTGCGTGACACACCATCACCACCGTATTAGCAGTCAGATGATTTATCAATTAACCAACTGAACATAGAAGCAGCATAACAACAGCATAGATTTAAAAAGGTATAGATGTTCATGGGAAACCATGAAATGGAGCGACGGAGCATCAACTGCTCATGGAAGATTACTTGACTAATCCCACTCATGCTGCAGCTGCTTTCAATTTCCTTCCTTCAGACATTCGTAACACTCCCCACCCCCTTCTATATGCTGATTTTGGTGCCAACTTAAAACTTTCTTGGGATCACAAATTATAGGCCACCTCAGTCACCATACCACCGCTGGATCTCAGGTTTAATGGGTTTCCCATTAATGTGTGCTGTACAAATTTACTTACTCAGCAAAGTATACTTCTGCTAAATGTAGAAGAAACACTTTTTAACAGCTGGATGTCTTTCCAGCCATTAGACCAATGACAGACAATGATAATACTAGTGACAAACTAAGCAGCAGAAATAAGTTCATATACTAACAGACCGCATAATTTCAACAAATTACAGCTTTATCAAGTTCAAGTAATCAAATATTAGTAACCACGATGTACCTGCTGCAGATTTCTTCTTCGTGTCTGCAAACAATTCACACAAAACGTCTGATAAGTGCCAATATTGATGCAAAATAAAATCTAGCTTATACTAACTGATGACAAAATGCTGAAAAGAAAAACACCCAAAAAGCAGCTACACCGGTAGAGATGGCACCAAAAGTTATTGGGTGTATGTAAACCCATCTCAGAGCTACAGAGCATCATCTGCCACATGAGATCACATAATGTTACCTGCTATCCAACACAGGTGAATGTGCCTTGTTTTAACCCCAGCCAGACAAACCGGTACGGTACTCGATTTACTCATTTTGTGGAGGAAGGGGGGGGAAGACGAGTCGATGTGGATATAAAGAAAATTCACAATGAACATAGTTTTCCAGCCATTTTCAAGCTTATGTATCACTGAGCCTCTAACTTCTAGCCAGTATGTGAAGATTGCCATTCTCCGCTCACAGTTAAGCACTTTTTGGTAGACTGCACCCGTTACAGTGCAGCACGTCAGAGACATTTTGGATTGGACACACTCAAGGACGTTTTCGAAAATGTTGCATCTTGCAACATCATCGCTTATGTTAAAGAAATAAGCTTTTACAATAGTATATAATGTTGTTTTTACATTAGCTTAATAGCCTTGATCTTAACAAGTATTTTAACTTTGCTTTTAATACATACACTAAGTGCTTTTAACTAATTTTAACCATGTATGGCACTGAATGGCCTACTTTGTGCTGATGTGCCGTTAAGAAACTACTCACTCACTCACTCTAACTTATAATACCACATAAATAACTTATATATATATTACATTAGCAAAATATCTAGTTCAGGCAGCTTATATGAGAAATCTGTGATAAATCACTGTCCTTTCACATATGCAACATTCTAACTTGGTTGTGAAATTTGTACTGCATGCACACGCAGCAGCTATAAAGACAGATGTTTTGCTGCTGCAAGTCAGCAGCTATGAAGACAGATGTTTTGCTGCTGCAGGTCCAAGGCTCATCTGAGACAAACTGACATTAACTTTGAACAGTTCAAGCGGCTGCTCATGAGACATTTTTGTTCAGGTTTCAAAATCGCGGCTCGTGACGAACTGTCAAATGCATCTCATAAGCTACCTTAATTATTTACTTACATGCAATAAACTACTACTTATCTACTCACTCAGTTAGTTATCTAGTCACTGAAAATCTACAACGACTGACTTTTGGCAGCCTTCTTCGACTGCTCCTGTTTCACTTTCGTTGTCTTTGTCGTCGTTGTCATGGTAACAGCATTTGACTGTTTATCCACTGCCTCTGACTCTGCAGCAGCAGCAGCTGAAGCGGGTTGTTTCTGTGACTTGGTCAGAGCCGGCTTCACTTCAGGCACTTTCTCTGAACGCGTCCTTAACATGAATACATTATTGAACAAATACAGTTCTAGCATCATTAAAGGTTGTGTATCCATAGCAACCATTCATGTGAACAACAGCAGCAGCACCAACCGGCAAGCATTGCGATCTGCCCACTTTGAATGAACGCCATATATTTTTATCTCCGCCAAGGCAAATGTAGTGAACATTGGAGGAGATTAAGAGATTAGTCATTCTGTCCGTGTTTCCGTCGTTCTGTTTACATGATGACTCATAATGGCAATGACGTGATTGCACCGGCTATTACTTTTTGCTCTTTCCCCTGCAGCAAAGCAGCTCTTCCTTCTCCCTCTCTTTCCTTGTTGCAGGGTGCAGTAGTAGTAGTAGTAGGTGTACTAGTAAGTAAAGTAAAGAAAAGTAAAATGTAAATTTATATAGCGCATACTCAAAAAGATCTCTAATGCGCTTAATACACTTAGTAGTTGTGGGCACAGTTGTAGTTGTAGAAGTAGTAGTAATTGTAGGCATAGTAGTAGTTGTAGGTGTAATTGAATTTGTAGGTTAGGTGTGTTTGTAGGTGTTGTTGTAGTAGTAGGCGCAGTTGTAGTTTCAAGTGTTGTTGTAGTAGCAGGTGTAGTAGTTATTGTAGATGTAGTAGTAGCAGTAGCAGTAATAGTAATGTTTAAATCACTTCACTTGGTGGAAATACGCACTCTCTCGAGCACCTTCTAGTTTGTCAATCGCTTCAATTCATTTGTAATAAATGATGCAATGCCACTACGTACCCCGTGCAAAGCACACCAGTCGAGGGGGTATGTCAAAGACATTACCTTCCGTAACAGAGTGACCCTCCGAAAAGCTGAAATGACCTTAGTGTTGGTTATATACTGAGATGGTTTACCTGCCCACAGATAGTCACCCATCCAAGTAGTAACAACTTGACAGTGACCTAAACAGGAATCAAGCCCATGACCTCTTCATCATGTCCATCCTAACTGTTTTGCTACTACCAAGCCAAACACATTTAACAGCCAATGCTCTTATGATTGGATATCTGGCTTATAGAAAATCCACCATAGAAATCCCAAAATGGTCTGTCCTATGGTGACTAGCCTAAGCTAGACTAAATCCAAAAATAACAGACAAGTTATACAAGAACCAAATGCAGCAGCAAGAGCTGAGTAACCATTTAACCATAAAACATAATTACTAAAATCAGAAAAAAACATAGACAATGAGATACTCCTACACTGTTCGAGTTTTAGTTTAACAGTTTCAGTCTACAGGGTGGGGCAAAAAAAGTAGCGCCCTAAAGTTTTTTTTGCTGTTTTCTCAGCAACCATTTAGAACTTTAATCTAAAATTTTACAGGATTATTTACCAAAACGTCTTACATCTAACTGCCAAGTGAAATGTGATTCTGTAGAAAAACGACGAAGTTATAAACTTTTTAACATGACTGCCTATCGATTCTTCAGCATTAAATATTGTTTTCAGCTAAAATGCTATTTAATTTTCAAAAACTGGTTACCACGTTACTGCCGATGACATAACAGAAATGTTTTGATAAACAGTAATTTCTTTTGTTTAGAAATTATCATTAAATTATCGTTCCTTTAAAGCAATCGTCGGCTGCCCACCGGATTCATCTTCCAGCACACAGCGCGCAACGCTGCGCGGCGCACAGAACTGGCTGCGAGCCAGCTGTCCAGATATCATCACAAAAGACCAATGGCCTTTAAATTCGTCGAATATAAACCCAATGGCCTATCACGTATGGGGTGCAATGTTGGAGGCTTATCGCAAGCTTAAAACAAAGCCGAAAGCAAGAGCCGAACTCAAGGAAGCGCTTCAGGTTATCTGAGGCAACCTGTCGCAGGAACCGATCGACAAGGCTGTAAAAGGTTTCTCAAATAAGGTGACTGGAGGCTGGTGTTGTAGCTTGGAGCTGGCAGTGAACACTTTGAACATTCACAGTGACAATGGAAATCTGGCATCTGATCACAAATTAGTTGTGTTGTTTCAACAATGTTATTAAATTGGTGTTGTAGTCGGAACATTTTTGAATGCTGGAAAATTGGCAGGCAGTCATGTTAAAAAGTCTGCAACTTCATCATTTTTTTTCATAAAAATCACATTTTACTTGGCAGTTAAATTTAGAAGGTTTTAGCAAATAAATCTGTACAATTTCAAATTAAAATTCCAAATGGTTGCTGAGAAAACAGCGAAAAACTTTAGGAGGCTACTTTTTTGCTCACCTGGTATATTCTGTTTAAAGATCACACTTTCTGAGTTCTACCAATAAAAAGCACATAAAAGAAGTACATTTTTGATAATTGTTCCAAAACAACTTCAAGTCACGCCAGCAACTCAAAAACAGACAGCAGCAAATATCAAAAATATCAAGTCAACTCACAGACACTGTCAGAATAACTGAGCCAAGTCATAACATAAAATACATACCATCTCAGATTGAGTTTGTATGTATGTAAATCATTTCAGAACAACATAACTAGGCAAAGACAGTTGATAAAAATTATACTCTTCGAGTTTCCTGCTGAAATCGATGAAAACAAGCCATTAAAATTGTCCATCAAATTCAGTTGTGAATTGAGTTACATACCGTTTCAAGTTCAGTTTGTAGGTGAGTCGTTCAAGTGTGAATTCTCCAGTTTTGTGGTTGATGATGAGGGCAAAGTCCTTCTGAGCCGGCTGCTTGCTCCCACAGTAAACTGTCTCCTTGGTACTCGATCTCTTGAGAACAACACCATCAACAATAGACAAAAGTTTTACTATAACGCACAGAAAGTTGGTTTGTCTGTCTGCCATACCCCTCCGACACCTTCTGAGTTGCACAGAACTTTGCAAACCCGACCTCAGCGTTTGAGTTATGGGCCTTAGGTACATGCAACCCACCTTGCCCCCCCCGCTTCCTTCAGGCAGCAAGGGCAGGCAGTCTGAAGAGTGTTGAGTTGTTGGGTAACGAAGTGGACCTGCTCAGCAGGGCAGGAATTTTGCCAGTAACGCCAACAGATATTGGTGTGGTCTAGTGGTTACTGGTTAGCACATCATGTCTGATCAAAGTAGTTGCACTATTCCGGGCTGGGCTACCACTTAGACAGGTGACTGTCTGTGGACAGGTAAAACATCTCGGTATGCAACCAGCCACCTAGCTCAACTCAGCTTTCCATCCTTCCAGGGTAGGTAAATTGAGTAGCACCCTGCATGTCCTTCATCTAGATCTAGCTAAGACATCTGGGGAACACACAAACTCCACCATCAGTGTCTGGGATTGTGCAGAGTGCTATCCTAGCTGCAAATGTATTCTGACACATTTTATCTCTGAAAACACATCCTGTGGCTAGTTATTTATGTTCACTGCAAATGGCTATATTTCACTGATTTTTCAATTGCAAATGATAAATACTTGAATATTTCAGAAAAGATTAAAACATGTCAAAACCCCTTAGCTACAGCCCTGATACTACTCGAGTAAGCTGGATGCCAAGATGTAAAGTAATGAACGTGTCAGACAAGCAGGCAACCTCGACATGTGGAACGGTGACTTTGACCTTGTTGCCCTGCTCAATGTCAATCACAGAGTGCTGCGTAGGATCAATAGATGCTGGCTTGAAGTCATCTGCAACACGCATCAGTGACAACAACACATTAACAAGTTCAGTAAGCAAGTAAGGCAATGTCTGTGAGGAACCTACCAAATCTGAGGCACAGGTGATAGGATAGCACAGAGTAAGGCATAGATTGGTAATGCCAATAACAAACCGATATCACAAAAATATTGTGACATTTGGCATCATCGGTTGGCCGCCGTCGGGTCGGGGTCGGTGATACCAACTGAGCTTTAAGGTGGACCACTAAGAGTGACAAAAAGCTAAGTCACAGAAAATTAGTCTGAAACATGCATAACAACACTAATTCTACCTATTTCAGTCACTTCTGAAGCAATCTGGGGTGGCGGCTGTAATACAGACTTTTACCCATAGGAGTAATTTGTTGCATGCAGCATATTAAAGTGCACATTTCACAGAAGTTCAGCATGAAAAAGACGCCATTGGCGCTCATATGAAGAAAAACATGTTTAACTGACCACACGCACGCTTTGGTCCATATATGTGGTAAGGTGACTTTGTATTTCGTTTAGGGTCCTAAACTGCATGTTTACCATATGTTTAATAAATTTTTGTGCATAAAAATAACACCAAAGACAGTAACTAGTTTTGTTGCAGAGTCCCAGCAACATTGCATTTTGGATCTGGATATTTAGTCAGCAGGGCTCCCAAACTAGGGCATCGCACCGACGAGCTGCGGTGTGTGAACAACTTGCCCAAGGTTGTTACTTGAGAGTGCAGTGGTCAGGGATCGAACACCCGACCTCGCGGTCATTGGGTCTGACACGCTAACCACTAGACTACCAAGCCACACAAGTTGTCGTCGCGTAACTTTCCTTTGTAGCCCAGTAGTGCTGTGTAATGTCCGATCAGTCACTAGCGAGTACTCACAGTGCATGGAATGAAATGCTACTGATCCATCTGCGTCGAAACTTCGACCCAATTTCAGCTCATGTACCTCTCCATCTATAGACAACTTTTCACTCATACCGACACAAATACACCACTACGCTACCTACGATTCATATACTATGTCACATACTAATCTACAGATAGGTTATTAAGTTAGTTTTCGTTACTTTTGCAAACTATTTCTGTTGCCAACCAAATTATAAACAACATAGAATATCTAACTAAAACGAACTTCTCTGCGGCAGATGAGAGTTGGGTCAATATCAACATTTCCATTTCGACGCGATAACGATACGATATCAGTATCGTATTATTTTGTTAATTCTGTAAGTAAAGCGCGGTTTCCAACACAAACATATGGTTTGTTCCTAACGTAACGCAAGCTAAATTCACAACAAGATCTAGATATTACGCAGCAAGCGCAACGAGCACAAGAAAAGTACCGGTACGCAACAACGCGCGCAGCTAGGTGACGCAACGGTCAAAGCGCAATGATAGAAACAACCGTTAAACAGCCGTTGAGTTTTGTGTTGCATTCGTTGCGCTGCGTTCGTCGAGTGCTTTCCGTTAAACGGAAACCGCGCTTAAGCGTGAATCTGGCTTGCCCAACAGACCACTGACTTATAGTTATAGAGGGGGCTGGGGGCACCGGGTGCGCCATCGAACAGCATTGTTCTGCCGATGAAGTTCGTCATTCTCCAAAAGTCTCTGATGGATGACACCCTTCACATTGCATGATGCAGCAAAATAACTTGATTGATCTATCGTCTGCGGTTTAGCCGCAGCTATGAGCGGTGTTGACGGCCGCCATAATAGACCGAATTAAAGGTAGGCTTATTGTCTATCTGTCCGTCTGCATTTCTGCCCCGTACGAACTTCTGTAGAAAATTTATAAAAGACGCAGAAAAACCAAAATAGTGGTAACATTTCCCAAAGCAGGAGAACAGGAGAAACTTGTGTATCGATCAGCAACCTGAATGTTTAAGATGTACGGTTGGGCAGTAGGCCTACATGCTTTATAGGCTTAGTTAGGCACGTACAATGTCGGCACTGGGTCGATTATATCATTCTTAACTACAGAGTGTGTCAAAAATGGCCCAACTTGTTGTCTGTCCAATGCAATGCATAGCATTAAACAGATTATAAAATCACCTTTGTGTCCATGCGTCCGTGGGTCCTACTTTTCTCAAGCTATCTTCCGTCCACCTTCCCTTTCCCTTCCCTTTTCCTTTTCCCTTCTTCTTATCCCCTTTTCCTTCTCCTTCTCCTTTTCTGTTCTCTTCCCTTTCCCCTTTTCTCTTCTCCATTTTCCTTCCCCTTTCTCTTTCCCTTCTCCATCCCCTTTTCCTTTTGCTTCCCGTTTCCTTTGCCCTTTTCTCTTTTTTCTTTTCCCTTTCTCTTTTCCCTTCCTCTTTTAATTACCCTATCTCTTCCCCTTTTCCTTCTCTTTCCCCTTTCCTTTACCCTTCCCCCTTTTCCTATTTCTTTTTCTTCCCTTTTCCTTTTCCCTTCTTCTTATCCCCTTTTCCTTCTCCTTCTCCTTTTCTGTTCTCTTCCCTTT
>Ga0209367_1003847_pt1 | contig 20545 bp, 8 predicted proteins | sample WorMetLIZISLAND2_FD_187412 | JGI IMG/M metagenome (GOLD analysis project Ga0209367, IMG submission 187412) | Marine gutless worms symbiont microbial communities from Max Planck institute for Marine Microbiology, Germany - Olavius geniculatus... ...
AAAGGGTGGGGCGGCCCGGGCGGGCAATTGCCACATCCCTGGTCACAACACCACTGATAATACACTTGATTTTTGGGAGTAAAGAAGACTGATGGCAGCGTTAGCGAACATTTTGTTGGTGACACAAGAACGGGTTACATTTAGCATTGCATCGGACTATTGGCAATCGTCATATTACATCAGTGCTAGCGGCATGGTGGATGTGTCAGTAGTTTCGTGACTACTTGCAGTGCCATCATGCCGAACTAATGACATTGCTGCAGACAGCTGTGCTGCTAGTTACTCATGGTCAGATTGTTGGCAACTACCGGTTGCTGTCGTTTCTGGGCTGATAGTCAGTCACTAAAACGTGTAATTTAAGTCATAGTTCAGGGGTCAGTATGCAGTTCAGAAAAAAAGACGCCAAGCTGTCGTCTTAATTATTACAAGCACTTGGTTTACCAATTATGCCTTACCTTAAACTGAAACAACCAGCAAACATATTGTCGCAGAACTGCGAACAGTGGTCCCAAATTATAATATCTATTGCACAGTGCACACTAATTGCAATGCAAAAACAATTCCAATTTAATGCATATGAAGGAAATCAGAAGTAAATTATGGTTCCTATGGTCAGGGAAAGTTGGGGAAACTTGCATTAATTTACTTGCTTACTTGTCATGCTTCTTACATCTTGATCCAAAAACAGACACTGCAAGCACCAGGTACTTCTTGTTACAGTATTTTACAATATGTCACACATTTGATGTAATAATACAACTACTGTTGTTTTATTGGTATTTTGTGTGAACAAATTGCTAAATTAATCAGGGAAAATGATTCATTTTGTCCTGGAAAGTCAGGGAAAATGAATTCTGCATAGTAGTAGGAATCATGTAAATGTACATAAGTGTAGGGCTACTACGTAGGCACAGAAATGGGGTTAGGGGTTAAACCTAACCTCGATTTTGTGATCACCATTCAGAGTTTTGTCGACATTGCTATCATGACAATTGCTATTGTGCAGGACATGGCAACTTGATTCCAGTGGCACCAACGTCATCAGTCAGCAGTTCACAGCTGCCTGATGATGTGCTCAAGTTCTACGAAGATGCTGGAGTTGATGCTTTTGCAAGAGAGGTTTGAACAGTGCTACATGAGTTCCATAATTCTGTGCCATGCATGGAGATCATTATGTAATGTAAATTGAATTGTTTTAATGAATGGGTGGCTGGCCTACTGGTTAGCTGACAATCAAGTGAAGTTTTTCATCAAATGTTAATTTTTAAAGTTTAGTGTGGTAGATCGGAGATTGAAACTTTACGTGTAAGTATAATATTGTTGGAAGTTGATGCCTGTGTTCATTTTTTTTTGCTTTCAACGAAAGCTGCACTGAGGATCCCAAATAAGAATTGACTCTTATGCAGTGAAGTGAGGTTTATTGATATCTTGTGATATACTAAACATCATTGTCTGTTGAGACATACTGAATAAACCTGTATGATCTGAATTAGCATAATCGATGTTAACTAAGCATCGAGATGTGTTTGGTTGTTTTGCCATCATTTGCACTCAGCCCAACATTTAAGGATGCAATGTTTTTTCACTTTCTGTCCATTGCCTCTCAGCCTGTGGCTGTGCTGTACCAGGAATAAGAGACAGCCACGTTTGATCCTCACTACAGAGCAGTGGCAGTGGCAGTAGCAACCTGGTGTCAAATTACATCATGCAGCACTGGGGTGCCTACACTCTGCCTCACATGCTAGTGAGCCAGTAGTGACAACCACCAGAGAGCACAATGGTTTGCTACAAGGGGCGGACAATGTGTGACTAATTATATAGCTTACATAGGGTTCCGACACCTGGAAAGTCCCCCAAAATAAAAATTCTGGTTGGTTGATGAATTCACTGGAGCATCAAGATAAACAACGTGCAGAACTGTCATACACTTACTTACTGAAATACAAAAAAAATTTTAATAGTTTCCTGCCAATTTTTACTTATGAAGAACTTCATAAGTAAAAATTGGCATCATCATCATCATTTCTGGCAAGCACCGCTAAGAGTGTGTAGCGCCGAGCGTAGACATCCGTCTCCAGAGTGGACGGTTCTGAGCCAAGTCAACTGCATCATCCATATTAAGGTCGCTGGATTTCAGATCCAAAAATTGCACTACTTAGAACTCATTGCACGGTATTGGTTTTGGATACAACAGGCCAGAAAAGTATTGTTCAGTACCCAATACAACCCACCACTAGCAAATATTGGGCAATACGCAATACCCTAATGCTAGTGTCGTTCTAACCCTAATTGTTTCAAATTGATGTAGGGATTTGAGTTTAAGCAACTTGTGTGTGTTAGGCGGGAATTATTGAAGACGAAGAAGTTGTAGCAACCACCGTCACCAATCCTGCTCCGCCTTTGCAGGGAAATCCCAGGAGTAAGTGGCATTCTAATAATACAATTCAGTATTTTACATATTATGTCTTACACTTCGTATTGCTTTAGGAAGAATGTGAATTGCCTTGCATGTTTTGATTTATACATTACAGAGTGCATTGCAGTCTCATGTTGGTGTTGAATCAAGACGTCAATTATCTACTGGTTACTGGTTGTAGTCTGACAGATATGAATGATTATCATTGTTGGTTAATATCTGATGCCTGTTCAAGACTGCTGATCTTCTGTGACTGTGTGGTGGCATGGCCACATGGAATTTTAATACTTACTAGCATTCTACAGAATTCGAATGATATTTTTGGTTAATTCTCGTTGGTTACCTGTGATGTCGTATGGTTGCTGTGCTTAGCAATAAAGCTGATAGCAGTGCCAATATCATCTGCAAAGCCACAGCCGCAAGTGAATGTTGACAGTGGTCTGCCGAAAGCAATTCGACTTAACACCACGAGCCAGCAAGTCGTTACTGCTTCGCCTCTGGTAAGAAGAATTTCGTTTCTTCATGATATTATGGTCAATAGGTTAAAATTCATTTTTTTAAATGTTGACCATTGTTACTGTTACGTACGTGTCATCCTGTTTTCAAATAAAAAAAAATAATTTGCCAGCGCTCTTACTATATTTATAGAATAACATTCTGCACGCAGTCACAAAATTTGTTGGATCTGTTTTCTGTAATAATAATAGCAATAAGTCATTGTGTGTTTAGTGACTGATCATATGTATAGTTACTGAGGTTGCAAAAGTATTAACATTTTCTGCTTCTCTGAATTACACTGTGGGCCATAAAAAACGTGCCAATACTTTTGTCAATATTTTCGCGGATTATTAACCAATTTTCAAAATTCTTTCATTGGCACACTCTGCAGATAGTTTGCAATAATGGGATTATTATATATTCTACCACATGGTAAAGCGTTTCTGCACTACCTTACGAAATATAAATGTAAGCAAGAACTAGCGATAATAACAAAAATTTAGGTAAATGAAAAAAACCACTTCAGACCAACATTGCGATGAATGATTCGTATGACACTAAACTGTGTTAGACCCACACAGTTTTGTGTCACTGCAATGTTGGTCCGAAGTGTTTTTTTTCCAATTTTACTAAAATGTTTGTTATTATTATTATGTGTGCGTATTTTATTGATATTTCACAAAGTAGTGTAGAGATGCATTTATGGTGTGGTAAGATATGTAATAACCACGTTATTGCAAATTGTCTGCGGAGTGTGCCAGTGAAAGAAATTTTAAATCGATCAATAGTTGGTGAAGATATGGACAAAAGTAAAGTGCCACATTTTTTGGCCCACCCTGTATTTGTGACTTGAACATGGTGCTCTGTTTTGTGCTTTCATCTGCTCGATTCACTGAAAAAATGATTACAGTGCTTAGCCTACATGCTAGATGTGTCTGTGTGTCTTTTAAGTTATTGTATTTTCCAACTTTTTCATTGGCGTCGTTCTCTGGATTGTTTCTTATCATTTGAATGTTTTAAAATTAATTGATGTATTTTTTCTCATTTGCTGTAGGTTAGATTTATTACGCATGTAGTAGGTTATTAATAGTATTAAGTGAAATATTATTTATTGAATTTTTAGCCACTGATGGTAGCATACATTGTTAAAGTTCAGGGTTTATTGTCACAGTGTGTGAGTTTTGTATGACTCTGAATGCTGGTTGCAGGGTTCCTACAGGTTAGGGAAAACTGGAAAAAGTCAGGGAATTTGTTTGGTCAGGAAAAGGTCAGGGAAAAATATTTTTTGAAAAGTCAGGGAAAATGATCTTGGATCATGCAGAGTTTTGCAGACTGCAGATATCTGTGACTTTTTGTGTTTTCAAATAATAAAAAGCAGGCAAATTTGTTGCTGCCATTGTTCATCCAAAAGCTAGAGCAACCCTCTGACCAGGTCGTCTATCATTTGCATATTGCTCTATTAATGCTGTTTCATTAACTATGATTAGGGACCAACTTAATTCACGATTTCACGGCCGTGACATTTTCCGTGAAATTGGCCGTCTTCCGTGAAAAACGCTGATTTCTGTGAAATCCGTGATTTTTCGTGAATTTTAGCGCTTTTAGTTTAATTTATGACAACTCCAGAGTTTTATCAGCAGCTTTTGTACGGATGTTGCTGTTTGCTACGTGTCGCACTTCAGCACTAAGTAGTTCACATTGACTGTCTTGTGTCTTGACTTAGTGTAGTAAATTTTCGTTGTTCAGAAATTTCTTCGTTTGCATTAGCACAGCACCTTGAAATAACGTCTATGGGGCCCATGAATTTCCTAAACTCTTTCTGTGATTTTTCTGTGAAATTTGACACATTTTAAAAGTTCTGCCGTGAAATCATGCATTTTTTCCCGTGAATTCGGTTGGTCCCTAACTATGATACAGTTTACCATTTTTACGCGTAAAAACTAGCATAGCTATAGCGCATATTAGCTATGGTAATTCTGTCTGTCACGACCTGGTACCGTTTCAAGAGCAGCTGAGGTAGAGACTTCGGGTTATCACTCTATGATAGCTTTATGTCTCTAGTATTTCGTGACAAAATTTTATGCCGCTGGGTGAAGGGGGTCCCATGAATGAAGGGGAGAAAGAGGGGCAAATGCAAGCCTGACCCGTAGATCAAACTTTACAGCATTCGCTTGGCGGCGCCACGCAACTAACTCGTTATGCTATCTCAATGTATAGTAAAACTAAACAAAAGGTCGAACTTGATCGATTTTGAGCATCTGCAAACCGTTTTACTATCTGTAGCCTATGCTAGAATTAAGACTTTCTCTTTAATCGCCAGTAGTTATTTCGACGACAAAATTATAAATGTTAGAACACCCCCAACTTTTTGCCGTATGTGAACGAAGTAATTGCTAAAAAGATGTTATTTTGCCTTTGTTGGCTTGCCTAGTGTGAAAATGGTTGCAGATGGGCACAGACATGCTGCTTATCTAACAAGCACTGGCGACGAGCTTCTTAGGAATGTCAACATCAATGATCTTGAACACCCAAAATAGGGATTTTTAGTAATTTTTGACGATTTTCGGCTGCAGAAGAGTGAATTGTGACGAGATGAATGGAAATAGACCAAGATTATCTGTGAACAGGAACTGCTGTAGGCTGTCTCGCATCCCATGCGCATTAGCTCAGATTTCTTGTTGACATTTGTATGATAGGGTTATTGTTTCGATAAGGTCTGGGAAATTGTCATTTCATGACTGGAAAAGTCTGGGAATTTTGCTACAGAAGATTTGTGGGAACTCTCTGGTTGTTGCAGGTGTTAGCTTGAGTGACAACAAGACCTAGCTATCACCCTGTGGCTCGTAAGCTAGTACCGATTTTCAGTGTCACTGAGGGTAGGAGGCTGAGTTGTCCTGAACGCTGTTTGTTTTTGTAGGTGTTAGCTGGAGCTGCAAGCACACAGTTGCTTCCTCACGCAGGTCACAGCGTTGCTCCGAAGGTGATTCAGCTGGTACAAGGTTCTCACAGTAACACTGCCGCAAGCATTCCGTCGTCACATCCTACGTGGGCGTCAGTCGGTGCTCGCAAGAGGACAAACGATGCACTTGATAGTTACGCATCAGACAGGTGAATGAGTCTGCTTTAGTGTGTCCATTGTGACACAATCAGGGTTGGCATTTTACCTGGGTAAAACTAGTTTTGTTCAGCCTGGTGGGTAAAACCCAGCTTAAACCGGTTTAAACCTCGTAAAAGTGGGTAAAACTTGCATTAGGATTCTCAACTTCTGTTCCCGGATATAGTGCACATTGTAGTACTGCAGCTGTGTGGAAATGTTGAATTGGACTAGAAAATGAAATGCAACCACGACAGAACTGTTTAAATGATAGTCTTGCATGACAGTCTAGGTAGTCCTTTTGTTTGATGTTGAGTTTGCCACACAGTCACATGCCAGCTGTACATTAACATGCCATAATATGCCAAATTTCTGGTTCTCGTGGATGCTTTTCCAAGCAGGTGTAACTGATGTGGTGTATGGTCAGCAATGGAAACTGTTACAAGTAGGGTTAGAACGATACCAAAAAAGCTAGCCAATACCCAATACTATTGGGTCCTGCCGATACCAATACCCAATACCGATACCAGTGCCCTGCCCGTTGCCCAGTGAAGCACTGTATTGATTTAATGTATTGATTTTTCTACAAACTCTAGCCTATGTGAATGCTATGGCTAGTAAAAATAGTCAATGTTTGATGTATTAAACATTGTTTTTAAAGGTTTAATATGCAAATAATTTATGACTAGGATTAAGTTATCATATATCCATCGCAGTTTAAATGTTTAGTTTCAAAACATTGAGTTTTCGGTGTTCAGCATGCAGATACTCTATGACTTGAGACCTACATGAAAAAGCTAAACTGTGTATGACGTAGGACTAATCCATTTAGCTATAGCTAACCTGGTCGGAACGTCCTGCACAATATCCTGGAAAAAATTCCTGGTTAGTTGATGAATTAATCAACTGGGCCTTCGAGATAAACAACGTGCAGCACTTGCATAGCACTTATTTACTGAAATATTAAAAATAAATTTTTAAAATAGTTTTCTGCCAGTTTTTACTAATGAAGATTTTTGTTCATTGGATTGTTCTCTGTAGTCCTATCATGTTGTTCGTCTTTATATTTAAAGATTTTTTTTAATTTTAAAGGTCCTGCAAAAACATTTGTCCTGGAAAATTCTTGTAATTTTTGTTGTCAGTAAAAGTCCGGGAACCCTGCTTGCAACACTAACCTACGTATACGCTAGGCCTATGAGTTTGAAACTTTGTAAACTTGGTAGCAAAGAGCCTTGCGCTTGACTCTTATGCCAAGATGCGCCTGCTGTAAGCTAGATCCGCACATGAGGTCTAAGTGTTAAATTAAACTAACAGCACAGCCCGCCACCGACTGCTGTTTGATTGTTGCTTAGACAGCAGACAGCGGCGGGCGGCGTAGCGTGAGTGGATATCAGTAATCGGTATCGGGTGTCACAGTCAAAAAAATATCGCCCAATACCCGATCCACCCCAATACCGGCCAGTATCGGCCAATACCCGGTACCCCAATACCAGTATCGTTCGAACCCTAGTGTTCTCGGACAGTGACAACCTGGTAGAATTCCTCATCTCTTCGGGGAATTTGCCTCTGCGTATAGGCACTGCTTGATGGGCTTGTCATGGCAAGAACTTTAGAACAGAACATTCAAACAACAATATCTATGCTGTATTAACATAATACTTGGTGCTAAAAAGCACCAGTTATTCATGGTCATGGCAGCGTGGCCAGGCAGTAGATGAGCTCTGATGGATTGTTGTTTTTGTGGACAGGAATTGCCAACTCGCTGGACCTGACAGACCGCGTGCTGCCTCGTCTCCACACGAAGGCTCGATGTCGGCCAAAACTGCTGCACTTTGCCCCGTACTCACGCAACGAGATTGCTGCTATACTCGACAACAGACTGGCAAAGGTCTACATCGCAGCATTTACGCTTTCGTTTACTACTTCTATTCCTGACTTTGTTTAGGAAGGTCTTACTGCATTGTCTTTCATATAGAAAAGCCAGATTGTAAGCAGATTTGGCAAACTTTTGCTTAGAGCAGCAGCCAGCCACTGTGTGCATTATAAGGTCCTTATCATTTTGTATTCTTTTATGGCCTTCAGTTTTCCAGTCCTGCATTTTCAATGTCCTCGCTATCACCGAATCTCAAAGCCAGTATAGACTTAAACATCACAACAGAGGGTAGAAGGCTGAGTTGACATGTTTATTGCGTATGATACACAAACTGTCTTGTTGGTCATGTGACAGGTACAGTAACACACCAGCAAATGAGGTGGGTTTGCTGCATCCATCGTCAATGGCTTGTGTGTTGCAAGTTTCATGGTGTGTAGGATGCTGGTTGATTAGCTTTTAGCTGACCATACTTTTAACGGTCGAGCTGTTGTCACGGTTGTCGTCCGTCCGTCCTTCTGTTTGTTTGTCACGGATGTGCTGTGGCTAAATGGTGTAAGATACGGCCAAGGTTGCTATTGATCATTGACAGAAAGTCGCACATTGGCTTTCAAGTGACATGAAAATCATAGACCTTTGATGACCTTGAAGGTCAATCACCGACAACCAGACAACTTTTCCTAGTGACAGCTGGGCTTTTTGTTGAAAATTGGTCTGTTAAACTGTCGTCGGATTTAGTTTATGTATTTCATTGCATAGATCTGACACTTGCGTAGGTGGGGGGCAGTGACTCAGTGTTGGAGTCGTCGGCGATTCAAATCTGTGCTCGTAAGGTGGCAGCGGTTGCTGGTGATGCTCGCACGGCACTTGATGTCTGTCGGCGCGCTGTTGAGGCTGTAGAATCCGACACTCGACGACAGCTTAAACTGGGTATGATGTCTTGTCTTGCGCTTTTTATACTAGCTGGTTCTTACTGCTGATGTAACAGTGCTGTTGCTTACTTATATTCTGGTATCTGTTGCCAGACTGCCTATCTCTGAACATTGGTAAGGCATTTACTGTGCCATAGTAAATATTCAGCATGTGACAGATTTCGAGCCCCAGGTCTGGCATCCGATCTTTTTTTGCAAATCCGGCTCCATTTTCAGCCTGATTTGGCATATTTCAGCATAGTTGGTTACTGCAGTGCACAAACTACACTGTGTCTCAAAAAAACGTCCCACTTTGTGATTGTGCATATCTTTGTCAAATATTGACCAATTTTCAAAAAAATTTTCACTGGCACACTTTGTGGACAAGTAGCAGTAGTATAGCGGTATGTTTGATAACAAACATACCGCTATGCCTTAACTGTGTCTTCACACTACTATGTGAAACTTAAATTGTCAAAAATGTCTAAAATACTAGTAATACATATGCGAAAATTATTTTCTAAAAACAATTTTCCAACAATTTTTATATTAATAACTAATAATGTTTAGTTTTTGATACATTTCTTGTGTTTATAAACAAAAGCAGATGATATTATTGTAAAAAATAACTTTTCATGCAGTGACAATACACTGGTAATGTAACGTGCATTTAGCAATGGGGACAAGGCTTAAACTAAGACCTTTTATGAGTTCAAAAAATGCAGTTCGGAAAGAATACTGGCAAAATTTCTGAAGATAAACAGAAACACGGAAGGACTCTTGACACGTTACTAAAAACAGATTTGAACAACAGGAGGCGGCAAACAAAGGCATGAGAGTGGCAGATTGAAGCATGCAAGTATTGAATAGAACGTGACCACTGTGGATGAACTAAACCAGAAACAAACACACCACATAACACGCTAGATATCCACAGCGACTGGTTTAATACAGCATGGCATTGTACAGATTATTCGTCACGATTTTGGTCTTAAGTGTCTTTTATCTTCCATCACGCCTGTTGCCTAGTATTGCTAGTTTTTTCTTGCATTTATATTTCACAAGGTAATGTAGCGACGCAGTTATGGTGTGGTGGGATATTCAATAAATGCTTTATTGCAAATTGTCCAAGGAGTGCTAGTGAAAGAATTTCGAAAATCGGTTAATATTTGTCAAAGATATGGACAGTTACAAAGTGAGACGTTTTTTTGAGACACAGTGTATTTGCTTTTAAGACTAATATTAGTAGCAATAGCATTTTCTAACATGTTGTAACTTGATGCATATCATTCATCACAATTTACCAGTATTGAAGCAGTCTTTGACTTGTCATTGTTTGCGTAATTTGACGATTTCACATGTTCTCAGCTACGACAAACACTTGAAAGTGGCGTAATGACATTGCAAGTTGCATGATTGCACAATGTTTACTTAGGACTCGTTTTTAGTGTGCATTCATTTTAAGTTAATGTTGTGCTATTCGACAGATTGCAGAAAACCAGTGATTACTGCAGTGTACTAATTTTCTCCGAAATCACATTCCAGCTGAATTTGTTCAATTTGAGAATTTAACAAGAAATATTTTAGATTATGACCAATCTAATGTACTCCTTGTGTGCATTATTTTCTCCTGTATTCTTTTAACTGCTTTTTAGTTCCTTTCTTTTCACACCGCAAATAGCGGTGCTGACAGCATCAACCATGCAACTGACATCATAACGTCAGGTGACCTCAGAAGGTCAAACTCGTGACCCCATTATCTTTGAGGCACCATACCCCCATAACGGTGCTAGATAGATGCATGGTCTTGTCCATAGTGACCATGCGTCTATCTAGCACCGTTATGGATATATGGCTGTTTGAAGTTCTTCCAGGAAGGCTATTCCCGGAACAGAGGTCGGTCATCAGTCGGTCAGTCCTCAATATTACACTGATCTTATATACTCCTCTTTGCTACGTTAGGAATGTAGCGCGCGAGGAGTAAAAATCAGGCTCTGGTCGTTGGATCTTCCTGCTTAAACAGTGCTAAAAATTTACTGCCAGCTTGTTCTTTTGAGCCAGGGCAAGTACTACGGTACATGGCACCCATCTGTCTGCTTGCACTTCCAATCCGTTGGCTCTTGATCTGCAAGCTATAACAGACCCTTAAATTTAGGCAGCGTGTCTGTGGCTCTCTGCATCTGTTCAGTGTTCATATGATGTGTTTGTCTGTACAAGTTGTGCTTTCTGTTGCAGCTTGTGTGGATTCTGTTATATGATGAGGTTTATATGGTAGTGATTGGTGCATGATGGATAACTGATGATGAGGCTGTCTGCATGTGCAGTTGTGTCTGTTTGTGTTTGTGTCCATCTGTCTCTCTGTTTGTATGTGTGTCCATGTGTTAGGCTGTGAGAGCCCATCTAAACGTCACATGGCCGCAGTACGCAAGGTCGGTCTGAAGGACGTGCTGAAAGTGATAACTGACGTCACGAGCAGCACTTCACGTCTCATCTCCGGTAGCAACGCAGCTTCATCAACCACATCTTCATGCTCGGTGACTCTGCCACTGCAGCAGACTGTTGCAGTGTGCACGCTGCTCATGATGACGGACGACCATCAGATGTCATCAAAACGTCCCATCAACACTGAGGTCTCGCTTGGCAAGGTACGACATTGTGAGCTGTTGTTCATTGTTAATACAAGAAACTAACATTGGATTGAGTTTGGGGAGGTTTATTTCCCAAAACAAAATGCACCAGTTTTTGGGGTATCTGACTGGGTGTACCAACCCTGATTGTGGTCCAGAAAGATACACGAAATTGAAAAAGTTGCAAATGCAATTTCTCTCGATATATTTGTTGACTGCTGTTTCTGCTTGTCTTGTATTTGCATCTGATGATAACTGCAGTTGTTCCACTGATGCGACTGCTGTTGCTGCCAGTGTTGGGTTCTTGCTGTCAGAAACTTGGTTTAAACTGGCGGGTACTTTGAAAGTGCTCAGGACACTAATTTTTATCAGTGTAGGCATTAAGCAAATTAACAAGTAACACTTTCACTATTGAATTATACTATTTCTAAAATAAAATTTACCATTCATAACACACTTGCAATTTTTTGGGCACAATTTCCTGCATTGTGTTTACATAAAAACATAGGAATTGTATTGTTCTGTATCAAAACCTGAGAAAAACTAAGTTTAAGTTGGAAACTTGCAAAATCTCACTTTTCTGCTGCAGCAGTTTAGACCTGCTAGCTCTGTTTGCTACTGCTAATGATGAATGATGATGATAATGACAATAATGATAATATCTGTGATAATGGTAATGTGTGTTATGTGTGTGCGTTAGCTACACGAATGTTTCAGTCGAGTCTGTCGGCTGCATGCCATCGCTGACGTGCCTCAGTCGGAGTTTCTCAGCCTCTGTCAGAACGTTGAGGCTCAAGGCCTCTTCTCACTCAAGAAAACTCGAGACACACGATCAACCAAAGTATGTATGTTGCAACTTCTTAGATTATCTATCAGTCATTACTTCCACGGTTGATTTTTGATGGAGTTTTAATGGATGCTTTTTGACTTTATTTGAAGGCTGTGTAAATGCTGTTTCTTCTATGCAGAGCTTTTCACTAACTGTCACTCTAAGTGTTTTGACAATATTGGCGGGCTGTAAAAGTTCTGCCACAGCAGTTCCCAGAAATATGCTTTAGATACAAGCCTAGCTGTATCCTTAGGTCCGGTTTGTCCATCGACAATCAAATCAAATTTGATCTCTGCTTTACTGATCTCCGATTAACTTGATGTTCAGAATTGATCGTTGATCAACTGTGTTTTGTTTTTCCATGCATTTTCGATCTCTAGTTACGTGATTGGCTTTTAGTTGATCGGCTGTCAACTGAGCCTACTTTATGCCAATCTGATTGGCTGTCAGTGACCTCCATTTGCGGTGTTGTGCTAAATTACCCAGCATGCACTGCGAGTGCACGCCGTAGCCAGTAAACGTCATCATAGCAACGATATCATCCATATTGTCTGCTGTCAAAAATACGTTCTATCGCAAATCAATATGGGAACCTCTGTCCATTTTATTTCTTCACAAAATACTATGTACAGTATAATTTATACTGTGCAGTGTTTTGTGAAGAAATGGTAGTGATTGATCGCCATGCCTGGAACTTTATTTTAATGCGTGAATTGCCGTTCTGACTAGCGAAGTGAAGCAATGTTTCCAGTGTGAATAAGCAATGAACTGCAGCTCGCCCTGTTTAATCGTCAATTATCTGACTTGATCGGCCAATATTCGGCCATTAACTTGATGGGAGATTTGAGGGACGATCAGTCGCTAATTGGCGATGGAAAAACGATCGTTGACATGATCTCGGATCGAATCCCAAAGTTGATCGTGGAGGTTTAGAAGATAATGTCTAGCTGACATTTTCTTAAATATTTGGGAGATTCAGTTTTTAACAGGTTGAAGTAACTGAAGAAAATTGGACGCTAATAAATATGGAGTGAGTTTATTGACACTAGGTTATTCAGCATAACTTTTGTCTAAACATTTCTCTGATGTTCTGTGCTGGTGTTCAGGTTTGTCTGAAGATGTTTAGAGAAGAACTGGAGACAATCTTGCAGGACAAAACTCTGATGTCGTCGATCCTTCAAAAAGGTGTTCCGTCGTAAACTTTCCCGCTGTGAATATTTCCTCTCACCTGCTTTAAGCTGCTCTGGTTCTGAAGGAGCCTTTGTGTGTATCAGTTGTCTGCTGCATAAGTTTAGGGTGATAATATAGTTGATATTTACGGAGCTTGTTTTTGTGTTGAGATGTTGGAATCATCTGCTGATATTAAGGGCAAAAATTATTGTGGGCTGAGGATTTCGCATGAAGATGATTCACGTTTCAATGAATTGTTGCCGGATTACTTAATCTTGTGGATCATGTTACCTGGCCTGCTGTAGTGCCTGTTATTTGCTGCTGATTTTCTACACTAATGGAAGAAAATATAATATTTTCTCCGGGTTTTGACTGTATGTAAGTAGTTTTTAAAGACTTTGTAGGATTGTGTTACTGATATACAGGATGTCAAGTTTCAGCGTATCCTTAAAAGTTGTACGATTTTTAAAGGGTTCTCACACCTGCAAAGTGAATATTTTTCTTGATTTTCCAGCACTGGGCACTTTCTGAAAATTGAAAATCTGACATAGCTGATGAATTTACCGGAGTTTCAAAATAAACAGTAGGTATCAGTAGTGTACCACTTACTTACTGATGTACCATGATGAGATAAATTTTTAAATATTTGGTATTTCATTCATTTTGTGAAGAAGTTTGTTCATTGGATTACACTCTGTGCACACTGTACAGTAACTAACTGCTGTTTGTCGGACTCTGAGAAGGTCCTCGGGAAACATTATAGCAGTCCTAGAATTTTGTCAGTAACAGTGTGGGAGCCCTGTTTTAGGTGTTGGTGAAAAATGTAAATAAGATGGTATGAGCTGGAAAATGGCCATTTAAGATAAATTATTTATTGACGTCATGATTCATGAAGTTCAGTAACATTGTTATTGTATTGCATTGTCTGTAATGTCTGAAACTGTAAACAAAATTTTGCTGGCATGCCCCCATGTGGGTCCAGCCAGGGGTGTAAATTAGACCCACTCCGTTTCCTAACTAGATGATGTAAAAGTCTCCTGAACCAAGTACATCATTGACGGCGATTCCTCTCATGTTAGGCGAAAAAATTTGGGTGAACTTTGGTCCACTAATTTCTGACATCTAATGGTGGAATCGTACCCTACCAGGGGTGGGGGTCCTCCTTAAAATTTTTTTTATAGTGGGGGTCAAAAATTGGCTTAAAATTTACCGTACGAGACTCGAGATCTTTGGAGCCATGGGGAGTAGCCTAACAAAACGTTGCCGTGTGATGTGCCGCTATGGGGGGGTGATAACCCGGGCACAACTTTTGGGGCCACCGATCCCTTAAACTTTGGGAGGACAGAAATCGTTCAAAATTAGGTGCAATTTCAGACAACTTTCGACTTTGACCACGAATATCTCTGAAACTGAGCGAGCTGTCAAAAATTGACCAACTGCAGCCCCTCCCGTTAAACGTTAAAAAAAATGTGAAATTCGGTGGAGTAACAAAAAAGTTGTTATCTTATTCCGACCCACCCAAAATCAACAGTGCACGCAATTTTGGACAATTTTAGAGTTTGATCGCCCACATCTCTGCTGTGGATTGAGGCATCAAAAATAAGAATAGCAAGTGATCAACTGCAACCTTTCCCTCATTGGATGAAAAAAAGTTCCGTTGTCTCATTTCAACCTACCCTAAGTCGACAGTGTGCATTCTGCATATGCTAATGCATTTGACTTTGGGCTATGTGACTTTGCTACTAGGGAATTTCACCCCCCTGAAATTTCGCCCCAGTCGGACTCACCAGGCAGGCTGACATTGGGCTTTGCCCCAGATTTCTAGTTATTATTGTATTTTGGGTTTTTGTGTTGGTTTGATTGATTTTGCTGTTAATTTCTGTTGTCCGTACCAGTGCAAGTGATTGCCTATAGGATCATTTCCAAAATGACCTCTACTGTGTCTCGTGGGATGTTAAGCCTTACTCACTCACTCATTCACTTTGCCAGCATGTTTTTGGCTCACAGTGTAGTATTGAGTAGTAATCGCACATTCTGGTGTGAGTTACGTAAAGCTGTTATGTAATTATGTAAAAATATTTCTGTTGAAATGAAGCATTTTAGTTGATGATCAATCCATCAATGCTTTTATACTGTTAATGCATTATGCATGATAAAGTAGGACTGTTTGATGCATCAGTGATGAATTGGTGCACTATTTGTTTCATATAGGGACCTGGTTAATGGAGAAAATTTCCATTTTGTACCAGTTTTACTGTATTTATTATGCTGATGTTTAGTAGATTTAAGATTATTTCCAATGTTCGTGTGCATTTTTGTAAGAAATTCTGTATTAGCATGATTTTGTGTATTTCAGTTTTAGTAGCATGTTTGATGTCATTGTCATTAATTGCCATATTGAATTTCTGAAAATGTTCTTTATGTATTATTTATATTATTATTCCGGACAAAACAGGCACAACCCATCTTCACCTTAACTCTGAACATTTCTATAGAAATGTCTAAATATGAAAGCGATGTATTAAGTTCATATTAAGCAAACATGCATGAAAGTAAACAAAAGTGCATTTGTATCAACAAGTTACTCACTACTTGGCTAATTTCATTCCACAGTACAGCAAACACTCTGCAGAATCAGTTGCACAGTACAGCAAACACTCTGCAGAATCAGTTGCAGAACTATTATTTCTTACTCTTTGTCAGTAGTGTTCACAAATGCAGATGTTACAGCAACAAAGTCATAATTCGCAGAACTTCTGGATGGCAATATCACATGCCAGTTAAAGTTTCAGACACTTGCAGTATACTAGCCTTGCCCACCCCCGGCCCAAAACCCACAATGACAACACAATACATACTTTAGGCTTACACCTACAGGGTGCGGCAAAAAAGTAGCCCCCTATAGTTTTCCACTGTTTTCTCATCAACCTTTGGGATTTTAATTTGAAATTTTACAGCTTTATATACTGAAACCTTATACATCTAATTGCCAAGTAAAATATGATCTCAACGAAAACCGACAAAGTTATATACTTTAACAAGACTGCTTACCGATTTTCAGTATTCGAAAATGTTCAAGCTCAAAATGCTATTTAATTTTTAAAAACCGATTACCACGTTACTGCCGATGACGTCACAGTGACGTTTTGATAAACAGTAATATATTTTGTTTATAAACCATCACTGAATTATCGTTTTTAAAGCAATTGCTGGCTGCTTACCGGAGCAGAATGGCGCGCTGGCACACACAGCGCGCGGCGCATGGAACGGGCTGCAGGCCAACTGTCCAGATTTCATCACAAATGACCAGTGGTCTCCAAGTTTGCCAAATATAAACCCAATGGACTATTGCATGTGGGGTGCAATGTTGGAGGTTTACTGCAAGTTAAAGACAAAAACAATCGCCGAAGTCAAGGAAGCACTTCGGTTATCCGAGGTAACCAGCCACAAGGACCAATCGACAAAGCTGTAAAAGATTTCTCAAATAAGTCGACTTGGAGCTGGTGGTGAACACTTAGAACATTCACGCATTGACAATGAAATTCTGGCATCTAATCATTAGTTAACTGTGTTGTTCCAACATGTTATTGAATTGGTGTTGTAGCTTGAACATTTTTGAATGTTGAAAATCGGTAGGCAGTCATGTTTAAGTCTTATAACTTTGTCGTTTTTCAACAGAATCACATTTTATTTGGCAGTTAGATGTAAAAGATTTCTTTAAATAAAGCTGTAAAATTTTTAATTAAAATCCCAAACGGTTGCTGAGAAAACAGCAAAAAATCTTTAAGGGGCTACCTTTTTGCCGCACATCAGTGTCGGTGTTGTGGGCTTAGAAAGGCAGAGCTAGAAGTAGCAATTTTCTATCAAACACTATTGGTACTAAAGAGCTCAATTTGACCTTAAACTTTCCCAAAATAGGGCGTTTGAGCCCCAAATTTAGCATTTTTAGACAAAAAAAGATTTTCAGACAGCCAGAAATTTAGGGGGTGAGCAGTTGTGTCCCTGCCACGACACCACTTGATACAAAGGCTATTTTGACATGTATTAATGCAACATTTCCTTATCATTAAATTCATTTATTGAATTCATTTTGTGCAGCAGTAACATTAACTCACAACTGCTTTATCCTTAACATCTATCTGTAGTAGCACTTTACCCTGCATTAAACTAGCTTTCGTGTCAGTAGACATCATAACAGAAACACGATCGTTCACTGCGAAAACATTAACGTCTACATAATGTGGTTAGGAAAAGATTATAGGCCTACTGGAATAGTATGAAACCGTCGATCGCGATCTGGCAATTCTCCTTGCACGCATATTGCTCAACTAGAGAGTGACACAAAACGTGTGGATGACACATCACGCATTTGCTTTTTTATCATGCAAAATTTATCTGACGCATTAATAATTTTTCGTCATCTGAGAACCGTTTAACGGAAATGAAATATAGGCCTAAGTAGTCAGCGCATACAGGAAAATTTATTTGCAGATTTACCAATACTGGGCCGAAATTACATACTGTGGCTTAAATGCATAATATCACAAAAATGGAGGAAATAATATTAATGTTTACTTGCACCTGCGTCATTCGCATTCAACTGTGTGAAGTGGGTTGTCACTTTCTGCGGATTTACAATTTTTTCCACGTCATTAATCTGAAACGCGGAGCTTTCTTACATCAAATCTTGACACCTTCGAATACATATTCTTGTTCGTCTTATTCATAACAATTAGTAACTGCTATACAGATTAGCGCGAATAATCAAAAGTACAGCTTTGCTTGAATTGCTTCATCTGAGTCAGATCTGCCTGTACAAAAGTGCGTCGAGTTTTTTTATAGACACAATAGTCGCAATTTTGCACTGCGCGGTAAAAAAAACTAGAAAAATACGTCGGACCAATGCCGTCATATTATGCGGCCGTCCAACTAGAACTGCGCAACCGTAGCCCTAACTCTGACCTTTCAGGGTTTGACGTTTTAAGCTGAAAAATATCACACCGGTTACTCATGCCGTGGGGAACGTTTACACAAATTTTGGGTTTTCTGCGTTTTTTCATTTTCAAGTTAGGAGCCCGTACGAGACAGACAGACGGGCAAGACACGTAATGCGCCGTATTAGGACGGCCGCATAAATCAGTCGAAGTCGGTCTGCAGCGCAGCCAGTGATATCAGGTGGTCTGAATGTCGGCTGCAGTAACTGGACATGGCCATGATGATGACGATGAAAATGACGTAGTCGCTGACGTCATCGTGACGTCACTTCGCGGTCATCATCGTTACGAACTCTGCAGTCAGCATCAAAAACATCGATACACATACAGAGTGTCCCCAATACATTAAGTAGCCCCCCTTTAAGTTTTTGTTGTAACTGCATCGAAATATTATTAATCTATTTTCAATTTTTAATTCAATTTGATTTTACCGAAAACGCGTCGCTACACTACCTTGTGAAACACAATCGGTTTTAGAATAAGCGACTTGCAAGGTAGTCAGTATTCTAAAGCTGATGACATTGATTAAATAAGATAAACGGAAAAAGAGAAAGATTGGACACTTTACTAAAAAATGACTCGTGGAACAGGAAGGAACGATCGTGCGCATGAGAGCGGCGCAAACTGAAGCACGTACGTACAGAAGAGAACGTCGATGAACTGGTCGGCCTACTAAGCCAGGAAGTTCAAAAACAAACACATCGTTGACTGATTGACTGCCAGACCTTCGTAGTTGACAGTTCCGTCGCCGTCGAGATCAGCCTCGCGGATCATCTCGTCGACCTCTTCGTCAGTTAGCTTCTCGCCTAGGTTAGTCATCACGTGACGCAGCTCCGCCGCACTGATATACCTGCACGCACAGTAAACACGTCACATGAGCGTACAGAGCGATGTAATTAAACTGAACCGAACTGAACTGACGCGATTTAGTTTTTGACTAATACCTCGATTACACGATGCAGCAAACATGAAGCAAAGATGAAGCAAACGTATTCAAAATACACATGCACGACGCGTGCTCTAAGTTTGCTTCATCGTGTAAACAGGGTATAACTGACCAATTGGCAAGCAGGGCGAGCCCATTGGTCATTGGTTGACGCGTACGTGCGCCTAGTCACATAGTCACCGACGCCGGTAAACTGTGCCTGCTGCAATGCATTAGGCCTACCGCTTGCCCGGGCCTGTGGTCAGTTACTCAAAAACTAAATCATGTCAGTTCGGTTCAGTTAAGTTACGTCGCTCTGTACGCGCCTCTAGAAAAGATACGAAATTGCCACGGCTTGCAGATTCTTTCGTAGATCCTAGCTAGATCATTTTCTAGGATTTTTTCTGTTTTCAGTTAATTTATTTATTAGCACCCAAATGCGAAGATTAAGAATACTTTGTCATACGTACTTTGAGGTCCAAAATTTATTTGCAGTGGCGGATCCAGAAATTGGAAATAGGGGGCGGAAGGGTATGGGGTGGGGTCCTCTCCCCAGAAAAATTTTGAAAATTTTATGCAAAAATAGTGCATTTTCGTGCAAAACTTTTACTTCTTTTGAAGTGCATCCAGTCAATAGAGGGGGGCAGTCAACCTCCCCCTCTGAATCCGCCACTGTTTCTTTGCTCTGTAATAACTGGGTTTGCCAGCATCATCGATTCTTCATCGACGAAGAATGTCAGAGTCATTTGTAATGCTACAGCTTAATGATCGATAAAATTAAAACTTCGTTAATAGTTATAATTAAAGCACATTTTTTCTAACAGTCCTATCTACCTGATAGCTGAATAAGACTGTCAGTCTATCGGACTAACTTAGATGAGAAAATGATTATTTTTCGTCGATGCACGTTGTAGGTTAGCCGTTTGCATTTAGCATTATACTTGTACTTGCATTGTCGTAATGACCAGCGTCCAGCGACATATGATACAAAGTTTTTAGATAAAGTTCAGTCAGAATGCCCGCCATTTTTGCAGTCCGCGAAATGTCTGAGAACGGTGCGTTTGTTCTATTTTCCCCAAGAAGACCCCCCAACGTTTAATTAATAACACCTATGAACTAAAAAGAACTCCAGTTCAGTTCAGTGCAGTTCGTTCGCTTAGTGGGTCTACAGCTAGGGCTTTCACCTTCGTCAGCACAAGTCGCACTATTCT
>Ga0209367_1003848_pt1 | contig 20542 bp, 14 predicted proteins | sample WorMetLIZISLAND2_FD_187412 | JGI IMG/M metagenome (GOLD analysis project Ga0209367, IMG submission 187412) | Marine gutless worms symbiont microbial communities from Max Planck institute for Marine Microbiology, Germany - Olavius geniculatus... ...
AAGTTCCCTTTAAGTGTCCTTTTCAGTCTTAGTGACAAAGGTACGTGGTCTTTTGACTGCAAAGCCGTTGTCCTAAAGACATAGGACGAGTGTCTTCGGACATAGGTGCCTTAAGGTCAGTTGCATAGCGTCTTGTCTCTTGACATAAGACCAATGTACTGAAAAGCTATAGGTTTGTCCTCCCCTTTGAAAAGTAACTTTGTCCCATAAAAACTTAAGTTCGCATTCGTTGGTTAATGTCACTCAGCTTTGATTGTCATCCACGGTAGACAGCAAGGCTAATGCCACTTTTCATTGTTTGGGAAGGGATAGCTTAGGGTAGTCAGTCGGTCTTGTAAATCAAAGTAAGAACAGGTTAAGTAGCAATTGCCAGAGGCGCCTTCCTGCCGTTCGTCATCTACAAGAACCGACTGGTTAACCTCGCCGTGGGTGGAATAGGGACAGGTAGCCGAGTGTACGTTGAATAGTGAAGGCAAGTTGCAAAGTAAGGGTGAAAGTTGCCGCATCCTTCCTGCATTCAACGTTCAACGGGCATTCACGAACCGTTCGATCTGCACATAGGAGTTTTTAGGGATAGGGAGCAAAACATAGGATAAGGACCTTAGGAAAGCTGTAAGAAAACTAGGGGTTTGGCGAAAAAGTCATCAAGAGATATACGAGGTAAGAACAGGCTAGTATCAACGGCTGGTCATCCTTCACCTTCCGACTGTCGTCTTGTCGGAAGAGGCTTTGAGGAACATCTAGGGAGCTTGCTAAAGCCGAGAAAACGACATCGGTTGTTCAGTTAGGCTAAGGAACACCCGACGTCACTGTCCAATAAGCTGAGTGGATGCTCGAGGTGACAGTGATAAACAGGGACATCCTTGCTTTCTGACAATCGCCAGATACTCGAGGAGCAAGTGACCAATAGACTTCTTCACCTTTCGCCCGGGGTCGGTCATGACGATGGACACGATATGGTAGCCTGACCGCCGGTATATTCCTGTCACTCGTATATTAAAACTCTTCTTTTTCATAGGTCGATCGTTCATTGCGCATAGGTCGTTGACGATAGGATAAGACGTTGTCGTCGTTCGTTGCGATCGTTACCGTTGTCGCTTGCCGTAAAAACCCCTTGAAAACTACTCGTAGGTAGGACTCTTGTAGGTCTGTCGTCTATCGTAAGGTCTGTCGATAAGGTCTGTTGTAAGGTAGGCATTAGAAGTGGCAGGAATTTTCTGCTACTTAGCAGGAATAGGTTTACAAGTGTGTAAGGCGACCAAAAGCGAACCCACATTTAACAACCAAATTGTCTTTTCACACAAAAATAATACATATTTGCAAAGTACGAGACAGACAAGTTCTGTCAACACTAACTGCCACAAACCGGCCGACCGCTGTCTGTGAAAAAATACTACGAGGAGAGATCCTGTGTGGAACAATCGCAGCACAGCACCTAAATTGAACAGGACATTTAAGGATCTCTAGTAACGAGCAATTTTCTAGCTGAACACCTTACCGGCAAGAGCCCCTTCCCACCATGGGTAATCAAGCATCTTCTGCTAGCCAGATGCTGAGCCTATGGAAACGAGATGTGACGCCCGACAGATCCCCGGCCTACCATGGTAGAGGCGGTACAGTGGGTGGAGGTGGGAACTGTGCCGTGGACACAGAATTAAGTAAGCAGAGTAATGTAGGACGGAGTGAGACCATAGTAGGTTCGAGCAAAGTCGTGGTAGGTCACATGGTTACTACTCAGACCTATAAGCAGGTGTTTTGTAGGAAGCTCAGTGGTTTCGTGCAGTCGCACTAGGTCACTCTGCACGATCTCCGCATGCACTCTAGAGATATGCGGATCTAGAAAATTTGAGTCCCTGTAAGTCCGCGGATTTTAACCAAGGATACGCGTCCGTCCGCGTCCGCAAAAAGCGAAATATTGCATTTGCTGTCAGTTCGCGTCCGCACTGAATACGCTTCGTGTTTAGTACGTAAGGTGCCTATTAGTCAAAATAAATATATAACTGCAGTAAATGGCTTGGTAATGCATTTTGCTAAACAAGACAGAAATTAAACATGTTTTCCAAAGTGTGTTAGCAGTTATTATGAAAAAACACTTGTCAGGGAACAGGATCCGTGTCAGTCCGCGTCCGCACAAAATCCTGCGGATCTGCGTCCGCGGCGTGCGCAGTCCGCATCTCTGATGTACTCTTTACGCAGTTGTCGCCGCTGTTTTTGCCGATCGCTTTATGCACTGTATGCACGGGGCAATCGACCGGCTGCGGCGACGATCGCTCCGTGTATACACTGCATTAATCTCGGCAGCTGTGTCTATACAACTCTAGAGCACTTAGCGCGATGATGCACCGCGTTGTGCGTAGGCCTAAATGGACAATGCGAATTTACTGTTGACACCGATCTGACATTGGGAAAGACCGCAGGGAAAGGCTTCTAGTGCTGAGCAGAGAACAGGAGCCAGAGAAGCACAGTCCCCCATTCACAGTTTGCACTCAGTCGCAGAGAAGAATAGGAAAACGGACTTCGCCGCTTGATGTGCATCGTCTGATAATGACTACGCTTGGAGCATTTTCAACCAAAACTGTAACCAGCGGCGTCGTGAGGTAAAAAAAAGTATAAGAAGCAGACAGTTGCAATTTTCCGACAGCTAAAAATTGGGAGTAGACAATTTATTTTTCTCCGACCACGAGGCCTGTGAATGTTTACTTTCTGAAAGAACGGATTTTAAGCTCATCGTAAGCGCCAATCCATGCCTGCCAATACGTCTACTAGGCCTACAAGAATTAAACATTCAACTAACCCTACATACTGACCATAGCCGTAACTGTAATTCTGACCCCACCCCTGCTAACGCTAACCGTGCGGTAGTTTTCATTAATTTTGTACTTCGCTTAGCTCTATAATGGTGGCCCCTAGCTACGGCCGACCGGCCGTCACCGTAAGCGCCTGTAACGAGGTTTAATTGTGTCGGCGTTTCGTCATCGCCTGGAGAATAGCGCTAGAGCAAACTGTGTGAGACAATACATCGGCTGATCGCTCTCTCTCTCTGTCATTTTCTCTCTCTGTTCTGTATCTTTTTAGCCGACCGTACTTGTGTAACGGTAAAGCTATTGGCATGGTCGTAGTCCATCGTCTGTTTGTCTGTCCGTCCGTCTGTAACAGATGTACCGTGGCTAACGGGTAAAATGTAGAAGGAGACCTTTTACACGAATAATCAGCCATGTGTGTTATACTCGGGCATACAAAATTTTAGCCATCTAGTGCAAGGGAAACATTTTTAAATTGGAGGTTAAATGGAGGGGGTAGGAAATTTAATGGAAAACTGGCCATATTTCAGCAACGGTGAGAAATACGGTCAAGGTTACTATTATTCACTACTAGAAAGTGACATACGGCCTTTTAGATAAAATAAAAATCATCGACCTTGGATGACCTTAAAGGTCACTGACAACCAGTACGGTCGGCTATCCTAGCGACAGCTGGGCTTTTTGTCTTGTTTCAGCGTCTGATGAATACGCCGGCAATAAGTCACACGCAGCCATGCGCGACGTCGCCAAACAATGATTACATTTGTTTGCTGTCACGGGTCGTCCGAGACCGTACGGTCACTACTAACTGACCGAGAATACACAACCAGACCGTAGACTATCAATATATCGTCTAGGACTGATGCAGACTCTCCATAGCTTTTGGACTTCAATCACACTGCATCGTTGGGTACCGCCGGATAGGTGAAAACTAAAGACCAAGGCTGTAAAGCCTTGCTCATACCGGGTGGCGCAAGAAAACATTTGCATGCTTTATTCAGCCAAGTGGTCAAAATGAATCAGCACATAAGCATAAATGTAATGACCAAACATCTTGGAATATGTGTAGGAGTTTTTGCTTAAAAACACTTTTGTATTAGCTGTGATACAACCAAAATAGTGTTACATGCCGTAAAGCATTTTTTGCATGCGGTTCATCATTTGCGTTGCCGCTCGTACGCAGACTACGCCAAAACGTCACTTAGGATTAATTATCAGTCATGATCATCAAAAAATGTGCTGATATAGGTCCCCTTTCTTCTTTGCCACTGTTGTTGGTCGTTTTTTACTGCTATATGGCTTTTTTGGTTGTCTGATGTCGACATCGAACCAAGATAAGACAACATTCTGGAGATCTTTGAGGTCCGCAAACGGTTAACGCCTTCCTTCATAGACAAGTTCTTGCAAGGTATTTCAAACTGAATAATGTGGCAAATTCAAATTTGTCGAATGTGATGTCTATTGTTGTGAGCTGATAAAATCTAGCGTGTTTTCTCGAAGAAAATTTTGAGTCTTTTTGATGTGGTGTGATGGAACGTTATCTTTACATAATTGGATTTTTAACTTTCTTTACGTCAGTAAATGGCATTCAGTGGTGTTATTTGTAAGGTCACCGAAATATATAAGTAAGTAAGAGTACACATTGTTCTACAAATGCGCGAAAGGAATTTTTTGTCATGAACCGTTATAGTATGAACCGCGCCGTTATAGTTACGCACAGTTCGGGACGTTTTTAGCGCCACCCGGTATTTATGCATTCTAAAAGCATTAGCCTATTATCTCTCTATTTTTGCTAAATCTTAATGACTTGACATGCTTGCAATGTGAATTACATAATAGGCCTAACGTTACGACGGGCTATGACAAAAAATCCTTTGACCAAAATTATTTAATTAAGTACTTCTCGCGCTATAGGTTCTGTAGAGTATAGACATTTAACAAAAGATAAACTATTTTTAACCAAAAAAATTCAAAGTCGCGTCTTTCATAGGCCTACTAAATGTCGCATTTACAAGATATCTCAGTGGCTTCAGGACTCAGGACTAGTTTAGTTGTGTTAAGCCGAGACTTCACTATTCATAGGGGTCTCTCCGCTGATTACGCGGTAATCTACGGAAAAAAGACAATTGTGTAAAATTTGAAACAAACGCATAAAGTACATTTTGGTCGACACCATATAGGCCCCCTAAATTCGGTGTAGGCCAAAATTAATTTAAACTAGAAATTTCGCACAGAGCCCAGCGTGAAGCCGCACGCACATAATCACGTCTACTTCGCTGCACGTCATGTGGTAAAGTTTTGTGCTAGGTTACTGTCTCTGGTCTCAAAGTTATTCCGGCTAACACGCTAAATTTTTAGCCAATTTTTGGATTGATATTGTGATAAAATTGTTGGAAGAACCCCGTTCTTGGTTGGGTGTGCGCTACGAAGCCTTGGTCATTCCACAGCGAGTGTAAACATCTGAGGTCGCAGCCAATATGAAAATATGGTCTTCCGAAGGTCATTTTGGGCGGATCCAAACATCGCAAAAAAACGCAGACGCGTATGCAGGCAACGGAAATGATGGAGTTGCAGCAAATGATGGAGAAGAAAAGCAACTTGCACCGTCCAAACGCAGCTGCTGCAACGGGCGCCCGTCTATCTGCCGAGACTGAGAGAACGTATTGGACTTAGCAGCGTCAAGGCTTCACGGTGTACATATTGTGTGTAATTACACAAGGCCTTCGGCTAGTGCTCACTGCTAGCCCTATGAGTAGGGCTAGTAGCAGTGGGGCTAACTCGTTGTGATGTAGAGAAAAAAAGAGCGAAGAGAAAACACAAGCAAACTGACAAAGAAAAGAGACAACGGCAGTTGAGCAATTTCCAATGCCGTAGTTCTAGGCCTAACCATGCACAGCCAGCCTAACGCCAGTAGGCCTATATAAGGTGATTCGGACTCTGTCGCTAGAGCTTCACTGCCCGATTATAGCAAATCAGGAGAACTAACGCTGCACTAAAGCGTGGCAGCGTGGTTTCTGTCCAACGCAAGAGACGCAACGTACGCAACGCAACGAAAGGACGAACCCCCTTACTCGTACTGTCGTCAAAGCTTCTAAGTTTAGTCATACCACTCTTATTCTTAAATCTCTTCACTGGCTCAAAATAAATGAACGTATTAAATATAAAATTTTATCTCTTACCTTTAAACTTCTCTATGCCACTCAACCTTCTTACCTGTACAACTTAATCTCTCTCCGGACTCGATTCTCATCTGTCGTCACTTTTGCTCTTCCACCTACTCTTTCTTCCCTGAAAATTATTAGTCGTTTCTTTTTCTATGCAGTTTTTTTTTAGAATTTTAGTCCTTTTTTATATCAGTTATTTCCTGGATTTTTTCAGTTTCACATTATTATAACTTAGTGGTTGATTTTTATTTTTCATATCCTTTTTTCTTTAAAACTTTTTAGTTCCTCTTCGTTTATGCGCGCTAGATTAAACTGACAGTTTGTCTGTTAGTTTTTAAGTGCAAATTCAACATTGTATTGTGTTGGATTGACACAACGAACGTAGCCGACGTAGCGGACGTATATAAGGACCGCTTCTAGTCTTGAGTTTAGGCCATGCGTCAGCTACGTCAGCTACGCTTGTTGCGTACTTTTCTTACGTTCATTGCGTTTGTTGCAAACTTTGTTGCGTTCGCTGCGTACGTTGCATGCATTGCGTTGGATGAGAACTTGATCCGCTTGAGCATCATTTTATCAGCCATGACTGTATAAATCAATCAGTGGCCAATAGTGTATTTACGTTGTGTTCTACAAACACAACGATCTCTGAGTGTCGACGTTAACTCTGTGTAATATATGAACTCATGTGTTAGGTTCAAAATATAGCGGAGTAGGCCTACTGTGTGTTGCCGTTCTTAATATACGAGGGCCATCCCAAATTTTTTCAATGAAAGCTATAACATAATGCATAACATAATGCGTTTCGTATAAGTTATGGACAGCTTATACATACGGTACGCTTACGGTTTATTAACTGAATTTTTTTAGTTTCTGATTGTCCTATTAGAATCTTTTCTCTACCGCGAGTGCTCAGTTATTTACAAGTACTTGAAGTCAGACTTAGCACATTTCAACCAATATAATGTGTAGCAAATGGTGCCATTTTACCGTAAATTCAGATGCACGGTAAAAACGTCGTCTAATGAGCGTGCGAAGCAGCACGCCTTCTTATCAAGATGCGACATTTATAACGTTGCCTGATGTCGCGTTATAGGCCTATTCCGCTACAGAAGATTGTCATGCTGTTTGAGCACAGCTAGTTAAGAAAGATGTCTTATTTTTCAACGCAGTTAGGCCTAGGCAAACGCATCTAAATCCGTCTCGTTCTAGACAAATGCTGCATTACTAATTTAAATATTGCTGGTGACTGACGAAAACCCGATACATTTTGCTGTTAATAATAATTGAAATTGCTGTTTTTATCGTTTTCGTTATCATCTAGAAAACACGAACAATACGGTGTTCGTATATAAATGTGAAGGATAGGCTATTACAAGAAATGTACGATTACACTCATTGCACGAATTAGTCATTGAAACTGTAGCTGATGCAGCCGGGCAATGGAAATAGTCTTTAATGATGAGGATGATAAAGAGAAAGATGGAGAGCAGCGCTTTTCAAGTCAATGGCGGGTCGATTGATCGTTGAAGTCCTGCGAACTATACTTCGCATTATACAGTACGCTGCAGTAACTCGCTGTACTCTACGCCTAATTTCGACCTACCGGGGCTGCGCATGCACCCACTTCTGTTTCCGCGGCGTATTTTTGACCTGGAACTAGATCAACTAAATGGTCGTTACGACTCCGTCGACTATTACGCCTCTGCCAACATGTGACAAAAAGTTAACACTGGAAATATTGTGTTAACAAGGCCAAAAACTGCATTTTGGGGCATATTTGACCCCACCGTGACCTTGACCCTTGACCCTTTGTCTTTAAAGTTTGACGCGTTTATCCTTGCTCCAAAATTCGGCAGTGCTAAAAGTTTGGTCAAATTCCGTCAACAAATACCCAAGATATCATGCTAATAATTTTTGCGCGGGACTTACGCACGCACGAACGCGCGAACACTCCGGAAATATAATGCTTCCTGCCACAACATTGGCGGAAGCATAAGAAGTAAAATATTGAGAAATTCGTTGCTGTCCATAGTGATTAATCCGTCGAGCTTGTTAATTTGATAATTTGTTACCGCGCAATGCAAAGTGCAAAGCGGGGTATTGCCACAGTAAGTTGTTCATCCGTCTGTCTGTCCGTCCGTCTGTAATGTTAATGTATCGTGGTCATATAGGTTGGTTACTTGAACAGTAGGTCTAATTAGAGTATAATTAATTCTTGGAGAACAGTTTCAAATTTCGGACGGAATAGTGGTACGTGTCTATTTTAGCAAGTAATCTGCAATACATCTAAAATTGTGCTAGATAGGACTAACTTTGGTATTCTTACTAATAGAAAGTTGGCATGCTCGTTTTTCATTGCTATCAAAATCAACGATCTTGAATGACCTCCGTTGCACAAGCGTGCATTTTTCGGTGCAATTATCCGGAACGTTTGATTTTATTTTTTACGACGAATTAATGATATACAAATATATACGCTTTTTCCGAAAACTATTGTTGCAGTTTGCCGACAATTTATAACTTTCAAAGCAAGAAAAATAACCGATTTTTTTCTACCTGTTTTTGTTTTGCATTAATTGTTTTTTTTTAAATATTTGTTTCTAAATCCGTTAGCCTGTCGATTGACTCTTGTCTCGCAGAATATCGACCGAAATTTAGAACAACCAAGAACAGATATCCGAATAGACCTTTCTGTAGATGTTTCAACCTTAGATTTTGTCGCTTTTCTGTTCTGTCATTTAGGCTGTTTTAATATGCTTTACAGTCGACATATGTTGTTTGCAGAAAAGTAGCATACTGTGGCTTCAACACACTGCGGTAGAAAGTTTTCCATTTGCCTTTTCATACGCTATACATTTCATGGATGTCGGTGTCGACAAGATAGGTCATTGGTATTCGGATATGTCAATCAGTCATTCAAAAGACACTGGGCTACACGCAGGCGTCCTCGGCACATACGTGTGAGTGGGCTGCGAACAACTACATCAGACACCGACGTCTTGTTGCATCGTTCTGATTTATGGAGTTATCCTGAACCAGCGCCATCTTAAGCCTCTTCTTCGTCGATGTAGACGGCGATGGCAAAAACACAATCACGGCATGCGGTCGACGGACGTAGGTATAATGCGAAACACGCGACGCGAACTGCGAGTCGATAATACTATTGCGTTTGATATGCATACAGACAGGAATCTTAGTTCTGTATACCAGTCAACCATCTTCTAGCTCCGAGATATTGATCCACCATGCAATCGCAATTGACCAGGACCGGGCCGCCGTCGAGCGTATAGTAGGTGCACACGATAAGTTCGCCCGTGCCGGTGGCCGTGCTCATAAACAACATCCGATTGGATTGGGTGTCGAACAAATGGGCCAGTGTCCATAATCACCAGCCTCATCCACAAGAACGTCAGATTTTTGCCGAAAAACCGCGCGGGACGTTCTGCTGACTGTTGTTAATCATAAACCTTTTTCAGCATATAAAGATGCTGACTGACAGTTTCGCGCTACATCTGGGCATGTTCGTTAGGCCTACATTTCATGTTGACTTTTCCCCGTTAAAGGCGATCTTATGAGACTTCGTCACAGCATCGTTAATCCAAATTATTTTTTGTGGAGAAGGCGAAATTTTATCTGCCTGGAGGCAAATTGACATAGACTCACTCAGATGGGTCCCGGCCCGAAGAGCCAAATATAGAAACCAAAGGCCGTGGTTTTGGGAAAAAGGCAGCAAGCCTCGTTTTACCATCTATGGAGTCTGTGAAAAAGCTGTAAGCTGCGCAAGCGGAGTTTGGGGCGGAGCCCGGCCATCATAATGGATAAACAGCCAAGAAAACACACGAAACTTTAAGAGGGCGAAAAGATTCTTCCACCCCCGGGACTATTTCATATTGGGCGCGATCACTTCCCCCTCACCTCCGGAATCGACGCCTGCTCTATTTTGTCATTGATATTAAATTCTGGACTTGAAAATTAATCTAGATGCATAGGACTAAAAGTAGGTCTGAATACAATGTTATCGGTGTCGACCGAAACAGTCCAAGAGCGTGCAAGACTAACGGACAGACGGACGGACGGGATGCATTCGTCTTGTCGCCTTACACATCATCACCATGCTTTGCTATCGAGGTGCTCATTGTTTGCCGTTTACGCAATTATAATTTTTTTTACTTCGCGCTCTACGAAAATGGATATCTGTGGCGGAGACGAGTTTCATCATTTTCATCGTAAATTGAGTATTATAAAATACACCTAGGCCTACGTAATTATCATTCCGGGCATGAACCGTATCGACGTCAGCGGTGACGTAAAGTAATCGTTGGATTGACAAGTCGCCGGTCGTTGGTTGCTAAGATACGGCCAGTCTCTGCAGCAGGGATGCGGCGGGCTGTAGACAATGTTGTTTACGATTTGCGTCACGTAGCATTGTCATCTGTAATCCGATAGACTGGGATAGAGACGCCGACGTCCACAAAGGATCGATGTCGTGCACGTGTCAGATCATATAATAGGTTATTCGCCGCCCCAATTCAACGGATGCTAATTATCTTCCGAGGGAATGAACACATATTCGCCGTATGAAATTGTAGGCCTGAAAAATAAAACGTAATCATTTACGCACATTGAGCAAACTGCACTACGCGAAAAACAACAAATAATGTCATAAAAATTACAGAAAAAACATGGCGTCATGCAAATATTTATCTAAGGACTATCTTTATATCTATATTATATTTATCTTTGCCTTACGTTGAATTCATATTAACATCCAGGTATTAAGTACCAGGTAGGCCTACAGTATGCATATACCTCGTGCAAAGAAAGTGCAGTTTTCGCTCAGATTTTTTGTTGTTGAATTTTAGCCGACCGTACTCTAGTAAAGGTCGAAGCTATTGGCATGGTTGTCGTCCGTCTGTCTATCTGTCCGTCCGTCTGTAACAAGTGTATTGTGGCTAACGTGTTGGGCGTAGGGGAAAATTTTTACACGAATAAGTAGCCAAGGCTGTTAAACTCGGGCCGGCAAAATCTCAGCCATTTACTTTAAGGGAAACTTTTTCAAATTGGGGGTTGAATGGACGGGAGGTAAGGAAAATGTGCGTTTTCCAACGGAAAATTGGCCATACACTGTATCTCGGAAACGGTGAGAAACGGTGCCTAAGTTGCTATTGATCACTAATAGATTATTTATTTTTTTCTGTTGTTAATTGCATGCATGTGCGTATGTGTTAATTTATCGTTTCTTCGATGAATAAAGATGTATATATATATATAAAGTCATACGAGGGGGGTTCAAAAAGTTTTGCAAGTCGATATGTTGGACTGAAAAACTTTTTAAAATTTATACACCCACTGAACACGTATGAGGTTAAAGCGAATGTGACATCATTGTTACTTATGACGTCATAAAGCGTTTTATGTCTGTCCTTCCAGCCATGCGCCCGCCACAGACTTGAGTCATTCATTGTTTGGACAGCGAACACCACAAAGAAAATTTTTCCAATTTAGAAAAAAATAATAGTTGCTGTAAGTGAGGTATCTACTGTATGTAGAGTGATCTTATTGTACGAAGCTAGAGTCACGAACAGCTAGCTGGTTAATTGTAACTTGGGGACTGGATTGCAGTGCCGGATTTAGGGGAAGATCTATAGGCCTCGCTCTTAGGCCATCGCACTGTTTTCGCACACCAAGGCTCCCAAGTTCTTACGTCGCAAACTTTGTTTAACCTTTCACAAAGACGACGGATATCACAGTTTTATCACTAACTGTTAACTTTTAATAAACTTCTGACAACGTCAAATCCTAACGAACCGTCGTAATTAATAGAAGCGTTCTCGGCGCAGAATTCGGCTACTAAATATTTATAATTACAATGAGAAATTCACGGACGTACTTGTCAGGGCTCTCATAAAATTACATGTTACAGGGCTTCGTGTTGGAAAATCAGACGGTAGACTAAAGAAATGTCATGCAACAGCGAGCCAAATTTTACGCTGTTTGCGCTGGCACTATATCGTTCCTGTTTAACGCTCTATGACGTCATACATTACAATGACGTCATATCCGCTTTAGGTTCATACGTGTTTAAGAAAAACATGCGTTTTATTAGTGTATAAACTTTAAAAAGTTTTTCAGTCCAACATATCGACTTGCAAAACTTTTTGAACGCCCCTCGTATATTGGCTTTCAAATGAGATAAAAATAATTCACCTTGAACGACCTTGAAAGGCAATACTGCAACAAAAACTGTATAAGCTGTAGCGCGTTTTCCCGAGCAAAGCGTTTTTATTGTGAAAAATGTTTGCAAAAACCTGCATCCGATATTTTCCTTGTTTCTGTATTTGTAGCCATTTATATCGCTTGGCGAAATGACAACGCGCGATGTCTGTTATACTAGCGTTCATTGTAGCTTTCGAGACAGTGTTTTGTTAACATAGCGTGCATGGAACTGTCTCACCTCTGACAAATCGCTTTCTCTTCGTGACTGGAATTCGGACGCTGGGCCTCGGATGTAGGCGGTACGGTCTACTTTTTTCTAGCGATAGCTGGGCTTTTTGTTAAATATTATTTCTGACCCCTAAAATTCTCATTTTGTTTGAATTCAGGGGTAAAATTGAACTTTTGAGCCCCCATGGCATCTCCTTTGTCAGAAATTTGCAGCTGTCTTATCCTATAATAGCGCTGATGATCGGCGCGCTATTACGAGATATTATCATCCTCATCGTCAAGGTAATAATGTTGAGAGTTGTCTCTGTTTGTCTTTCTAAGCGTCTTTCTGTGGTTGCAGGAAACGGAAGTGGAATGTCGCATTTGACGTCTGTCAGTGAAAACGAGACTCCCGGGTCACGTGACTTGGACTGAACGTCGCTCACCGCTTCAGCGCATCTACACATCAGTTACTTACTGATCGTCGCTCTTCGCAACATTACGTCTTTGTCAGTGAATAGTTAATGTTACGGTCGTAATTTAATAAATATCTTTTGCTGCGAACAAACTGGAAACGCCATGACGCCATAAGGACGTCGTTGTTGTTAAATTACCTTTAAAGTGAAGATTCATTCTTACATTCAAGGAGAGATATTAAAATTTTCGAATATGAATAGAAATATAATGTATAATTATAAACTTTGTTGAGTGACAGTGTTAATTTCAGTTTCACACGAGTTTGACTGGTTCTTAAATATTGCGTGCTTCTTTGTTGACAATGTAGTAGGCCTATGGTCTTGCACATGAAGTATTCTGATCGCATTGATTGACTTTCTGTTGCATGCATGCCACGCATGTCTGTGTGTTTATTTTGAACTGTTATTGTTATTGTTTATATTTTTCTACTACCAACATTAATTTGGTGAACAAAAGTTGTGTATATGTAACTCAGTATTTCATTGTTTGTCTGTTAGTCTGTCTGTTCGTTTGTCAGTTACATTTTGTGATCTAAGACAAGACGGCTGCACAGATAGAGTCGGTTTAAAGACAAAAAAATGCTCTCGTTTTTGACGCGCTACAGCTATGCTGTAAACCGTCCGTAGCACGTGTCGTCTGTCGTCTGTCCGTCCGTCTGTCGTCCGTAACGGATGTATTGTGGCTAAACAGTAGGTCTTATGGGAAATTTTTTACCCTTGTAATTAGCCCTGTGTCTTACAATTAGGCGTGCAAAATTTCAGCGATCTAGTGCAAGGAAACATTTTCAAATTCGGAGTTGAATGGAGGGCGTAGGAAAAATGCGCGTTTTCAACTGAAAAAAGGCCATATCTAGGAAACGGTGAGATACGGCCAAGGTTACTATTAATCACTAATAAAAAGTGGTGTACGCCCTGTCAGATGCGATGGAAATCATTGACCTTGGATGACCTTGGCGGTGCGTACTGCAACAGGAACTGTATAAGTTGTAGCGCGTCTTCCCTAGTAACAGCTGGTCTTTTTTGTTCTCCTGTAGTTCAGAAAATTATTGTTTGTTGGCTTGAAACACGAGGTGCAGGTTTCTGGAACAAGATGTTTGCGTACGCGCACAGTCGTCCGCACGTGCTGGTAACGTCTGCGGTGCTTGGAGTGTTCATACTGGCGACGATCGTTGGCAACGTCTTCGTGATAGCTGCGATCATACTCGAGCGAAACCTGCGCATCAACGTCGCAAACTATCTCATAGCGTCACTGGCCGTGGCTGACCTTCTGGTCGCGGCGCTGGTGATGCCGCTGGCGGCCGTGAATGAGGTCAGCTCGGGCTGGTTCCTTGGTGAGAGTCTCTGCCAGGCCTGGACCTCCTTCGACGTTCTCTGTTGTACATCGTCGATTCTTCACCTGGTCGCCATCTCGCTGGATCGCTACTGGGCAGTGACGCGGGTCGAATACATCCACAACCGGTCTGCCCGTCGAATTCTGATCATGTTGGCCGCCAGCTGGGGAATATCCGCCGTCATTTCCATCCCGCCGCTGTTTGTCAGCTCCAAACACAGTGGTGGTCAGCTAAACAGCAGCGTGGACTACGGTGTCGGTAACTCGACGCTGGGTGACTTCACCACCGAATGTCTGATCAACCAAGACTGGGGCTACGCCGTGTTCGCGACCCTTAGCGCCTTCTACATTCCGCTGATCTTCATGATGATCATCTACGCCAGTATCTACCGCATCGCCCGCGCCCGCATCCGCAAGAAACAGTTTCTCAGAACTCTGAGAATTAAGTCGGATAACGCAGCCGCTGCTGCGGCCGCTGGACGGGAATCTAATGGACTCAAGACGCCGGACGACGTGAGCCGTGCCGGTGGAGCCAACGTCAACGTGATGGTAACGGAGATCACCGACGATGCGGAACAATCTCAACAGGTCTCAACCACAAGGTTGTCGACTGTGCTGTTACTCAAGTACTAATTTTTCATACTGTATAGCTGCACTGATTACCTTTACCTTTACCTTCTTCTTCAGCCTTTGAGGTTAGGCCAGGTTGACCTGTTGGCTGTTCACCGGCCGTCGAACAAATATGCCAGGATACAGACAATAACAAGTCTTTCCAGTATTTGTCTAATCTTCCTTTAAAACTATTCAGTGATGGCGCAGATACCACTTCGTTTGGCAAGTTATTCCATGAGGTTACCACACGGTAAGAGAAGAATGACGACCTAACGCGTGAACGACAGTGCCTCTTCAACAACTTGTGGTCATGTCCTCTCAATGCAGTCACTGGTGCTCTTGGCAGAAGATCATTTGATCTGACTGAGTACGTTCCACGCAGATATTTTAACACCTCGATCATATCACCGCGGTACCGCGTGTATGGGACTGATAAACGTTTACAGACGGTTTTCGGTCGACCGTTAAGTCGAGTCTTTGACACGATGTGTCGTCTGTCGTCTGTCTGTCGTAGTCTGTAACACATGTATTGTGGCTAAACCGTGTACGTCGCAATTAGAGTCCGCGATGGTACCGTTGGATAGGGCTACGGTGAGTTACTGTAGGCTGTCAATAGTAGGCCTAACCATGTCTCTGTCTGCCATGGTTTGGCTGCAATTTTGAATGCAAATTCGCCACCAATCACCCACGTGCGCCGAATTACCGTATCGTAACGTATCCTAGCGTTGACGGTAGTGTTCGATATAGTAGCGTCACTCTAGCGTGTATGAGACTGCATTCACTCTGGGAATCCCTTTCTTTCCGCGATCAGATGTCGGCCGCTGGACTTCGGATAGCGACAGCTGTGCTTCTTGTTTTTTTCTAAATGTGATAGATAAATAACGTATAGCGTAACAGGTATTTCTCATAGTAGCCTAAGCACTCAAAGCTTTCGAACTTTTTTTGACTGGAGAGCATAATGTTATAATGTATAGAGTTAAGTCTGCTTCAGGATGTTAAAGCATGCCTACCATAGTATCAAATGCCCATTAGCTAACAATTTGCGGGGCGCGGAAATGCAGGACCAGAAAATGCAAGAACGGGAATTGACGGACGCAGGACTGTATTGCCGGATTAAAATTTGACGGACTGTTAATGCTGTTCGAGTTTGAAAGACCAAAATAAAGAAAGATAACTGCGTTTTCAGGCGACCCCCAATTTACCAGTGGATGCACAGGCAGAAAGGATGAAAGTGCATATGCTACGTGTGGCAGCCACGTAAAACCGAAACAATTACACACGCAGATAATCTGTATTTTACGCTTTGCCTGTATGCCAGTTGCTGTTTGTGTGCTAATGCGCTCCTGATCAGTGGACTGGAGCTCTATGCATTTTCCTGATTTATGGCGCAATTAAGGACAATATTCTGCTGTGATTTGTACCGATTCATTGCTCCGAAGAAAGCTACAGCTACGATAATTAGCCACAACTATCATAACTAAACTTAGGCTACATGCTGAATGCCAGCAGCTGTCAAACGTCAATCGTTTGTTCGGAAAATCACTATTTACCTTAGTGGCTGTAACAGATTATTTTAATTTATTCAAACGTCATCGTAAAATTAGCAGTCGGTACTTTTCAGTTCGTATAGGCTGTGTTTAGAATTCTGCTAGGACGAAAAAATCTAGACTGGTCCAATACCTATTTTTGTAAACCGCTTCAGGTCACTTTTATTGTAATCGGGTAATGATTTTGACTTCGGTTATGACGGATCGAGTTTGGCTCGGGAGCTTTCTCCATCGCTGCACCACAAGCCTGGAATCAACTAGGCCTAAGATTACCTGCAGCTGACATTCGCAACACTCCCATTTACTCTTAAAACGGTCTATTAGCGAGCACACCAAATATTTCGGTTGACTGAGTCTGAATGACTGAAGTTGATTTGCGTGCAGATCTTCAGCGCTGACGCAAATGCCGGACGCGGAGAAGCGAAGCCGCAGCGTGGAAGACATCGTCGTCAATCAGCTGCAGGAAACAGGAGGCCGCAATCCCAGCCTACTGACTATTGACAAGACGCCAGCCTCACACCGTGGTAGTCGTCTAGACCTGTCGCGTCTTCAATTCGAACTGCCCAAGTTCACCGGCGCCGCGAAAACACCGGCGACCACCACGACATCGGCCAGGTCGGAGGCTCTGAAGAGAGCCAAGGCCAGAGAGCGTAAGGCGGCCCGGACTCTTGCAATTATAACCGGGTCCTTCATCGTCTGTTGGTTGCCATTCTTCATCGTTGCCCTCCTGCAGCCGTTCTGTACAGAAACCTGCTATTTTCATCCACTGCTGGTGAGCATCATCGGCTGGCTGGGCTACTTCAACAGCCTGCTGAACCCCATCATATACACGGTCTTCAACCCGGACTTCCGCACCGCCTTCCGCAAGATCCTCTTCGGCAAATATCGACGTCATGATCAGCATGAGCATCCGTAGCCGGCGGCGTCGTGTGGCAGGAGGGAAGTGAGCTAACCAGGGGGCAACTGCCCCGTCGGTAAAATTGTCGAGAAACCCTCTTCTTGTCGGAAAAAAATGTAATCCAAAAATGCGAAATTTGGTGTTAAGAAGCCTCATTTTGATGGCAGAATCGAAATTTTTAGCACTCAATCACAAATTTCCTCTGTCGAAAATTTGCAACTGTTCGTCGGAATTCTATCGGAATATTGCAACTTCTTGCCACGCCTACTTTTTAATCCCCTCGACGCCACTGCCTGTAACTGTAACAGACACGAGGAAGGATGTTTGGGATGCAACGCGCGTGCCCAGCAAACTGCCATGAAATTGAACATCGAATAATTTGTTACTGAACAGCAGCTGCGTACATTAAATAGTAGGCCTAGGCCGTGGGCCCACGAAATGGACCTAAACCTGATCGATAGGCCCGTCGAGAGCCACAGCGGGGCCCAGGAAAACATTCTCGCGGGGCAGCAAAATATTTTTGCGGGACCCATCTGGAAAAATATTTTTTTTAAATTTTTCTTTTTAAGACGTTGCATTCTGGTGTATTTTATATTTTTTGAGCAACGGCGAGCCCCCCCAAACGTCGCGGGGCCCGGGGTAACTTACCCCGGCCTCCTACCCCACCCTCTCAACGAACCTGCTGATCGATAGCCGGTATGCCGTGAAATAATAGTAATACAATTTTCGTAGCGCTCTAACGTCATAAAATACAAAAGTTACGGGTAAAAAAGTCGCATTAGGTTATTTAGCTTTACCATATATGCACAAAAGTTTTTGCAGCAGTGGCGTAGACAAGGGGACCCAGCCACTCGCTCCCAATCTCCCAGACAAGGCATTAGCACACGTTTAAACTGCAAAAAATTTGCCAATTTGGTCATTTGATTTTCAGGAAAATAATCAAAATGTTGCCACCAGATCTCATATTTCAAGGCTATAATGGACCAAATTCAATTTCGACCCCACCGAAGGGGCTCACAGCGTTCCCCAGACCCTCTAGCTGGATTTTAGAGGTCCTACTTCTAAAAGGGAGAGGAGAGGAAAGACGGGAAAAAGGGAAAGGAAATGGGGAGAGGTAAGGAGCGGACGAAAAGGGGGAAAGAATGGCCAAGAAGACGAAGGGGAAAATGTAAAGAGAGGGGAAACGAGGAGAGACCTCCAATTCACATTTGTCGCTACGTCTGGTTTCAGTGGCTTCTATCCGCCCAAATCTGGAATCGAAATCGGGCGCAACTTCCCCCACCCAATTTCTGACTCAAGTTTCTCCTCCATTTTGGGCTTCTTTCCCGTCTAAGGAGAAAGTTTTGTTAATGGCGTAAATTGAAAAAAATGGGGTGAGTAAATAATACAGGCGGAGTAAAAGTAGGGGGAAAGTTATGTAAAGGATATAGACTAAAAATAGGGGAAAGTAAAAAATAGGGGTTGTTTGTTAAGGATGTAGATTGAAAAAGGGGGAAGTAAAAATAGAGGGAAGTTTTGTTAAAGATGTAGTTTGTTTAGTGAAAAAGGGGGGCGGGAAGAAAAAAATATGGGAAGGGATTTTGTTAAAGGTGTAGACTGAAACCTAGGGGAAGTATAAAATAGGGGGAAAGTTTTGTTAAGGGTGTAGTTTGCCCAGTGCAAAATTGGGAAAGTAAACAAGAGGGAAAAGTTTTGTTAAAGGTGCAGAATGAAAAATAGGGGGAAAAGAAGTAAAAAATGGGGAGAAGTTTTGATAAGGGTAAAGTTTGCCCAGTGAAATATAGGGGGAAAGTTTTGATCTACAACCTCATCAACACTCCCCCCCATTTTTCACTGGGCACAAGCTGCGCCACCAGGTATAGGGATAGAAACCACTGCGCCACCAGATCTCATATTTCAAAGCTGTAATGCACCAAATTCAATTTCAACTGGTGCTCCGTCTCAGACCCCGCCGAAGGGGCTCACAGTGCTCCCCCAGGCCCTCTAGCTGGATTTTAGGGGTCCTACTTCTAAAAGGGAGAGCCTGCGAGGAGAGAAAAGACAGGAAAAGGGGATAAGGAAAGAGAGAAGGGTAAAGAGAGGACGAAAAGGGGGAAAGTATGGTCACGGGGACGAAGGGGGAAATGGAAGGGGAGAAGAAATGAGTAGAGACCCCAAATTCAAATTTGTCGCTACGCCTGGTTTGCAGTAATGAAAAACTACTGTTGCAGTTGTTGGAAAACCTATTATCGAAGCGGCATGCTGCAAAAGTTATTGGGAGGATGAAAAAAAGGAAAATTCCGTGTGAGATTAGATGACAATGTTTCCCTCAAGTCTCAGGGTGTCAGAGAAGCATGCTGTTATGTTAGGTTTCGTGACTTGAGCTGTGTGTTAGTCGTCGGTGTGCATTGATTCGTAAAGGTCACCCCACGCCATCGATTCATTGTATCAGCTTCTCTCGTTGCAGGCCAACTGCTATTCCATGCGTCGCATTATTTGACTTCATCAGTTAATTGCATAGATGTACGTTTTTTGTTTATTTTCTCAACGTTTTAAGTTTTTTTAACGTGCATTGAAAATCCCATCAAGGACTTCAAGAAGCACTTTTGAAACCACAGAAACGAACTAGTAGGTCACAGTCATGGCAGGTTACTTAGTTTTATTCCAAACATACTAAACAAAAAGTCTTTTTATTTAGTACATTTGGTTAGTCTACAAGAGGTTAAACAAATTATGGCCAACGTTTTTTATTTAACCTTTTTTTCTGGAAATTTTATATGATTCATTGTAATGTTTTTAAAAAGTGTCCGCTTCATTCTCGACTGACAGTCCGTGCGTGAACATCAACAGCTGTACATGAAATGTATTACTATTTTAAACCAAGATCGTTTGATGAGTTTTATCCAACAGTTTTTAGCCGACCGTACTCACGGTACGTCGCGCCTTTGTTACCAAATTGTCCGCTGTCTGTCTCTAATGCGTGTGTTGTGGCTAAACGGTATGTACGTCGTAGAGGTCAGTGATAGTATTGTTAGATAAGGCGATGACAGTAGTCCCCAAATACGGGCCCTAGGACAGTTAACCACGGATCACGTTCAAATATATAGTTTTAACCACATGTCAGGTTCAAATATAATGTTTTTACCTGAGATCAGGCTCAAAATATAAAGTTTTTTTTTACCTGAGAGATCAGGCTCAAAATATATATATAGTTTTAACCACATGTCAGGCTCAAAAATATAAAGTTTTTTTTCCTGAGATCAGGCTCAAAATATATAGTTTTAACCACATGTCAGGCTCAAAATATAAAAG
>Ga0209367_1003851_pt1 | contig 20538 bp, 18 predicted proteins | sample WorMetLIZISLAND2_FD_187412 | JGI IMG/M metagenome (GOLD analysis project Ga0209367, IMG submission 187412) | Marine gutless worms symbiont microbial communities from Max Planck institute for Marine Microbiology, Germany - Olavius geniculatus... ...
ACGCGAGATCTCCGAGATGCATTTGCCGACCAGCATGAAATTTTGCACTATGGTCTGTACTAGGTCCGGTTTTATAATGCCGGTCCAAAATTTCGGGGGGCGCATTGCACAAAAATATCAGGGGCCAAAAACATGCGGGGACAAAAATTGCTTAAAATGCAATAAATGAGCTTTTATAACTTGGGAGTTAGAGGGTGTTGCCCGACAAAACTTTGGCGCTTAACGCGGCTCTAGGTTGGGGTGATAACGCACGTACAACTTTTGGGGGCACCGCCCACCTTAAAATTTGAGGGGGCAAACAACGACCAAAATTTAGTACGTTTTACTGCAACTTTCGACTTGGAGCGCGAATATCTCTGGAAACGATGAAGATAGCGACAAAATCTAAACTTCGTTGATGAGCACGATCCTTTGGGCGTTGAACAGAATAAATTTTGTGAAATTCGGTCCACAACGGACAAAGTTATAGGCGCTCATGTTGACTTACTCTAAGTCGACAATGCGCGTTCGGCGTATGCCAATGCATTTGAGTTCGGGCCACGTGACTTTGATGCCGGGGAAAATTTTACCCCCTTTCTAATTTCCCCCAATTGGACTTAGGTCGCTGGGCGGACTCACGTTGGGCTTTGCCCCAAATTTCTAGTTTATTTTTTTTCCGAGCGCAAGATCTCTGAGATGCGTGGGCCGACCGGCGTGAAATTTTGCACGTTGGTCAGTACTAGGCCGAATTTTATAATGCCGGTCCAAGGGGCACCCCCCAAAAAATTTCAGGGGCCAAGAACATGCAAAATTTGGCCCAATTTCGGACGACTTCAAAGTTCGGCGGCGAATGTCTCTGAAACGGATGAATATATTCAAAATCGGATTTTTATTCCGTCTAACACGATTCCTCCTGTGTTAGGCGAAAGAAGTCTGGTGAAGTTTGGTCCAGTGACCTTGGAGATTTAGATGTGAAATCGTACCCCATTAAAGCGCATTTTTCGGAAGACCGTATTTCAGCCCCTAGGGGGTGCTGTGCCCCAAATTTTTACACGCGCTAGAGAATGACCAAGTCTTACTGACGCACCCTCCATCTGGGACGGGGGCCCTCCCTTTACAACTTTTTTCAAAGGGGGTCAAAAATTGGCTTAAAATGGAATAAATGAGCCATTATAACTTCGGAGTTGGGGGTGTAGCTCGACGAAACTTTGGCACTTGACGTCTCTCTAGGTGGGGGTGTTAACGCAAGTACAACTTTTGGGGGCACCACCCCACTTAAAATTCGGGAGGGCAAAAAACGTGCAAAAATGGGTGCGATTTACGATAACTTTCGAGTTTGACCGCGAATATCTCTGAAATCAATTAAGGTAGCGACATAATCTAAAGAGCGTTATCAAATACAGTTAATTCCGCGTTGAACAAAAAAAAATGTGTAAACTTCGGTCTTCTACGAACCAAGTTATAATGGCTCATGTTGACCTACCCAAAGTCGAATATTTTGGAAGATTGTATTTCGGCCCCTAGTGGGTGCTGCGCCCCAAAATTTTTACACGCGCTAGAGAATTACCAAGTCTTACTAGCGCACCTACCACCGGGGATGGGGCCCCCCTTACAACTTTTTTCAAAGGGGGTCAAAAATTGGCTTAAAATGGAACAAATGAGCCATTATAACTTCAGAGTTAAGGGGTGTAGTCCGACGAAACTTTGGCACTTGACGTGTCTCTAGGTGGGGGTATTAACGCAAGTACAACTTTTGGGGGCACCGCCCCCTTGAAATTTGGGAGGGCAAAAAACGTGCAAAAATCGGTGCGATTTATGACAGCTTTCGAGTTTGAGCGCAAATATCTCTGGAACCGATGAAGATAGCAACAATATGTAAACGGCATTGACGAGAATGATCTTTTGGGCGTTGAAGAAAAAAAATTTTGTGAAATTCGGTCCACTACGAACATAGTTATAAGCGCTCATGTTGACCAACCCTAAGTCGACGATGCGCGTTCGGCGTATACCAATGCATTTGAGTTTGGGCCACGTGACTATGGTGCTGGGGAAATTTTGCCCCGCCCTTCTAATTTCCCCAATCGGACTTAGGGCGCCGGGCGGACTCACGTTTGGCTTTGCCCTCAAATTTCTAGTTTTGTGTTTACACCTCACGAAGCAGACGTTTCTCTAACTGGTGCCTGAAAAGTTATTGGAAATGATTGTTACCATGGCTTTCTCATAGCTTTAAATTGCGCCAAATTCGTACTCGGCCAGGGGAGTTTACAGCACTCCCCAGACCCTCTAGCTACCAGTAGTTTAAGGAGGCCTAATTCTAAGCGGAGGGAAGGGAGAAAAGGAGGGGAAAGAAAGGGGAAAGGGTAAGGAGAGGGAAAAGGGGGAAACGGGAAGAAGAGGGGAAAGAAAAGGGATAAGAGAAAGGAACCTCTTGATTACACTGTAGGCCTATTTGATACGATGAATGGTGATTGGTCCATGCCTTGACGCCGACTGTTACTCATGCTCCTTCCCAATAGCGCACAATACCACGCGGCCTCGCACGCCGCCTCGCTAATTACCCCATTCCTTACACGAATTCCTTGCACGCTCCCTTGCACTATACCCTCCTCGCACCTCGTGCTTCGCACCTTGCATTTTACCATCGCCCTTTTTGAATCACTCACAACCTCACTATTTTATCATTGGCCATGTGCATTTTATCTAGATGCCATTGTCAGTGACATCCACAGTGCATAGAAAGTTGTGCTGATGTACTTTCATTCACTAATTGCAGGTGTCCATATCTGACGAAGACATACAGTGTGTTCATTGCCATTTACCAAGGAGTTCTCACTATGTATGTCATTATCAACTTTGGCATGGCGACATTTATGGACCCTGGTGTTTACCCAAAAGGTAATTTTCTAGATCCATTTCTATCCTGAGTTACGTTTATAAACCAAAAGGTCAACAATTTACCAATCAAAGATTGTAATTTGAAGACTTTCTATGTGTTACTGTATACTATTTTGCTATACATATTATGTTTGCTTAATATCTTACTTTCATGTCACTTACCCATAGCAGGTATTGACTTGTGAAAAGTTTTGGTAGAGCCAGAAGTTGTTTTTCTTATCTCTGTCGCTGTACTTAAACCTAATTTTTTTTGGCTAGCAGTTGTGGTAAGTTGTCCAATTCCAGCATATTGTGAGTGAGTGAGTAAGTGCTTATTCTGCTTGTAGCCAGTGCAATTACCCTATAAATCACAATTTGTGTAAAAAAACTGTTCAGTTTATAATACAGTGTAAGGGTGACATCGTGTTTGTACATATAAAACAGCACAAATCACAATTTGAGAATACAAACTTTACCATTACACAGTCAGCAAAGTTATTCTGACATTGTGTAATGGTGATGTTTGAATTCTCAAATTGTGATTTGTGCTGTTTTATATCTCCAACCACGATGTCACCCTTACACTGAATTATAAACTGAACAGTTTTTTACATAACTATTTGCAGTTTTATTGCCGTTGGAAGTAATCTGGAGCTGAATAAAATCTCACAGTAGATTAACCACTACAACTACTAACACAGCTACTGCTACTCTTATTTCTACTTCGACTATAAGTAACCCCTACTGTACTATAACCATACTCTATCCCTACCATAACTTACCTTACCCCTATTGCTACCATAAACCCTCCACCTACACTACCACTATCCTACGCCTATCTTTACTACTCCTAGTCTACTACTACTACTACTACTGTGATGGAAGTCACATTTTTGACAAACCACAATAATAATTTAAATTGATCCAACACCAGCACCAACATTTTCTGCTGGCGTCATCATGGATACTATCAACTTTCGCTTTCAAAATCCATCTGTTTTTGTCTCCAAACTCTACTTTTTGCCAGTATTTTATTTATTTTATTGTGCGTAGAGTAAATTTAAAATTGTTTTTATCTTGGAATATGGACTACTTTGCTTAGTTCTGTGGATTTTCTATCAATTTACGTTCAAAGCGGACGGGTGTCTCGCTTTAAGTAACTCTCGAATTAGGCGATTCTGTCGTTCACTTTTAGAATGTCATACTAATCTAACATCTGATTAGTTAATTATAGCAATGTTAGAAAATGTAGAAATATTTTTTTGTTACTAGATGATAACAGTTTTTCGTATATTTAACGTATGATTTTTGCAGGGGTGCATATGTGTGCTTTTGAATAATTGTGCACTGCCCATACCAAAATAGCCCAACCTCGAAAACCCCTCCCCATCTGATGCAAAGATCTTCAATATATATCTCACATAAGCATTATGTACAATTTTCGTTGCCATGGCAATGAGAGTCGCTCGGGGAAAAATTTGGTTGGCAGCATTTGATGGCCCATCCCTGAAAACCCCCCTATAGGCGCAAAAAATCTTGCAGATATATCTTACACAAGCCGAGTTATAGCCAATTTTGTCCCAAATTTCATTGCCATGGCAATGGCTGTCAAAAGGGGGTAAATATAGATGACACCGTTCAATTGGCTGACCCCAAAAATCATACCCTAGAACCATAAATTACGACTCTGTCTGATACATATCAGGAGTTATGACGGTTTGAAGCATTGCTTAATTTTTCCCATAGGTGCCATTGTAGTTTTTTATATTTTTCTGTAAAAATATGTTAAAATGTTGAATTTAAATTTTGTAACCCTCAAAAGGAACTGCCTTGCGCGAAACTGTGTCATATAAGTCATCATGTGTTAAAATCAGTTCAGTCGTTTTTCCTGTAGAGGATGGCAAGAAAAAAAGAAAAGGGAAGGAAAGGCACAAAAAGTCACACAAGCGTTATATTTCACCTATTCGTGGGGAAACCCCTGTGAACGGATTTTCACCACATTTTGCACATCAGGAGATATGCTGGACGTAATCATCTGTGCAAATTTTGGTTCGGAAAAATTAAGCGGTTTTCGATATACGGGGGGGGGTCAAATTTTGGAGTCTCCCATTGAAATGGCTGGTCACCCTTACAACAGTGCTGCGCTAACACGCAGCCTGTGATGCACCACAGCCTCAGATGAAGAGAAATGCCTATAGTAGTCACTTAAAGTGTCTAAAGGTAATGTTTTGCTCTCAAAGTTCAGCCAGCATATTGTTCCACAGTCGTGGGCCAGCTGCCGTGAAGCTCCTGTCATCTGTCTGTGACTGAGTGTGTGGCACTGCACACATGTAGATGTCTTGTGATTTGAGATGCGAATGTCACACCTTCATGACAAGTTGACAGTTGTTCAGCTGCTTCTTGCTTCTTCATAGTTAGTCAGGGTTGGGTCAGGGTGTGTTGGTTGCTGATCTTGTATTGATCTCTCATGTGCATGTACTATGTTTAGTTAATTGTTGTTGTTGTTGTTAGCGCATGAGGATGAGATTCGTGATTCGGATACGCACTCTCCACTGTATCGTACGGTCGATGTTAATGGTCTCGCTGTCCGCATGAAGTGGTGTGCAACATGTCAGTTCTATCGACCACCACGATGTTCACACTGTAGTGTCTGTAACAGCTGTGTCGAGGTCTGTCTGTCTGTGTGTTTTTGTCTATCTGTCTCTATCTCTCTGTCTCTGTCCGTCTTCTGGTCTCTCTCTCTATCTGTTTTCTTGTTGATAAACGAGCTGAATATGTAAGTATTTGTCACTTGTGACAGATTCTTAACTGTATTTTTGCTTGTGAAGGTAGCAGTTTGAAAAGTAGTTCCAGATGAGTTCCAAGGACATGTACACTGTACAGCATTCCAGTTTTTGTTGCTGTTGAGCTGTCTTAGTAATAGGAACGAACATTAATTTTCAGACATTCTATTACAGGATTTTTTTTGCATCGTTGACTGATTACTAGCATTATTATCTGCTGTATTTGTGCTTTAGCCATGATTCTGTTTATATTACAACGTGTTATGTTTATGCTGACTTGGCTGTAGGCATTTGATCACCACTGTCCGTGGGTTAATAACTGTGTTGGTCGTCGGAATTACCGGTACTTCTTTCAGTTCCTGTTGTCGCTGACAGTGCACATGTTCAGTATATTTGCACTGTGCATGGTCTACGTCTGGGATAATAAACACAACCTCCGCACTCCGTACAACATTGTATCGTGTCCTTTGACGTTCCATCACTTGCTTACTTACTCACTCATTATTGTACTGTCTGCTGAGTGAAGCTATTGCTCAAAACAATTTCCAGAAGAAATTTCATAAGTAGTGTGGCAATTGATTCGAGATGAGATGGCAACATTTGCTTCTGCCTCTTCTGCAGTTTATCACTAGATACAAAAGTGAACCAGTTATTGAAATTGCACTCGCACCACATTTGCCAAAGTTATCGTAAAAGTAATAGTAGATTACTTTTTTGTTGGACATGGTGTGTTCACTTCTGGCATATGAATGTTTCACTGCAGGCTGTACTATTTCTAATTGTACGGAAATTTTCAGCTGAACATTGCAATCTGTGGAAATAATGATCATCTTGTTGTTAGCATTCTTTGTATTTTAAAATAAGCATTGTTTGTCTAACAATTGTAACCAGTGATTGCAAGTGTAAATCATGAACAGTTGTGAGTATATGGGCAGTGATTGTCAGTGTGAATCTTAACAGTGCTCAGTATGTGTGTAATGGTTGTGATTGGTCTGCTGACTGTTCCCATCGTCGGTCTAACCTGCTTCCATGTCGTACTCATTTCCCGAGGCCGCACAACCAATGAGCAGGTTACAATTTTGTTTGTACCTTATGTGTTATTTTTCATTTCATTTGCAAGCATTGTCCAATGTGTGATAATGTCAGCTGTGGGAAAAGTTAGATACCTGCTAGCAGAGATGTTTGCAAGTACTGAAGGCACAAGTACAAGTACAAGTATTCAAAACTATCAAGTACAACCCAAGTACAGGGGATTGTATAGTCGCTTTGAGGGGGTTTACGTTTACCATTAAAATCTTGACAGTTTCAACAAAAAAGATACCAGATATATTTAGTTGAAACAAAATAATATTTGGTGAAACCTATGTTATTTCTGAATATCACTCTTGTTACTTTTTATTAATTCACAGTAAACTGTGACGAACTGCGGTTTATTAAACTTTAGTTTTTTTTTGCAAAAACAGCCAAAAAATTTGGTTTTGTTGTTTCCTAATTTTAGAAACTAGGGAAAATTTGCGGTATCTGTTGAACATCCAAAACCAAAAAGTGTTTCAGATCCAGGGCGGCTTTGTTCCCTGATCCCTTTTGTCCCCAGATCTCCTGACTCTGCTCTGCTCCTAGACCCCACTGGGGGCACAGCCCCAAACCCCATCCTGTACCCCCAGAACTTGCACCCTCCAACTTGGATCTGACGCCCTCCTCCCTAAATAAGTAATTCTGCATAACTTCCTTTCCAAGTACCTGCTATAGCTAAGGCCCACTACACTTGGGACATAAAATGCCATTGTTATATCACATATTCAAAAAGGGTGATCGAGTTTTGATAGTTTTTGGTAGGAATATTTCTGACACAACTCGCCATCAAATGACTGTTCAGTTTCCTATCTCGCCCAGTGTTTGCACTGCATTACCTGGAGAAAAGAACCAACAAAATGTAGCATTTTTGTCAAAGACAGTATTATTACTTAATCAAAATCACACACAAAAACCCATTTTGTCTACATTTTCATTGCTCTGACTAGCTTATCCAGTTGTCTATTTTTCAAATGTCTACAGAAAGTGTTGGCCCATTACACGAACACAGAAATGGAGAGTTGGAGACGTGTTCTTTATTCGTTGATAGCAATGTTGAATGGTAATGTTTTGCTCCAGACCAATACAGACCTAACACGTCACTATTTAAATTCATTCACAGCCCAGACACACTGCTGCAAGACAGTCAAACTTTGGAATTGATTGGCTGCTGGGAGCCACAGATCAGGAGAGATGTTTGTTATAGTTTTTTCTTGATTTTAATGCTTATTTCGCTTGTATTGACTTTTCCAGTTAATGCAGAAGCAGAACTTGAGCAAGGTTTTGATGGCCAGTTATGTCAGGAATATTTGTACCAAAAATTATAACAATTGGATCATCTTCTTCAAGTTATAATGAGAAAATTTGTGTTTTAATGCCCCACACTGTACAGCTAAAAGCCTGAGGGGTCCAGCTAAATAGCAGCGATTGGCGAACATAGCGATTTTGCTATGTTGCCACAATGCTTTTCCACAATTTTCTGGACTGTTTCGGGCATTGCACTCAATCACAAGGCATATTGTTTAAATATTGGAAAATAAAAATAAAGTACTTGCCACATGTTGACAAGTATCTGACCCTCAAGTACAAGTACAAGTACTTTAAAATGGTACTCGAGTAAGTACAAGTACCAAGTACTACATCTTTGCCCAGTAGTCAGATTGCAGTCACAGGATGCAAGCTACTTCATTCATTGCAATAGGTTTGGAAAAGCTACTTAGAAGTCCTTGAAGTTTTTCCATGAAACTGTAACCATTGTGCATATGACAAGAGACAACTGATGTTGCAAAAAAAGTGCAAGTCATTGCTCATTGCGGACTGTGTAGTGAAAGGTGTGCACAGCTTTTGTATGTGGTGACAGGTGACTGGCAAAATGCGAGGCGGTCATAATCCCTTTACACTCGGCTGTGCAGTGAACTGCAAGTACATTCTCTGTGGTCCATCGTGGCCAACGTATGTATAACAGCCTTTGTTACTTGTTAATGTCATATGTACCCAGTTGAATGTGTCTACATTATTACGATGAGCATCTTAGCTAATTCAATCTGTAGTATCATTATTGTCAGCAATCTGCATTGTGGCTGAATCTGATTCTGGTCTGTAGAGCCCAAATTCCATTCCACCGACTTTCACCGAAACTTCCCCGCGGGGAAAATCATGGACACAAATCATGAAATTTGCAGACACAAACGGTGACAAATCATGAAACCGTGAAGTTTCGGTGAAAGTCACTGACACAAATCACAAATGTCGCGAACAAAAACCATATTGACATGTCAAGATGTTTGCGACAAAGTCCGCGACAAGTCTGCGACAAACCCGTTTGTGTCGCTGTGATGGAATTTAGCCCGTTACAATGCACGGTGAAAGTCGGCGACAAAGTCCGGGACAAGTTCGCGACAAAGTCGCGAACTTGTCGCGGACACAAATCATAAAAGTCGGCGACGTGATTTGTGTCGTGGACTTTCATGATTTGTGTCCGTGACTTTGTCGCGAACTTGTCCCGGACTTTGTCGCAAAGTCTGCGTAATGTAATTTGGATTTAGGCACTCACAGAGCTAGTTTCAGACATTCGCCGGTTAAGTGTTGTAAAGGCAACTAGTATGTAAAACTGTTGCTTGCTGAGCAGTATCATAGGGTACTGATTAGAGTTCTCACAATGTCTTTAACATCATTATTGAATATTAGCAAAGGTTTGTAAATGGTAGTCTTAAAGGTCCATGGTCATGGTCAAACTCACTTGTGAAATTTATGTAGATCTGAATTAGACATTTCACCTTGCATATATAATATGTATGTTTATAAAGTTACTAAATCAATGCACAAATTGTAACAAAATGCGGCATTACGTTACATTATGCCAAAAAAATTATCTAGGTCAGTGACCGGAAGTGATGTCACTGGCGGAACACAGTCAGTGTTTACCAATTAATTTTAATATTTTTAATGACAAAAAATACTGTGTTGCATGACAACTGCAGCAGTACATAGGTAGATAGTATGATTTTATAATGCTTATGTTTCTATGCCTATTTTACGTTGACGATGTGTTCCCTCGGTGACGTCGTCAGCCTGTCAACATGGCGGTTTGTTTTCTATGGCATTTTCGTACATCGTCAATTTCAAAGGTAAATTTCTTTGTGTTGACAAAACGTTGGTCGCTGATATTACTATCAAAATTATCAGAAAATTATGCTGTTTTAGGAAAATGGATAAAATATATATGTTAATTTTGGTGTCCATGGACCTTTAATGGTAATGGTAATCTGTAGCTCTGCATATGGCACATATAGCACCATATGCGGAGCTACAGAGGCAAGACGGACAATTGTGGCTTTGATCTTTTTGTAGTCTTGCCATATGTTAAAGCTTTGTCATCAGTAATGATCTCCTGCTACACAGCTACTTTTGTGTTTGATGTAACATTGTCAAGTCCTGGTCTTGAACACTTCTTGAGTTCTTGTTCTTTGTGTTGGGATTTTGTACTTGTTTGCACCAGTGCTGAGTAATGACCTGGGCCATGTCCAGTGATGCACTCATAAATCTGTCTTATCTCTGTGAGTCTGTGTTGTGTTAGTTCTCTTTCTCTTTGCCTGTTTCTCTGTCTATTATGATTAGCTGCTGGTTCAGAAAGCTCGATCGCATTACAGTTAGCAACGTAGCATTATCGTTGAAATTACTGCACTCAGAAGCACTTTCAAGTATGGTTTAGAAACCGTGCAGTTTGATGTTGTTTAAATACTAGATGGGAATATCCAGTCTACTCTGTGCAGTTGCCATTGTGTTACTTTTCTTCATTTGTGGCATATTTCTACATATAAATGTGTTTTGAATTGATCAACTGATAGAATTGACTGACATGGCATTGTCATTGTTCAGATTAACAACACGAGTGCCAAAGTCGTACACATTTAATGCCGACTCCATGGCAGTCAGTTATCGGACGAGGGACAATGATGTTAGAATGACGTCAGCAGAGACGACCAATGGTGGCATTCGGAGCAATGGCAGCGGCCGTGATTATGGACGGGTCAGTCGGAGTTTGCTTTCTTATTACAGTCTTATACGTTACAGTAGCGTAGCTGGGTTCTGGGGGTCCCTTGTGCACAGCTTTGTTGGTGGGCTCCCAATTCAAGTAAAAAATCAAAAAAGTAGCATAACGCAGCGTGATCGAGTGCCCGGCGTCATATGTCAGATTGGGGGAGATTTGAAGGGTTAAAAATTTTCTCTTAGCAAACTCATGTGTCCCAAACCGAAATACATTAGCATATGCAAAACGCACATTGCTGACATTGGGTGGGTAACAGCCACTCCATAACCGTGGTTGTAAGTGGACCGAAGTTTGACATTTTTTGTCTGACACGAGAAAAGTCGTACTTAGTAGTTAACACGTTTTACCGCTTGTCGAGATTTATTATAGTTCCAGAGATATTTTTGGCCAAAATTGACAGTTTTTTGTAATTACGACGAATTTTAGACTTTTCTGCCTGCCCAAAATTTTGAGGTATTTGTCCCCTAAATTTGTAAACCATTGTCATGCTTGCCTCACTGCACGTTACATGGCGAAGTTTCGTGGGGTGACACCTTTTGCTGCCAAAGATGTAAACCCAAATACGCTAAATTTTGAACCAATTTTTGACTCCATACCCTTGTAAAAAATTGCTAAAAAGACTCGGTCCCTGGTGGGGTTTGCGCTAGCAAGACTTTGTCATTCAGTCTATAGCACGTGTAGAAATTTCAAAGCACAGTAAGAGCCAAAATATGGTTTTCGAAAAAGTCGACTTGGGTGTGTCCAAACTCACATCCAAAACTTTTAGTTAGTGGGCCAAAGTTCACTGGACTTTTGTCGCCGAATGCGGGAGGAATCGCTGTAAAAAAAATTTTTTGGTGATTTTTGGTTTTTCTATACATTTCAGAGATATTTGCGTCATTGTTTGATGATGTCCAAAATACCACCAAATTTTGCATGATTTTGGCCCCAACCATTTTTTGAAGGAAAGAAAGCCTTTGAATTTTAGGACCTGCATTATAAATTCAAGCAGGTTACGATTATGTGGCAAAATTTCACGGCGATCGGCCGACAGAGATCGGAAATTTTGCTTTGTAAAAACATCTGGGTGGACTAATTAGGCATATGACAAAACAAACACACGCCACGCTACAGGGCACAAAAATACGTCACATATGACGTATTTTATTAGGCCTACTTTATGGTTTTCAGCAGTTTCACAGTTTGTATTTTCAGAGACATAAACAATTACGGTCCAGGCGGTTGGTGGCCCCTGAATGCCGGTGGGGCCATTGTGCACTGCAGAACCTATTGCTACGCCACTGATATGTTGGTAGATTTGTTCTGTGCAGTTTGTAATATATGATAGAGGTGTCATTGTCATAGTCACTGAAGAAATAAATGTCTGATTCCTTAATGCTTTTATTAACACGTTCATTTTACAGCTCTAATTAATTACCTGCATGAAGAAGGTTATGTGATACCCTTTGTTTGTTTGTTTACTTACTTATTTAGCTGTTTGTTCGTTTGTTAGCAGTATTGCAGAAATAAAGTCAGAGATGAATTTGGCTGGAATTTTCAGTCAGTGTTAAATTAGACTAGGTCCAATCTACAGCTGATTAGATTTTTTAGAAAGTTGTGCTGCTGACTTGGCAAATATGAAAAAATTTTGTATCACATTGTTTTTATATTTGTCATGTGGCACACAGTGTTTTTACCATTGCCAGATAAAGGAAACGTCCGCCAAATACTTTGCTCCAAATATTTTGCTGACACCTGGCAAACAAAACGGAAAAATTGACATAGCGCTGGTAGAGATTTGCGGTCTCTGACTGGTCTTCTAATTGTTAGGTGTGTTTATTGCAGTCCAATGCCACTGCTGAGAATGAGTCGTTTCTACATCAGAAGAAACAGCCACTTGACAACGTCGAAAGCAACCACCTATACTCACACCATGCGGACAAGGACATCCCATACACGCATCGTGACACAGACAACATGAAGGACAGTTTGTCTTCATCGTACGCTGGACACAGTAGCAGTATGTATGAGTCGGAGGTCCCACTGGGAGGTAGCGCACATTCACTGAGGAACCAGCTGAGTGCTCGGCCGCAGTCACCTCGACAACTTCGTCAGCTGGTGTCCGCTAAACCTGCCCTGTCGTCGTACATGGACCCTCGTGCTGCTGCTGTCGCTGTGTCATCACAAGAACGGCCGCTGGCATATGAATACACCTCACACGGCGGCATCCGACAAATGTCACCGCCTACCATGTACCGCGGCGGAACTGCAACCGCAGCGGCAGTTTTAGCGAGTGATGAAAAATATCCACTGATGCAGTCGGCGACATCAGGTGACAACACAGCACGGACTAAACCTCCAGCAGTGGCCTCTACAAGACCACCCATGGTGGCAGCGGCCGGTCTGCCACGCTATGGTAGTCCAACGTTCCCTCCGCCAACAGCCCGCGATGTTGCTGCTGCTAATCGACCCATTCCACTGTCGGTTGCGGCATCGGGCGTTCACAATGTGGCGGGGGCAGTGCGTCGACCTGTGTCATTTGTTAGGGCGGTGGAACAGTCCGACCAGTTAGCCGTGGCAGCTAGACCTCCACCAGGTGCTGCTAGGGTAGCAGCAGGGGCAGTGCTTCAGACTACGTCAGAGCTTGACGAACGAACTGCTGCTGCTAGTGCCACTGCATCATCGGCGTATGGCTCCAGTTACGAAATAGCTGTCTGATATGTAACTTGTGATCAATTACTAAAGACCGTGGTTTTCCATAGGCCACACATTTATGAGCCAAGCAGTAGAATTCACCTGTTTTTGTGGATATATAAACGTTTCCACAGAAATTGGAAACTGCCATTCTTCTAAAGTTGAGTGATTATTTTGTCAGTGTGCAAAACTTCACTGCAGCACCAAAAATATTCTACTAATAGAGTATAATCAATGATTATTGAACATCCCATCACAGACATTTTCACACATGGAATAACTCAACAAGTCCCCAAAATAGGGTGATGCAGAATTAGAGAATTAGAAAAATATTGTGTGGTGAGTTACAGAATTTGGAAAAATTTGCTGTTGGAAAACTATGGTCCCCGTCAATTACTGACATCTGTAGTGCCAAGACTTATTACACAGTGACTGTCTGTATAGCCTCAGCTGCACCACTACCTAACCTGTGATCAGGCCAACTCAGCCTTCTACCCTCATTAGGATGAGAAATGAGTGGCAGCTTATAAGTTATGTGGTGAAGATCTAGTGTGGTTGATTGGGGTGGTGGTATGTCTGCTGCTGAATTTGTTGGTTGGTGCAGGCTGTAGAATAGATGGCCCCATGGTGCACTGCAGTGTCATTGGCCAATCATCTGGCATGTGCGAGATAGCACAGTGCTTGTGACTGAAATCAGCAGTGCTATAGCAAGTAGCCAGATGTCATGACATACCAGGACCTGTGTCTGCCTGTCTATCAGTGTCTCTGTTATTGTTGTCACTGTACATGGTTTCTTCGGTCTGGGGAAGTCAGGGAAAACCCAGAATGTCAGGGAAAATACTGCAGAAGAAAATTTTTAACTGTAGTATGCAGACTGCATACAACAGTTCAGAATTTTTCTTCTTGCTTCGCTTGCAGATTTTTTGTACCTTCACTTTTAATTTTGTTTTGATGCTCTTGTTTTTAGTGTGACTGCAAGCGATTGAAAACCGACATTGGTATTTCATGTGAACAAATTAGTCAGGGAAAACGATTCATTTTGTCCTGGAAGTTGAAAAGTCAGGGAAAATAAATAACTGCAGAGTAGTGGGAACCATGTTGTGATTCATTAGGAATATGGTGATGCCTAAGTGGACAACATTGGCTAAATATCATACTGCTGTCTTTCTCTCCATGTGGCATTGGGGTCTATAGTGTGTGTCTAGTTCGTGAATGAAATGGCATCAGAATTTGCACAGGTTGTACATAGCAAATGTAGGTCATGATGTCATTTTTGAAGTCTGGAGATAAAGGTTACACAGCCACAAGACTGTCTAGTGAATAACTACAGACATTTGATTAGTGATTACAACAGCTGTGGAACTTTGAAAAAGTTGGACGATTGATTGAGGGTTCAATGAGGGCCCTGAGGGGCTGGTCATCTCCCAGTTATGGAATTTCGGCGGTGTCGGCTTTGGAAAACTTTTGAAAATATATGTTCGTATCTGCGCAGTTTGATAATGTAGTCATCAGAATTGGGACAAAAAGACGATGCTTTTCCATCCCACTTTTAAACTGTGTCAGCCATCGGGGCTGCACAGTGTTGTTGTTGTTGTTGTTGTTGTGTTAGTAGTTGTTATTTCTGCCATTGGGTTCATTGGTTGTGATGCGTTCATGACTTAGTGCTAACATGCTGCATAAATTCGTCAGATGATGAAAGTTGTTAGGATCTCTCGACTCATTTCATCGACATGTCTTGTTTTTTCTCATGTGCATCACTTCTTCTATTTACTATCTATTGTTAAATGGAAATAGTTTCAAAGAAAGCAATTGCATGACTGCTGAAAAAAATATACAGTGTAACTTGTAATTTGGTGAAAAATGTTTCATCTTAAGAGCAGGGCTCCCAGTTGTCCTGAAATTTAACAGATGTCCTGAAGTTGTCCTGAAATTACCAATTGTCCTGAAATTTTATTCATTTGGTCAGAATGTCCTGATATGGATCTTTGTTATGCTGTTGTTACGGCATTGCATTTATTTTGTACTTTCCTTAGTTAACAGTACTCTATCAGTACTTCTGGCTTACTTACTTACTTACTACAGTTTTGCCTTAATATGTTCATAACAGTGTCTTAGTAACATTTTTAGGACTGCAATACTGATCTGCTTCAATGAATAACATTTATGAGGACTGAAAAACCTGCATTTTCTGTGTCTTGAGCCTCGTGAAACCGACAAAAATGTCCTGTAATTGTCCTGAAATTCTGTAAACATTGGGTCCTGAAATTTCACTTCTTGCTCCTGGGAGCCCTGTAGGAGTTTATTTCTATGATATTGTGCTATATTTCTGCAGACCAGTTGTGCGTTTTGATTTGTTGGGTTGAGGTAACAAGTGACGTTGTGTTACATGCTGGTGTATCTTATCAAGAGACTGAATACGTTTGTTACTGGCTGTAGAATTAGGTTTAAAAATCACAAACTAGAATCAGGCTTCATGTGCATCGATGTGCAAGGGTCTGGTGAGGGGCTAGGTTTTTGTGAGTTGTTTAAATTCTGTTGCAACTTGTGTCTGTTTAATTGCATCTGTAGCTAATTGGAATGCATGTAATGCATGTAGCTCTATGTTTCCATATAGGAAAAGTTGTGCAATGAAGTAGGGTATTTGTGAATTTTATCTCAGTTTGCCTGACGAGTGGGACGGTTTAGAAGCCAAAGAGCACAACGTTTTTAACGATTACTCAAATGCTTCTGTAGTTTATTTCTAAGAAGGCATTTTGAGCTTATATGCCTCAAGCAAGTTGTGACCCATGTTTGTTAATGCTGTGAACATTTTTTACGTTACATTGTTCTTTTCTAGAATTATGCTAAGTTTTTTGTTGATGTGAAATGTGGAATTGAACAAGTGATATTTGTGGCTAAGAGCATGTGTGTGTGTGTGTTATTATGTCCTGGAGTTGAATTGTGTGATATAGTTGGATTTGCTGGTAGTGCCAGAAAAACGTGACAGTCGATCTGTAACATGCAAGAGGTGTGTGCTTTCACAGCACAAGTTTGTGTTCCAGTATATAATGTGTAATCGGCGTATTTTTTGAAAGCAACATGCGAGTTGCAAACAGAGTTGCGTACTCTGCAATCAGTCATGGGCTCAGAAATTGTATCACTCGGGAAACTTTAATGACACCTTTGTATCGCCTTCAATTGGTCGGTCCTCGCAGAGTTCTGGCCAGCAGGGTTGCAACTTCTTTCTGGCTGAATAGTGCCAAATACAATACATTTCACTGCCAAATGGCCTCTAAAATTTAGTTTTACCATACCATTTACGGTGAAGTCAGTCATTTAGCATGCTGAATGATGCGTATACACAGTAAGCGTAGTGTTTTAACATTGCTGTGATAATCACTGCTACATTTTTTGTGATTGCGCGATTACGTTTTAGTTGTATTTTAGTTTTTTTAAAAGAATTTTTTGTGTTAGTGGCATTTTAAAGAATGTACAGCTTTGTCTAGGAGCTATTCATAGGCAGTCCATCAGCCATGGAGATGAAAAAACATTATTTTTCTTATTACACTGTGGCCCAAAAAACATCCCCAACATTTCTGATTATCACTTGAAAACCAATTACCAGATATGGATAATTTTTGGTACGAATATTCCTGTCACAACTTGCCATCAAATGACCATTCAGTTTCCCACCTCACCCAATGTATGCTTCAGCACTACCTAGGGAAAGCAGATCAAGCAAATTGTGCGTTAAAAGAAACAGAAAACCTGAAAAAAAACATTCCCAACATTATCGATCGTACCTTGAACAAAGATTAGCAGATCTTAATAATATTTGGCAGAAATATTTCTGACACAACTTGCTATCAAATAAGTGTTTTAGTTTTCACCTCACCCAACGTATGCTTTTGCATTACCTGGAGAAAGCAGACCAGGCGTAATACGTGTTAAAGTGAATGGAAAAACGTCAATAAATTTCATCTGTCCTAATTTGTTGGCCCCAACAACAGGTCTATTACAAGGTTTGACTGTCTTGCAGCAGTGTGTCCACCAGATAAAGTTTAGGAATGTTTGTTAAGTCAGAAGTGACTGGTAGACCCTATATTTGTCTGGAGCAGAACATTATCGATACTGCTGTCTGCTGTCAAGTGAACAGAGAAAGCGTCTCCTTGCCTGTGTTCGCATAGTGGGCCAATACTTAAGCAATTTTACGGCAGGCAGTTAAAAAATGGACAACTAGATAAAATGTCAGCCAAAGTGTCAGAAATGTGAACAAAATATGTTTTTACGCGTTATGTTAACTAAGCAATCATATCGCATTGGATAAAAAAGCGATATTTTGCTGGTTGTGTTTTCCCTGGGTATTGCAGAAACAAAAGGTGGATGAGGTGGGAAGCTGAATAGTCATTTGATGGCAAGTTGTGTCAGGAATATTCGTACAAAAAATTACCAAAATCTGTTAATTGGTTTTCAAGTTATAGTCAAAAATGTCGGGGATGTTTTTTTCTGAGACACAGTGTAGATATTAATCGATAGGAGCAAAAATATGACTAATGCCAAATTTGATGTTACTGCTATATTTAAACTTACTGCCAAATTCGATAAATAGTGCTAAATCTGTCAAACCAACATTTTAGCTGTCAGACGTTTTTGGGACATGCCAATTTGACAGTTGGCAACCATGCTGGACATATCTCTGCCTGGTGTCAAAAGCCTTCGTTTTTGTCATGATGGAGTTGTGTTCTAAATTCTTGCCCACTTAACAGAAAGGTCTACAGGGTTTTTTTGAGCTGAATGAATATTTCTATTTTGATTACCTCTTTTTTGTTGACAGAGTATCCTGTCATTCCTCTTTATCATTGTAACTTTACTTACATGCTCGTGTTGCATCACGTGCGTAAATTCTTCAATCTTTGGTATAGAGTTGTGTGAATATTTTCATGTGTGTTGTCAAACGTGTGATTGTAAATAGACCTGTTAATTTTATTTATGTAACATAGATAGTGTGCTTATACTTGTTGTAAATACATTACACTGTGCATAATTTTAAATGTGCTGAGCATATTTTCTAACAAAATATGTATTACATTTTTGTGTGTCATTTAAAGTGCATATGGAACTATGCACTAGTGTATTTCTGCTGATAAAAACTCAAAAGATGACAGCCAGTAAATTACTCTTAACGTTAACCTCTGGCACGTCGTTACTTGTACTGTAAGTTATTCACCTCTGTCTGTCTCTGTCCGTGTGTGAAAGATAAGAAAAGCGGTAGGAGTTTTACTGAATTTTGACTTCTTCTGACAGCGATCTGCTCATGCAGCAGGGTTATGACGGTCTCTTCTTAACGAAATGTTCCCCCAAAGGCTCCTATCTTCAGCTGCTTTCTGCGGATCAGTGTTTCGCTATTTCCTTCTCTTTTTGACATGGTTAGACTTAAGGTTTGTGCACTTTAGATGATCTGACAGTTGTAGTTTATAATTTTATATGGATGGACCAGGTGACAGGTATTTCATTAATGAACACGTTTATTCGTCATAAAGACAGAAACAGACAGCAAGAAAAGACAGATATGTACAAATAAAAAAAACACCGCCTATATCTAATAAAATCGTCCATCATAAAAACAGCCTACGAATTAGCATAGCACTCAAAATGATCAGTTACAAGTTTCATGTCAAATGTAAATTTATATAGCGCATTGTCGTCAATACCTCTAATGCGCTGGCAGATGACTTGTTAATAAAAACCGTGCAACACATACTATCGCAACAATATGACAGAAACGACATAAAAAAAAACAGTGTGCAAAATACAATTTCTTGACATTAATGCATAAAGAAGCTAGTCGGTGCTCCATTTGACGACCCCGCAAATGCACTATCAAATAGCATATAAATTCAGTGAACAGTTTGAGTAGGGTGCATAAAAACTGCACACATGGACCTAACAACCGATTTGTGCTTTTAACAATTACTAGTGTATTACAATTAGACGATTTCTCGCCCAACATTTTCAACGATGATAACAATTTCGATTCACTTACCGGGTACCCGTTCTGTTGATTTACTTATTTATTTTTTAAGAACAAAGGGGCGTGCCCACTGAGTGCAAACAGTAAACAGCAAAAAGATAACCGTGTATCATGAAGTTGTTACAGCCGAGATGAAACTGCGTTTGCTGTTTATAGGGTGTATCACGGGTACTGTCGTTTACATTGCAGTTCATCAGTGTATCTTTTGTCACAATGTGGCCACGCTGGGTGTTGTTGATAAAATGCGCCTAGTGCGTCCAGACGGGTCTCGCACGATTAAGGTTCAGTTGTACGACATTACTCGCAAGAAGATTTGTACATTATTGGAAAAGAAAGAAGGAAAGAAAGATATAAACGTTAAAGACAGGATCAGGGATAGGGTTACAGTCGTCAAGATCAGTGTCAGGGCTAGGGTTTGGGTGTGGTTCGGTTTTAGGTTAGCGAAGGAGCATGAATAGAGTTAGGGGGATGCACAGGGTATGGATTGATGTTAAGGGCTTGATTTAGTAAGAGTTACTATACATTACTCGACGCAGATGTATGATTCTGTAATCACTGAGAATGTGAAATAGCAATCAGGATTGTGATTCAGATGAATTTACTTATCGATGGTATGTGCTATGCTTAGACTTATTTTAGTGAGGTTTGTGAAGCCTCGTATGAACTTGTGGTTGTGTGCATTGATTCGCAACCACCCAACCAGAGAGAGAGAGAGAGAGAGAAAGATGTTGATAATACAGGGTGCGGCAGAAAAAAGTGGACCCCTAAATTTTTTCGCTGTTTTCTCAGCAACCATTTGGGATTTTAATATGAAATTTTACAGCTTTATTTACTGAAACCTTCTACATCTAACAGCCAAGTAAAATGTGATTCTGTTGAAAAACGACGAAGTTATAGATTTTTTAACATGACCGCCTACCGATTTTTTGGCATTTAAAAATGATCATGCTAAAAATGCTATTTAATTTTCAAAAAACTGGTTACACGTTACTGCCGATGACGTCACAGTGACGTTTTGATAAACAGCAATTTGTATTGTTTATAAATTATCACTAAACTATCGTTCCTTTAAAGCAATTGCCGTCTGCGCACCGGAT
>Ga0209367_1003853_pt1 | contig 20535 bp, 16 predicted proteins | sample WorMetLIZISLAND2_FD_187412 | JGI IMG/M metagenome (GOLD analysis project Ga0209367, IMG submission 187412) | Marine gutless worms symbiont microbial communities from Max Planck institute for Marine Microbiology, Germany - Olavius geniculatus... ...
CTGAATTACAGTGTGCAAGTCTGTATATGAACCCTGTTATTAGTTTTGGTATTAAATGCTGCATTTTTTGTTAGCATGGATGCATTTTAGTTTTATTTGTCTGCTGCTGCACTTTTGCATCAACTGTAACTGTTGAGTTATGCACAGTGTGCTCTTTGCTAGAAGATGCAGTCTGCTTTAAACACTCGATATGATGACAGAAACGATAATTGTCTTTAGGTTTTCACTGTTTTAGATTTTTCTGTGTGTGATAGTAAAGACTATGTTAGAGAGTCTGTCACTTGTATGTCACAAATCGTTTTAATCACAAAACACTTGCAAAAATTGTAACAATTTCCGCCTGTCTTAATGTTAGTTTTTACAAATTATTTTTGTTTTTAATGTTGTTGTTGGTACGATATTAGCACTGTGACAGATCACTGAGTTCATTTCCAATGGCTGCTGTTTGGTGCCACATAATTGACATTCAGATGTTAGTAATTATGTTCATCATGATATTTTATCGTTCTGAAAACTGACGGTTGTAGTAGCTGTTTGTTTTAGTAATTGTTGTGTGTTAAATATGAAAATAGATTTGTTTTCTTTTGATCCTACAGAGTTACTGAAAGTCGTTAATTATTAATATTATTATTCATGTTGTACATTAAGTATATTACAAAAAAGAAAGATGAAAATGCACAAATAAACCATAAGCGCAGCTCTCACTAGGGAGGGCCGACTGTGCGCAGGTGTCGGAAGGCCAGCAAATGTGAATGCATTTTTGACGTCAAAACTTTCCTTTTAAAATTGTAACTAACGTGCTGCAGATGTTGACGTAGTTAATATTGACAGCCTATGGGAAGTTGTCATCACCCTCTCCGATGGTACCATCGCCGACCACTATGACTAGGCTTTAGCCACGCCACAGTGGTGCATAATGGCCCTTACCAGCCTCCCAGGCTGGGAGCAAAATGTCAAAGTCAAAATGATGAGGTCCTGACACCTAAGCAAGCAGGCAAGATATTTTTCTGAACACCCAGTGTGAATAATGGTAGAGCAAAATGCAATATTAGTGTCAGGAAATTGTTGTTGCTCTTCATCACTCTCTTTCTAGTTGTCTGATAGGTTTATCTATAGCCTAGATTCAAATTTCAAAAGTGTGGTTATAATCACTCAGTCGGAAAAGTACTTGGCGCGTTTCGGTTGTACTAAAACAAGAAATTTTGCTTTAGTTTCTGGCAATAATGTAGCAACGTTCGTGTAAGCTTATGAAGAGTATATATACACTGTGTCCGGAAAAAAAGTAACCCCTAGATATCGTGCAACAGAAATGTCAAATCTGAACAAATCTAAGTAATATTTCGTACGCTTAATTTCCAGTAAATTGCTGAAACGACCACCAAATTTCGTTCAAAAATATCATTTCTTATCGGAGTTATTAATTGTTGAATATTGATAAATTATCTCCGATAACAATATTGCGTTACATGAGTAAACTTCTATCATGTTGCTGTACATTTGCGTAACTTCAACAAACAACATCTGATTTCGGCAAAATTTTACGTCAACAACGCAACGTCTATTGGCAATCAAACTGCGAAATTTCAGTTGAATCCGCCAAAGCAAACGATAGTGACAACTGCTTTTGCGAAGTAACCGTAAAACATTTTAGTTCTAGGTCTTTGTGTCTTGATGTCTTCCACAAAGACCTGAAGCGGGAGTGTTTTGGGGTGATCTCACAATAGCCGCTGTAACTATCGTTTGCTTTGGCAGATTCAACTAAAATTTGGTACTTTAATTGATGAATGCATTACAGAAAAATTTTGCCAGAAATATCTTCGGCGCATCCACAGACATGTATCTGTGGGCTCATCTACCCACCGTATTTACTTATTTAAGAATTCGATGACCTTTGACCGAGCGCCGGAGTGCTGACGTTGACTGTAAACGTGAGTTTTCTCTGTTAATTTGTAACTTATTCTATTATATCGCACTTTATTTGCATTTGTAAAAGCGTGATTCAACGAAATGAAGTGCTTGCTAGAGTGGCGTGAATTGTAATGTGCCAATAAGCTGCCACTAACAACTTTTCTGACCAACGGGACTATCTAGTAGCATTTCCGGTCATGCTTGCTGTCACTTGTAGTATAACTGCTGCAAGTTTTCTACCCAAAAGTTTGAAGTAGCTAGGATCTGGATCTGGATAGTTAGTCGGCAGGGCCCCAGGACTGGGGCATCACACAGACGGGGTGATGACTATGGTGCAGCATGAAACAGGTGATTACGTCTGCGAGGCAACCCCCTGTGCAAAATTTCGTGCAAATCCATCCATTGGGGGCTTCTCGGCAAATGGGTGAAATATAACGAAAATTTTTCTAGTATATACACTGTGTCTAAAAAAACGTCCTACTTTGTGATTGTCCATATCTTCGTCAAATATTGACCGATTTTCAAAATTTTTTCACTGGCACATTTTGTGGACAAGTAGCAGTAGTGTTGTTATTAAACATACCACCATAAATGCTAGTAATACATATGCAAAAATTATTTTCTAAAAACAATTTTTCAACAATTTTTATATTAATATCTAATAATGTTTAGTTTAACGTGCATTAATTTATTAACATGTTAAGTTAACGCGTTAATTTGACAGCTCTAATTTTTATAGTCAGATTGAGTTCTATATTATGTACAGGCCGTGAAGGTAAAAATTTCTGTCACTGATGCCTGACTATGTGGTAGAAAATGTATTACATTCATTATGTTTGAATAATAATTGTAGTTTAATATTAAATGCTTTATATTGATTTCGTGGTAGGGTCAGCATGGATGTATTACATATTGTGATCATGGTAGTAGCCATGGCTGTAACAACAGGCCTCTCGTTTGCAATTCCACAGTCAGATGAACACAAAAGTCGTGTTGTTGACCATGTATGTATCTGCATTTACTAGCCTTTAATCTGCAGTAGTTGTCAGTTGTATAATTGTTGGATTTCAAACAATGGTCAGGTTTTGCTAGTATCGGATACATATTTGTTGCAGTTTAGCTGTAGTTATGCACTCCATTTGCACATTTGAGTTAGAGAATTTCACTCAGGAGATCAGGAAGATTAAAAACAACTTTGCAACGCATTGAGTGGGCTCAACAGGATTTAATGACTTATTGGTGAAATCTGTTCCTGTGGCATTTTTCTGTTCAGCCATTGAGTGATGAAGAGCACTTTACTGCCGATGCTGAGGGCGAGTCCCATCATAATGTGGAGTTTGATCACGAGGCATTTCTTGGCAAAGATGAAGAAAAGACTTTTGATCAGCTAACACCAGAAGAGAGCAAAGAGAGGCTCGGGTAAGCAGCTGGTGTCCACATAATACGCAAATGGTTATACGCTGGTAATTATTGTTATGTAAAATAAAATTTATATACCATTCAGTCTGATAGATAATTTTGTCTTTTAGAATTAAGACTTTTTATTTTGTTAACATTGTCAGTAATTGATATCTATTTGCCACGTCAATGAATGCCTTACACCTAGGCTGAATTTCCAGGCGTGAGCAGTTAAAAGGTTCCTAGCCATTTAAATGTACCTTGGTAACATGAACATCAGAATTTAAATTTAATCTGTACACGTGTGAAAATGTGCTGTGATGAACTGATAATGTTAATTGTAAATTTCATTGTCATGTAGTTAGTTATATGGATTATCTGTCATACTTCTGTTCTATCTTTCTGTCTAGAGTCATATATGACAAGATTGATAAGGACCAGAATGGGGAGGTTTCGGTGGAAGAGCTGATGGCATGGATACAGCACGTTCAGAGGCGCTATATTCTCTCTGACACCGAGCGCCAGTGGCGTGATCATCACGATGACATTCCCGAGGACGACAGCAAAACTGTGCTGACATGGGATGTGTATGCAGAGAAGACCTACGGACATATTGATGGTATTCTAGTTCACTGTATTTTTTGCCTGGGTACTTGTGTTTTTAATAGTTATGTCCGTTTATGCTTTATATTTGTTTCTTGGCTTTAATGCATTTGACTGTTTGACATCTGAAAGGGCGTACATTATAAGCAACAGAGTCGTTGAATGCTGCATCTTAAGAGTGGGATGAGAGAAGATTATTTCATTGCATGCTGTAGTGTTCATTGATCAAAGGTGGCATTTGATTACGGGAGAATTTTACATTATGCTGACTTGACAGCTGAGATAACACGAAGGCCTTCCATCCCTCCTTAGCAGCTGTATTGAGTTAGTCTGCCTGGCTGGGGTTAAGGTTGGACATGTTCACCTGTGTCTGCTGGTCGCAGGTAACACTGTGATTCTGTATGATTGGTGATGATCTGATACTCTGCAATGATTTTTCCATAAAGATAATAATACACCCATTAAATCTTTTACTGTGCTGGTGGTGATTGAATGACGGTGATAGTGCAAGCAACAGATGACGGTGATGAAGCTGGCACCAGTGAAGTTGAGGATAATGAGCATTATGATATCTTATGATCATTAGTGACTATGATTATGTTAAGCAAGTATATTTCGATTCTTGTGCTCAATTACTGAAATGAGGGGTAAATCTCGGGTTAGTCAACGTATCACAGGGTTATCCTGGAGGTAACTTTGGTGCTTTTGAAACTCTGGTTATCCTGGGTTTGCTAACATGGGGGTTTTGTGGATCACCTACATTTCAGAAACTGGGTATCATGTATATCATAGCTGCTGATGTTTGTGCAGACGAGGACGACAAGCTGGGTGAAGAGCAGGAGAACGAGCGTTATGATTACCGGTACATGATGCAGCGTGACAAGCGGCGCTGGGCCAAGGCCGACCGAGATGCCGACGGACACATGAGCAAGCAGGAGTTTGCAGACTTCCTCCATCCCGAGGAGGTGGAACATATGAAGGATGTCGTAGTTGACGTAAGTATTCAACACTGAGTCGGTCATAGGCACTGGAAAGTTATGGAGAATTGGGCAAAAATAAACCGCATGGTTGCCACGTTTTGTTTCGATGTACATGTTTTGGATTGTTTTCAGCTTTTACATTTGTTATCACTGTGTACTGTCAGACTTGGTTTGATCTGCTTAGGCCCTAGGTTTAGTATAATTATGTCTTACATACACAAGGTAATTGATTTAGTAAATATGATAAAAATCTGAATTTGTTTGATATTTTCTCAATTAGACAGTCTTTAAATGATATGGAAAATGGACATTCATCGTGGTCTTAGCAGGTTGTAGAAAATAAAAAGGTCACGGAAAACCACTTAGTCACATGCACACTTTACCATTCAGATTGCAACATAAGCTTTGGTTTATGTGCACTTATTATTAGACGTATTTGTTTAGTGCGCTTAGCGCCATATTGTCGTGACTTCAGAGGCGCACTTACTTTAGTGCAATTCATAATTTCTACACATATTTCATCTGAGAGATTTTTTTGACTTGCTGTATATAAGTAATAGTATTGATTATCTGCAGTTATTTAGTAATTAATTGTAGAAAGTAATGCATATAAGATATACCGGTATGTTGTGTCTCAGGAGACATTAGAAGATATTGACAAGAACAAGGATGGCATGATATCGCTGGAGGAATATATTGGTATGTTATGAACTGTGCTAGTACAAAACTAAGCTCTTGCCAAAACTTTAGTTTATGACGTATTGAAAAACTTAAATTTAAATGTTCTTTTTTAGTAAGTAGTGCGCTGATTATCAACAGGTAATTTCTATCAGAGCTGATAATCTGCCAAATTGCTGGTAATCAATCAGCATAACAATGAGCATTGGCGGAATATAATCATTACAGACTACATTTCTGTTATCTACAGTGTCAGTTTTGAAGAACTTCTGCATGGAGCTTTTTTATTTTAGTTTGTAGCTATGACAGATACTACATACTAAAGCTTGTAAAGATTTTTAAAACTTTAATATTTAACTTTTCAAACAGTAGTCATTATTAGTTAATGGTTAATTTTCAAACTAATTTCATGCATGGAGAATGCGTTTTTTTTATTAGTTTTTAAGCTGCTGAGCTAAAATCTGTCCTAAATGCACTTAGGCAACAATAGGTCTGTAATATCATCAGTTTTACTTTGACTATCAAACAGCACTTGCTTTCTAAGTTAGTAATGCTACATATTTGTGAATGAATAAACTGTATCATACAGCTGTTACAAGGCATGTACTGATTTCTTTTGCCGCGTGAACGAGTTTTGCACTACAAACTCACATCTGTCACCCATCGAGCTGTGCATATTTGTAGGCCTTTTTTATACTTATGTAGTGTGGCCCTGTTGTCTTTGTTTTATACAATTACGTTCTTTATAGATGGTGATTGTCACTTGCTGTGTTAGTGATGTGCTTTTAATTGACAATTTAACAGTTGAAATTTTAATAATTAATTGTTGTGGGATTAATAAGTTTTCGCTGCTTTACTAAATACAGTATTGTAGATGATGTTGTGCAGTAGTTGTTAGAGGACAGAAGATTGTCGAGTTGATCATCAAGTTTTGAATTACCAGGACTCGACTGTTTGATGTGTCATTGTAAAACTCAACGATGCATCAAACACCAAGTACTATTACTTTATGATTTTTAGCTAAAAATTGTCGAGTTGCAGTACTTGATTAGGGTTAGGATGGGGTTATGGTTTAGATTAGTGTTAGGGTTAGGATCAGTGTTACTTACTCTGTAGGGTGAGGGTTAGGTGTCAAGTTACAGAACTTTGTTTTGAGTTGAAAACTCAACAACATTGGAAACTCCAGCTGTTATTTGAATGTGCTGTATTAAGGTGACATGTGGACGCAGCATGGTGATGCGGACGAGGAACCTGACTGGGTGAAGGAAGAACGCAACCAGTTTGCTTCGTATCGGGACAAGAACGGTGACGGATTCATGGACCGTGCCGAGGTGAAGGACTGGATCATTCCTGATGACTATGACCATGCAGAGTCCGAAGCAAAACATCTCATCCATGAGGCTGACATAAACAAGGTCAGTTATTAATTGCTCTAGTTGCTTTTGTTTTTATTGTTGTTATCTTGTTTACGTTATATGCCTAATATCATCTAACAATTGGTGGCAAATTTTTACAGCGAAAATGTTATTTCAACATATTCAGTCACTCCTGCTTGATCTTAACTTTTGCTTATTTTCTACTGAATCTAATCAGCTTCGCTCTGTTCCCGGATGGACTGCTGCTTAATGCAAATTTGTCATTGCATTACGTAGATATTGAAGAAACAATATCATGCGTATGCAAACAAATGTAAGGCAGACCTTGTGAAAATAATGTCTGGACTTGCGGTGGAAACACAGATGTAATTGCTGTTAAATTTTCTATAGTGTATTCATTTCATGGCAGTTATGCATAATTTTGTTTGCAAGTTAGATGCTTAGACACTGCACATTTGCACATTTGTATTACGATAACAGTCATTAGATATTTTTCTGGTTTGATATTTTGTTGCTTTCTGTCATTATATTGATTGAATTTTATTCGATAGTTGACTCAAATATAAACATCTTTTTGCTAGATTTTTGTTCTTCTAGTTTTTACTTATTTACATGAAAAGTCTTATTTGATTCTGCTAAAAGTATTGTTCATTACGCCTGCTGTAATATTGTCAGAAGTTGTTTTGTGTGACTTGGCCTAATGTAGTGCATCTCTGGTGGCTAAAGTAATCCCCAAAGTCGAGGTAGTCATATAAATTCTTACTGCTGTTATATTTGTACATGTCATAGACTTCTTAAAATAAGGACTGGCGTCGGCCGTTCTCGGGTGTGCGAACTTGGGTCCATGAGTATTTTTTAGTATTTTTACTATAACTTTGTCAAATGTGGTCCGTTTGTTACAAAATTTTGTACGCATAGTGTCACAGAAAACATGAACAAATATTGCAAATTTGGTTACTGTATGATCTCTACTTTCTTGTGTGTGCATATATTGTGGCTAAAGCATACATTGCAGTCGTAGATGTCTATGACCACACTGACCAAATTCAGTGGGATAGCGACGCCTGCCATAAAATATTAAATTTCACTAAAGAATATTTATTTTCTTCAACCCTGTATTGTTAGGAAAGGAATTTCAAAGCAGGGAGCTGGTCAGGGGGATTTTTTTCCCACAGTTTTTGAGCTCTGATGCACCGTTTCTGAGATATATCCAAAAATTTGTCTCAAAAAATTTTTAAACCTAACTTTGTCATTTTAAAGATACATGTGCTGTGTTTGATGTTATTCTTCATCACAGTGATGGAGAGCAGGGAGAAGTTGCAATGAACCTGCAATCAGCTGAATGTATAGCATAAAGACACATAGCAATACTGTACTGACAATGATTATGTTCAAGTACAGCGGGAATAGAAATCATACAATAACCAAATTTTCACCATCCGTTCATGTTGTATGTACCAACTTTTGTACCAAACGGACCACATTTGACAAAGATATAATAAAAATACTAAAAATACTGATGGACCCAAGTTTGCAGACCCAAGCATAGCTGCCATTAGTCCTTATTTTAAGACGTCTGTGGTACGTGTTGTTGATTATTTTCTGTGATGTTTTGCTGGTCACAGGACGGTTCGTTGTCCAAGGAAGAGGTGCTTGAAAAGTACGATCTCTTCGTCGGCAGCCAGGCCACAGACTTCGGTGAAGCACTAGTGAAGCACGATGAATTCTAAGTTTTCAACACGTTACAGTTCTGTAGGATTTTTGATGCAGATGCGCTCCATCTCAAGAGGGTGCCGGTCTAATACTTTATATGTACCACCGACTTGATTGTAATCGTGCATGTTAATGTATTAGTTTGTGTTGTACTGCATAGTTTAGTAACCAGTTATTAGTCTGCCCAGAAACGATAGTTTTTGGAGAGGACTTATATTTTGCTGGCATTTATTTGTCTTTTTTTCTTGCGAGATCTCCTAGCTCTATTGGCCGATCATTGCAAAATTTTGCACCTCGTCGGAAGTATGTTCGATTTTGTAATCCTGGTCCAAAATTTCGGGGGTCCTCCTGAGCAAATTTTAGGGGCCAGAAGCATGACAAATTTGGCCCGACTTTAGACGAGTTCAAACTTTGGTGACGAATATCTCCGGAACAAATGAAGATATTCAGAATCAGACAAGTACGTGATTGACTGCGATTCCTCCCTCATAAGGCGAAAAAGTCTAATGAACTTTGGTCCAGTAACCACAAAGATCTGAAGGTGAAATCGTACTCGCCCATATCGACGTTTTTGGAAGACCATATTTCGACCCTCAGAGGGTGCTGGGCCCCCATATTTTTACAAATGCTAGAGAATGACCAAGTCTTACTAGCATACACCTGAACGAGGATGGGAGGTCCCCCTTACAATTTTTTTCAGAGGGGGTCCAAAATTGGCTTAAAATTTAGTAAATGAGAGCCTATAACTTTTGATGTAGGGGGAGTAGCCTAATGAAACTTTGGCATGTGGCATGCTGCTATCTAGGCATGATCAATTGGGTACAAGGTTTGGGGGCACTGCCCCCTTAAAATTTGGGAGAACAAAAAATGTCCAAAATTTGGCATCATTTGGGAAAACGTTTGACTTTGAGTACAAATATCTCTTGAACAGATAAAGAAATATCTCAGCGCTTCTGAAGCTATGGCACTATACAAATGTATTATTATAAGATATAGACTAGACTATAGGTGTTAACTAGTACGATCGCTCCAGCATTGAATGAAAAAAATTCCGTGAACTTTGGTCCACTAACAAAAAAGTTATAGGTGCTCATGTTGACCCACCCTAAGTCGACAATTCGCATTCTGCCTATGCTAATGCATTTGAGTTCGGGCCACGTGACTTTGCTACCGGGAAAATTTCAACCCCTTGAATTTTCCCCCCAATCAGACTTACGGCGCCGGGCGGACTGATGTTTGGCTTTGCCTCAAATTTCTAATTGTCATTTATTTTGTTGATGAAACTTGTTCCATTTATTTGCCAAAAACTTCTAATAATTCCTGTTTGAATTGAAAGTTATTGCATATTGGACGTATATATGGATGCCTTATATGTGAATGTGTTGAAGACTTATGCAGCAGTTTTTGGTCATTATTCGTTATCATAGTTAACATCTTCGAAAAGGATTGATTGTTTTGCGTTGTTCACTATGATGGTCATTGTATTCAAGAGTTACGAGTACATAACGTATGTGTTTTTCAATCAGTGATATTTATTTAACGGAAACGAAAAAGAGAATTATTGGATTTTGTTTTTACAAACACATGAACCAAAATTTCTAGGTTGAAGAAAAATGAATGAAAACTAAATAAAATAATAATTGCTGCCAGCAAAGCGTACTAAATTTACAGTTATTTACCATCAAAAGAACGAACACAAGATTTCCGTGATGTGTCAATTAAATAATTTGTAAATAGTTTAAAATGCCAAGTAAGTCAATATTGGCATTTTTAAAGGTGTTTTGGGGACTAAAATTGAACAAAAACTATGTAACAAGAAAAATTATTTTTGTCAAAACTGTGGAAAAAATACAATTAAGTCTTCTGAGAAGACTGTATATAAAAATTAATTGGCATCCAGTGAACTATATAGAAACTGAAAATAAAATTAATTCGGTTACTTAAGTATCTCTGGTATAAGCGTAGAAACTTACATTTGTGTTTGTTGGTGTGTGAGATAGTTTTGTTTCTGGTGTTGTGCATTGCCATAATCTGTACTATACAGCAGCTGTTTGCATAATCCGCTGCAGTGTTATTTGTGGTCATTGGTTCATGCATGCTGCAGCATGTCAAAAGACAACAATGAGTTTATATAGTGCATTCTCGTAATATGCTGAAAATCCGTGCCATGTGCTGTAACGTAGTCAGTTTATCTAAACTTTCTCAGAAAGCCGAAGATTTCTACAATGCTTCAATACTGCATGTGATATCTGTTGGAATGTTTCGACACTAGATCACCATTTTGTCCATATATTTGAAAACTGCTTGAAATGACAACGTTAGCAAGCCTTGCGAGATAATTTGAAGAAACCGCTGTAACATATATCTCTGCATAGCCTTCAGTTGTATAGTTCAGTGGTAGTAATTGTAGTCTGAGCATTCATTGCTGATTTTGTAAAAAAAAACATTTTCCGTTTGTCGTGTGTATATGAAGTTTTCACATTTTTTTGCCCCCTGTCCAATAGACAGCATGATCACATTGATGACTCTCTGGAGGATAACGAAAGATTATTAGAACTACGGACTACCATTATGTTAATTACATATGCATGCGTATAATGGAGTTCTTACAATTTTAGGTTAACCTTGTTATTGTATTTTTGTGTTTTGTCTTTCTGTAAAGATTAAACTTTCTGTTTCTTTATTCTAAAGGTTAAATTTACCGTTCCATTATTGTGTTTGTGTGCATTCTGCCTGAAAAGGCTGTCCCCGAAATGATCTATATTGTGTCAGGTGGGACGTTAAACCCTACTCACTCACTGTAATGTTTTGTATGCCGTACGTGACAAATGTACATGGTTTGTTGTACGCAATCAAGATGTCGTAACATATAGTAGTCCAAACTATGATTGATCAAGTATTTTGGAAAGTTGTCTATTTTCAGAATTAAAAACTTTATCGGCATTATTAAAAGTCTTATTGTACTATTATTTACATTATTACTGTTAATATTACTGTTGTTGGAGTTTAGTGGTGTGGCTGGTTGGTCACTACAATACAATGGGTGAAGTTAAGTTTTGCTGAGACTTTAGTCCAAGAATAAAATCTTATACCCACAACATTGGCTAATACGATAGATTTGGTCTTCAGTTTAGTGATAGACCAAACTTTGGTTTGGTACTAAAGTCTCGGTGAATGTTGGTTTCACCTGGGCAGTGTTGTGGTGAATGGCATGTTGTCTAATCACTGGCGTGAACTGACAAATCTGTTCGTTGCCGTACAGTGCTCTATCACGCATGTAGTACTGAATCTGTTAATTTGTCGTTGGTGCTAGCTTGATGTTTGTAGTCTTATGATGGGTCTTGGTCAAGTTTCTAGGCTTATTTCTGTTGTCTTGTCACCAAAGCCGATAAAGACGATTAGGTGGTGAGACACTGCACTTCATGGCCAGAGACAGAGCAAGGAGACGATTCTTTGAAACTCACTAACCAGTGGATCTAGGGGAGCATTATAAACTCCCCAGCAAGGTTCAAGGTGCAGCCCAGATTGCTTAAAATGTTGTCACTATTTTTAGCCTATTTGATGGCTTCTTTTGGCACTGGTTTATTTTGGGTCACTGAAACAAAATTTGGACATTCTGCCACAACAATCCCCAAATGTTCTTTCGAGACATCCAGCTTAACTTGGTTCAGCTCCAGAAAAGTATTCTGGTCAAATCTAAAAACCAAAAGTAGCATTAATAGTAGTTATTGTTGCTGTTGCGGTAAATTCTTATTAATTATGGTTCAAATTCATGAAAATGTGACTGCTTAGTTAACCAAAGTATCTACGCATTTCTGGTGTAGCTGTACATTTGTATTTTACATAGAGAATGTTGGTGTTGATGCTAATATTGTATCTTGCAAATATTTTATCTTTCATATTATCTTGCATTTAATAGATTTCAGGAATGTCATTCACACTGTAAATAAGCATACTGTGCTGCATACAGTTAAGATTATATCATGGCTGTAGTTTTTTTTACAGAAATCTTAGTTATTCGTTTCAAGTATTTAAAACAATGTTATGATTTTTTTAAACTGGATTCTTGTTTCATTATTGCCAGAACAAGTTTTATTGCATTGAAACAGTAAAATACTGAATTGCTTTATTTGTTGAATTTTTTTTTTGCATTAATGTTGCCTTGATTTGCTATGTTGTAATCTGCCAAATGGATCATTATTACACACGAAAGCAGCTACTGCTGTCAGTGCGTCTTAGCCATCGCAATTCTGTCTGTCCGTCTGTCCATCCGTCTGTCTGTCGCATGGGTGGTTCAGTAAAAAACGGTACAAGCTAGGATCACCAAACCTTCACCATCGGCTGCCTGGCAGACTCTATTTTCAGGAACCGATAAGCTTTTCTATAAATTTGAAGGGCGTCACCTCAAACGAGGGCGCTAAATGAGGGGTGTGGGAAAAATTTGCGATTTTTAGCCATTAGGTGGCTTTCTCTCAATAACGGTGTGAGGAAGGGCCTAGGTTACTATTAATCACTAATAGGAAGTCGTACACTGGCTCTCGATTGCCACTGAATTCAATGACCTTGGATGACCTTGAACGCTAAAATAGGGGGGTTTATGGATTTTTGGCAATTTCAGGCTGCAAGACACATTTCAAGAGCGAATTGCACCGAAACGAATTGAGATAGACATAGAAAAGCTGCATGAGAAATTTTCAGCATTGAACATAGACTTCAACGGTCCAAGTCTTGATTCTCTAGGTTCAAGGAAACCTGCACATGAGGGCGTCAAAGAGCGGTATCTCCGTAAAAGTTGTTATTTTACCGTTGTTGGCCAGTCTTTCGTGAAAATGGTTGCAGATAGGCAGGGGCATGCTACGTCTCACAACAAGCACTAGATGATGAGCTTTTCAGTAGTATCAACATCGATGACTTTGAAAGACCCTAAACTTCCGAAATAAGGGGTTTTTATTGGTTTTTGCGATCTTCGGCTGCAGTGCACACTCCAAGAATGAACTGCGACGAAATGACTGGAGATAGACTGACAGTTTGCGAATGGGAACTGTTATAGGCTTTCGTGCATCTCGTGAGCTCAGATTTCTTGTAGTTTCTCATTTTTTGGGCTCAAGGTTAAGTTGGCATAGCTTTAGTGTACACTGCGTCAAAGTAGACTTTTTTATGAGTGTGTAATACTGCCATTACGTGAGTTACGTTGTATCCATGCTGATGATCGTGTTTCATGCACGCTGTTCTGTTGTCTGAACTGACGTTAACATAATAATTATATTGTCACATTCTGCTGGCGGATATTGTCTATCTTCGTTCATACTAGCACTCTTGTTGCAATTGGTTGATGGTTTGATGGGTTTTACTTTACTGTCAGGATATATGACTGTGACATGCCGACTTGCTCATCATTGGTGGTCAGCAGCATGAATATTGTTTATTTATTGTATGCAGAATTCAGTTTTTTCGTTTATCAGTTTGGATGTTGTGTTAGAAATTAAAGGAGTCGTAGTTGATGTATTTTGTGTTGACTTTGTGTTGTATTGTTAGCTAGAAGTTGAGGGGCCGCCACCTACTTCTGAGTAGAACACGAAACAGTTTAGTTGATCTGGAAAGTAATGGAAAATAAACCAAATTGTTGCTGCATTTTAGATTAGAGCTGGGATTAATCGATTCGAATCGATTCGCTAAGCAAATTTCGATTCGACCCACCAATTTCGTAAAGTATTGAAGCCAAGTTTTGTTTTTCTGCGTGATGGTTGGCACTAACTGCATGCGGGCATTCGCGTTGCACACAACTTTCGTTTAATTTCACTCCACTACCACTTTGTCGCGAGCTTCTGAAAGTACAACCAGTGACCAATGACGTTGACCCGCTCTTACGTAACCTAATTTTTTACTTAGGTCTACAACTTTTATTTGGTTCTTTTGGGTTGATCTATACCGGCGACAGTACAGTGGTGTGATAGTACGATAGGCCAAATTGCAGCTCAAAGTTTATGAAGGGCTTGAAGCATCAATGAACAGAAGATTCGCAAGGAGTCGGACCCAAAGTTACAATTTTTCCACGTTTGCAAATGTTCTACATAATTTTGACTGAACGTTGCAAATTTTTAATGGAAGAGATTATGTGTCCTCAAAATTGTAATTTTGCCTTCAATTTTTTTCAAAATGGAGATCTACAAGCCCAAGTTTTGCATTTTTCTGGACAAACATTTTCTGACAAGAAGATTTTTCTGACAATTTTTTGACAACTGAAAATTTACTGTGGGCAACTCCCTCACCATTTGCCTCCCTGCCATGACGTCACTGACAGTGAATCGAGTCGAATCGGAGTTGTTGTCAGCCGAATCGCCCACCTCTATTTTAGATCCATGCACATGTATTTGGCCATTACATACGTTATCGTCGACTATGTACTGTCAGACGCACTAGATGTATACAAAAATCTGACTTGTTCGATATACATTGAAAAAGTCTGAGGAAAGAAAAGGATGTACATAAATCCTCCTGGAAAGTCGTGAAAAATAAATTTCGGTGTTCTGTGTGCACTCAGAAATGTCAGACGCTACATTCAGCACAGTGTTTTATACACACAAATAAAACGGTGATATGTTAAATCAACTAACGTTTATAAGTACACACCGTCGTGTTTAGCTTAATCATCTCTGAAAACGCAAGCCAGTGTTAGACTAGGAGGAATCTGAATGACGCGCGGCACAGAATCGGCGATCTCATTGCAACTTGAACTCAGCTGATGTAGTAGGCGTACAGTCGAGCTGAGTCAACGAGTTGACAAATGTTTATAAACAACGCCCGCGTCAGCGCAGTTAGATAAATAAATGACGCAAGTTGTATGTGTACAGGTGTGTTCGTCGGGACAGCATTGGCAGCAACAGCTGATATCCACGTGAAAACGGTGAAACTGCACCGCACTATACCAGGTCGTTCATGCTCTGGGAAAGGTTTGCATCAATTTGGGTTCTCGAGGTCCCGACGCTTTTGTTTTCGAGTTGAGTCCGTACGGGACAGACAGACAAGCGGGCAATACCCGTAATGCGGCCTAGCAGGACGGCCGCGTAACAACGCTAATATACCGACTTTGACGTTATATATACGCTATTGTTCAGCGTGCCAGCTGCCGCAACAGACAACTTATAAGGCCTATACAGCTTTCGATAGTAACGTCTATCGGTACCTCAGGCTGTTTGAACATAAGCACGGCACGACGTTTCACTCGGCTGTGAAGCATCGTCCGTAGCCTACAATAATTAAGACGCCTAATCATGTCGCCGACTTTAATGATTTGTGTCCACGACTTTCCTCGCGGGGAAGTTTCGGTGGAAGTCGGCGTAATGGCGTAATGACAGTGGCAACGCGTAGTACTGTTAAGTAGAATGTTGTGACGAGAAGGATGCAGCAGCTGTATCGCCGTGTGACCGTGGAATGCTGTTGAGATATGGCCACGCTAGTCTGAGTCTGTGACTGCGATATGACGCTGTTCCACTTATCATCATCATCAGCGTCATCGTAATCGTCGTCGTCATCGCGATGCTTTCGTCGTTGCTTTTTGCCGACGAACGACTTCGACTTCGTCGTCTTCTCTTCTGCAGTCCACCACAACAAACTCACGAACTCTGCCAACATTATTATTTATCTGCTAGTTATATCAAAAACATTTGCCCTCTCTGAACTTTTGCCCGGAGAAATTTTTTTTCTGTCGTAAAAAATCGCACTGACTATGATTATTGTATTCGATATCAGGACGCTCGGCACTTTGATGTTTCGCTTTTAAGACATTTTGCCCCTGGACGTCATCTCCGACCATAGTCATCTCCGTCGTCTTCCCTGTCCGTCCGATTTTGCGGTCGTGTGCAATTTTGTAGCGGTCAAAACGTCAAATGAGCGAAACGTTCGTAATTTGAGTATTGCCATATTTGCTTTCAACAGCAGCAGAACGATCAAGCACCAAACGTAAGAATGAATATACATCAGTCGCTTACACTTATGACAATCTGATGCAGTATCAAACTAGAAGGCGCTCGTTAAAGTGCATATCTCTGCCAATTCGTGTACACAGACAGACAGACACACACACGAACAGATCGACCAATCTCATTATCTCCTCCAATTCACTTCGTTCTATTGGCGGAGATAATTATCATTAGTGTAAGCACGACTGCTACAGACCGTCGTCGACGTGTTGGTGGCTGAGGTCGCAGCAGACTCGGACGACGAGCTTCATGTTGTGATGGAAGCAAGCGCCGCGGTAAATGTTTGACAGACCGTTACGAGCACCTGTCGACGTCGCTATACACGCACGTACACGCGATCATCATAATACAGGTTACATTACAGCAGTGATAACAGCGACGCCTGGTTCTTTGTACGTGTTTAATATCTGTCCACCACTCGACATCCATGAGCGAATCTGTCTGGCAAAGGCGTGAAAAAAGGGACGGGCCAAGAAGCGGGAAATTGCCCTTTTTCCCTAAATTTTGCGCTGTCAAAAAATTGTCGAAAAATCTTCTTCTTGTGGGAAATTTTGTATCAAGAAGTGCAAAATTTGAAATTGAAACCTACGTTTTAGAAAATGTAGGGGCAAAATTGAAATTTTGAGCACCCACAATTTTCTCTGCGTGTTGGAAATTTGTCAAAAACTTGCAACTTCTTGTTTCACCTAGGCTACTTACGGTAATCCTCGACGCCGCTGCTGTTTGGGCTTTGTCAGACTTTCATCTCAAACGCTGCGTTCCTGTCGAAGCAACTGCTAGCGAATTCAATTTCATGTAGAGCTGTCTGCCAATACATTTTCCTTTTCTGTTTTTTCGTTTTGTTTCCGTTTGCCTTTTTCTTATCTAACTCTTTCCAGGGGCGCTCCCAAAATCCAGCGAGGCACTAGGTGCTGTCAATTTTGGGACATTTTGGGCTTAAAACACTTGAAAAGCAAAATTGAAACAGTGAACATGTTTTAATTAAGAAATCCGACGGCTGGGCTAATTGAGTAATTTTAGACTATAGGCCTACACGAAAATCGGCTCGTTAGTGCTCTTTGGAAAAACACACTAAAAGGGAAAACCGCTTCCAAGAGATGTGTGTTGTACTCGTACAAATGCACGAAGTTCAGACAGGTGCTCTGAGGTGTAGGCTATAGATGTTTTTCAGTGAACATCTTTCATGTATATTGCGGACAACCGTCGTTTGGCTTGAAAGTTGCGCGGCGGTAAGTGAACTGTGAATTAGTCGTGCAAGCATCTAGCATGGCGGCAGTGCACTGTCTGTCGATGCCAGTCTGTGTTGATTTGACACAACACACAATATATACATGCCGTACGCGTACCGTACATGCATCAGACTTTCTCGTGACAGACAGATAGAGAAAAGACGTCTGTCTGTCACGCACTGTCAGCTTCGAGACGCAAAACTACGTCACCAGCCCTACACGCAATTTATCAGCTGCAGCAGATGCGTGACCATCAGTTCCTGATATACATCAACTTACTGGACCTACATTGTATAGTCAACATAATAACAGTGAGTGACCAAATGATCAATCACAGCTGTCGCTGCTACACATCGTGATGATGATGCCACTATTAATAGCCCACTAGAAACACATGATGGCCCAGTGCCGACATATTATGCGGCTGTCTCTTTGAGCCTTTGTGTTTAAAATTAGAAGACCGGTCACTCTTGACCTGAGGAACATTCACGCCAATTTCAGTTTTTTACGCGTTTTCGTTTTAGTTAGGAGTTTTCAAATACACGGCAGACAGACAAACGGACGGACGGACAGACGGACGTAATGCGGCCTATTAAAACGACCTTATAATAATAGAGAAGAATTACTGTGAAAACTAACTACAGTGAGGCTATATGTATTAGATAAACAATTAATTGAGACTTATGCGTAAGGCTTAAATTCATCACACTTTACATTAACATTCAAAAAAACGTGAAAAATATGGCATGTGACAATGTAAAACATAGATTTACATGGCGCAAAAATATTTCTTAAACTCTAATGCGCCGCAATCAGCAGTATGGCCTACCAGAAAAATGTATTTAAATCTTTAATTGCTGTAAACAAACACGACTTTGTCAAAATCAAATTTAGTCAGTTATGAATTTTCACTCGGCAAAAATGCTTAGTATACGCAAGCGCAGAACACAAATAGCTTAAAAATGAATATTTAAGTTAGCAAGGTGCACTGGACTACATACTTAGGTAGTAGTAGGAGCGTCCGGGCATGTATTCCGGGGCGTTGGGAATGGACTGGAATGGCTCGAAGAGGATGGTGTATCGACGCCGTTGCCGCGGCTCACTGCAGTTGACGATCATCGTGACGTCATCGTAGTTGAGTGCATCGATGTAACACCGCTCATACTGCAGCCGTGTTACCTGCATCATCGCCAGCCGAATGCACACAGCCGACGCAGAATACTGCAGGCTAACGAATGTAACTGGTGAAAAAAATGAAAACTGGTTAATATTTGGCAAAGATTATGGGCACAAGTTGCAGGCTTATTTTTACGGCCCATCCTGTAAATGTGTTTTAACTGATTGGCTAATTGACTGATCAACAGGTTGAACGATAGATTTCCTGACAATTTATAGAGCTAGGTGAGTTAGTACAGGTGGTGCAATATACAGGGTGCGCCAAAAAATTTTACCGCCAGAAGTTTTCTGATAATTTTTCCAAAACGACTAAGAATTTTTTAACAAAATTTTACACGCCTATTATCGAATTTTTACATTTCACAACACATCCATCACGAGTTTTACTAACTGACGATAAACAACAGGTTTAAAACAGAAATAATTGACATTTTATGAACCAGCACACAGTTCAGTTAACATACGAAGTTAGTACGAAGTTCACATCGTATGCTCAAAATGTCGGCCACTGGCCGAAACGCATGAGTTCAGCCGTTTGCGAAAGTCGCTGATAGCTTTACTGATCGTTGTTTGTGGCAAGTCGTCCCAGATCTTTTTAGCTCTGGAATGGTCTTTGGCTTTGGGTGAAGTTTGTGAAATGCCTGAAGCCTTGCGCCCCACAAATGGTAGTCAAGTGGGTTGAGGTCGGGTGAATTTGGTGGCTATTGGTTCTGTTGTTTATCGTCAGTTAGTAAAACTCGTGATGGACGTGTTGTGAAATGTAAAAATTCGGTGGGTGGTCGCGCTTAACACGGCATAACTTTGTCAAAGTTGGAGATAACTAAATAAAATTTTGCAGCTTAGCGTAAATCTGAATGGATAATAGGCGTGTAAAATTTTGTTTAAAAACTCTCAGCCGTTTCGGAAAAATTATCAGAAAACCTCAGGGGGTAAAATTTTTTGGCGCACCCTGTACATGTAGGCCTACTACACTGTGCATCGAAAAAGTATCCCCGATGAAAAAGGATCTACGAAATCAGTTCAGCTACTAGCCTACATGTATATACTGCATTCTCCTCTCGTTTCTTCCTTTTCCGTTGCTGATCCCACTCCCTGGGATAAGCTTTTTTGAACAGTGCAGCTTCTTGTGCATGCTTTCGTGACGTCACGGATTGATTATTGCAATGCTATCTATACAGGAGCTCCGAAGACGATCACTGACAAGCTGCAACGAGTGCTCAACGCCGCCGCTCGAGTAGTCAGCGACACAAAGAAATTTGATCGTGGTCTGTCGAGACTCATTCATGACAAACTGCACTGGCTGGATGTGCCTGAGAGAGTCACCTTCAAGCTCGGCCTCATGACGTACCGTTGTTTGCACGGACAAGCTCCTCGGTACCTCGCCGATCATATCAAGCCAGCCATCGAAGTTGCATCGCGACATCGACTACGTTCTGCCAACCGACACCGGCTAATCGTACCCCGCTGTCGACTCAACACGTACGGCCGTCGGGCT
>Ga0209367_1003854_pt1 | contig 20533 bp, 10 predicted proteins | sample WorMetLIZISLAND2_FD_187412 | JGI IMG/M metagenome (GOLD analysis project Ga0209367, IMG submission 187412) | Marine gutless worms symbiont microbial communities from Max Planck institute for Marine Microbiology, Germany - Olavius geniculatus... ...
ACATTAAACTGTTGAAGTTTTACCATTGCAGCCACAAAAACACCTAAAACGATCACTTTCACATACTTGTAAGGATAGCTTGACTTTTAGACCTTCCAGCATGACAGTGCACCAGCAAACATTGCTTGCAAGGTGGTTGAGTTTTTGAATCGCAAAGCGCCTGATTTCATGCTCCCATGTTGCTTATTGCTGATACGATGAAAATTTTTCATCAATGAACCAGATAAAATTCACCATCGAAGCAGAGTAACAAGGGACATCACCAGTTGAGACAAGCAAGCTTGTATTCACGATGCATTATGACGTCAGCATTACATCACAACTAGCAAAGAATATTTAACTAACAGTCATATTTTATCCATATATTTTGAATTAGAATTTCTTCAGCTACATCTGGTAAAAATTTCGTGTAAATTGATCATCATTTGAGTGAATTATGAAAGAAATAAAAAAGGTGCCCGTTTTCTTGAAACACAGTGTAGATACATTAAAATAAACGCAAGTCAGCAAGTAGTTGGTGCAATAAAGTTAACATTCTGTGAATTACTAGTATTAACAAGTAGTTTTACACATGACATGCAAACAATATTTATCTGTTTACTACTGTTACTAAAACTAAAATTACACATCACACACACTTCAGTCTTGACATGATTTGTGAACGTGCATGACACATGAAAATAAGACAATTTTGATACTTCAGCTGCAAACAATTTAAGTGTTTTACTCATTCATCTGACTAGTAACAAATGCTAAATGATCAGGCACTGTAGCAAAAGTAGACAAAAAAGATAGCTACTTAAATGAAAAATATTTATTCACAAATTAAAAAAAAATAGTTTAAAAAATCAAACTAAAAATATAAAAAATACAGAGAAATCAGATCCATGTGAATGATGTTTTATAGATGTATGCAGGCATAATTGCACATATATGGTAATGCTTTTTGTCAGCGATATTCCCACTATCATATATTTTCAAAATTTCTCATATATCCTCCTTCACACAATAACAACCACATAACTAGCACAAATGTTTCATGCTTGGGTATTGGAGTCAAGCTTTTCTCAACTGCCTTTTTTTCTGAACAGTAAAAACACTAAAAACAAGATAATGAGATATTATACATGATGAATATAGCAAGACTGTTACCTGCTTTTCCTTTACATTTCAAGTTCCTTGCTTTGTGAACTACATTAAAAACAAAAAAATGCTGTTGAATGTTGTTAAATAAGCATCTTACTTTAACTACTAAAAAATCACATAAATGCAAAAATTAGGTGTCTGCAATAGCACACTATATTCATCGTATAAATATGATTAATAACACTTTACAAGACAACTGCAAATGAAGAATTGCTTTAAATAAAATTTTCACTGCCAATATCACCTAAACTTTTTTAACAGCTGTTTAACTATGACTCTATATTCAAAACCTTTGGTGCCAGTAAGTAGTGTTGTTACGGTTTCACACTGGCCGAGATCGGTCGGTTTCGGTTGGGTTTTGTTGATAAAACCGCGATTTCGATTGATTTCAATATTTTGACCAGCACCAAAACCACCTGCGGACGTCTAGTGATAATGCGCATGCCTGCTGCTAAATGCAAACTACGTGAGTGGTCAAGTGACAGTGCATTGCTGATGAGGAGAGGGAGGCAGAGAGAGGGAGAGAGCAGACAAAACAGTTCCACGGTGCCCGGTGCCCGCTAATGATTAGTTCACGGGAGTGGAAGCACTGCTGCAGAGTGCAGATACAATGTTACGGTTTCACGCTTGCCAGTTTGCCGTGGTCGGTTGATTTGACTGACGTGACGGGGCAGGCGGTCAGCGTGGCATGAGGCAAACTTGCATTATTACTTCTCAGAACGAGTGAGCTAAGCCCCTCCCCTCCTCCGTTTGTCAACCAGACAGAGGTAGGCAGACAGACAGACAGAGACAGAAAGGGAGATCAAACAACACGTGCAGAAACACACTGCATGCGGTCGCTGGTCAATCACAATGATGTGCAGTGACCGACGTCCAGCCGTCGATTAGGCATAAAAACAAGTAGGCTCTACTCACACCTATTAGTAATTAACTCTGCTCGTGCAATCGTGCTGGAGGCCGGTAGACAGGACTTCAGTTTACAACAGCACCGCATACCAGTGACTACGTAAAGCTAAAGACACACAAGCTACATGTGCGGGCCCGCTCAAAGCGGCTCGTGTGTCGCTGGCTTAACTGCACTCACTGCCACCGCTGTCCCTCACCTCTTGCAGGTAGCAGACGATCTGTACTACACTTCTGTTCCATGGAATTTGACAATTCGTACCATGGTACGAGAGCCGGAGGCTGGACGCACTGCTTCTTATTGCCTACCTAGTCGTCAGTAAAGTCATATAACTAAACGTAGCCGAGCTTGCAAACATATTTTAAGCATACATTGGTTACAAAAATTTTGCTTTATGGACATTTACTGTCTATCTCTTCCATTTTGCTATCATCTGAGTGATAAGAAGAAGCTGCAGCTTTAAACATGATCTACTCCTTCACGACGTGTCACACATGGCCCACTACCCGCTCCCACCCCGCGTTGTGATACGAATCATCATATAATCTCTGTCGTAATAAATATTACGTAACCGGTCACGCCGTCTCTCCCGTATCACCAGCAACTCTGCGGCTGTAAAACGCCACTTCACTGTCTGACATTAATTAGTAACTCACGGATGCTTGACTGCTCTCCTATGCTCCTTCATTCAGTCGTTCTAAGCCTCCCCCTCCCTCTCATATACTAGATGCAGCGCCGCAGGCAGTCTCAGTTTGATCTAGGTAATAACGCCGGGAGCCAGAGAAGCAGGCAAGACAGTCACTGCGCCACGGTTGTTTCGCCGCGGCATGCTGTTTCACGTTCACCACAGTCAAGACGCTAGAGCTGCGCCATATGGAAATCAAAAAACCAAAACCGTCAACAGAGAGCACAAAACTGCGGTTTCAATAGGGTTCGATATTGCTAAAAAAAACCGTGGTTCCGGTGCTGATTTCGATAACCGTAACAACACTACCAGTAAGAAACAATACAGACACAATAACACCACAAGCTGAGTGACTACAAAAACAATAAATTACATGCAAAAGATGTGAATATTGCAATGACAAATGTACAATTACTCTTAACTGCTTAACTTCCTTGAACACTTCCGATATAATAAAAAAAATACAGAATGCATATCACTATGCCCAATTTTCTTGAATATGGTTATGGTTAGCTATAATATACCGGATATATTACCTATACTAAGTATGAATACATGGTGATTCGAATACATTACACTATCAGTTATATAGAAAAATATTCAGACACATTTATATCAGCCAATTATTCATAAACAACTTAACTAAAAAAACTACAAGTTCACCTGTTATCTGCACATGAGTGGGAGTCCACATACTCTTCCTCCGAGCCTCAAAGACAGCAAGACACAATGCAGCCGAACTTCTTTGATTTCCAGCAAGTAAATGTAAACAGAATTATATCAAGCTAATAGAGCAATAAAACTGCATGTATACAAAATGTCTGACAAAAATTAGCGAAGATTGTTGATATGTCAAGTTTAAGTTCAAGTTACTGGCTCACGCAGCACAGTTCATGATCCGCGCCTGTAAAAACAACAAAACACTCTAAATAACGCACAAACTGCACATTCACAAACAGCTCGGTCACAAAATCAACTTACATATACAAACACACAGCAAATAATAAATCAAATAAATCACTTTACAATTTTACTACAACTTAAACAATCGGGAAAACGATACATCTAATTACCTAATACACCGGTCACCGAACGAACCACTCCCTGGTCGAAGTTTGCCTTACTTATTTTTTAAATTTTACCCATCACTAATGGAAACTCCAATAAGCTAAATATAGATCAGTGTGTAAACAAAACGACGAAGATGGCGATTGCTTGGAAGTATAATAATAATAACGATAATTCCGCTTATAGATATTGTTGTTGCCATGTTAGAACTGGAACTTTGATTCTTGGACTTATCACTTTGGTAATGTGTTTTCATATTTGGATATTGTTTGGATGGTAAACTGTAGTAAGTAGCAGGCCGAACCAACAGGGCGTGGCCTTTTTCTTCTTTATTTATGTATACAACTGTTGTGTAACGATCCGTCTTAAATATTATGTGCGCTTTTATGTCATATGTTAGTTTATTTGTATCAGTGCTCTGTGTATGTTTTTCTGACGCTGCTTGTTGTACAGCTGTTACAGGGTGTTGTGATGTCAACATTCATTGTTGCTATAAGTCGACCACAGTTGCTTGGAACTGTGATGCCGACAGATATGATGGGCATTTCAACAACAACACAGTCTGCTGACTCTGTGCACAGTCACACCAACAACCCATTACTGTATTACGTCATGACTACTGATCGGGGTACTTAATTCATTGCATTGTTTTGCTTAATGATGCATTAATAATTTATGCTAAGAGCTACACTGCTGATGTCTTTGCTAGATAATAACTAATGAGTACTAATCAAATTTAGATTGTGCATTGCCTGGAAAGGTTGTCCCAGAAATGATCTATACTATGTCAGGCGGGATGTTAAATCTTACTCACTCAGTATTCACCAAATTCACAGAAGCCACTGATGCTGAATGCTAAATGCTCTGGCAGCCTAACTTTGCATGACCTAACTTAAACACAGGCTTTGCTTGTGCCTATATAACCTACTATTAATATCAGCAATAATAACAGAATTACAGTTTTCTTTGGCAGCAATGTGTATATATTGTTAAATGTACGACACACACAGGTTTTCTTAACGTGCATTTGTTATCAGGTTTGTGTAAGATGTTTATTTTTATATATTGTGATTTTGATGGTTTGAAATATGATTCTGGTCACTTTTTAGCACGTTTATTGTGCTATGACAACCTTTTGAATCTGTAGCTTTCTGTAGACAAAATGAGAGCCTGTCCAGTGTCTTTCCTTCCACCCTCAGAGCAGGAGTGAACTCATGGTTTTTAGGGGCCCGGATCCCACTTTCCCAAATATTTTCAAAAGAGGAAAAAATATTTTTTAAAGCATTTTGCACACGTAACACATTTTAAACATAGGTATCTAACTCACCAGTTCATGATTGATTTTTTGAAAATTTTTCTGGGGGCATAGCCGCTAGACTGCCATACTGAGGAGGGGCTACAATGCCCCTTTCCAGACTCTACTCCATTCGGCACTCCATCACTTTGCATCTCCTGTGCCTTGATCGAAATATTTCCTGGGCTCCTTAAATATTTCAACAGCATGATGCTTCTGACTGGACTGTGTTTGTGATGAAATACCTCATTACCGGCTTTGAAAACATAAACAGAAAGAAAAGTGTGCTGCTGTGAATTCAATGTATCTGTATTGACTATTTTCTGCAGAGCCATTGGTGATTGCGACGCTCATGACAGCTTTTCTGATGGCAATCACCGCTTGTTTGATCTGTGGCACTATTAGGGTCAGTCTGTTGACTTGTTAACAGATTTGCTTCTTAATATTTGTAATTATTGTACCTTGCTTTTTGTTGTTTTATTTTTTGTCACGTTTTTAAGTATAGTTTTCTGTAATGCATATGCACCGTATGCATAGCCTGCCAAATGGCACAGCTGATATTTTTAGATATAGTAACGTAAGAACATGTCAGCACTAGCACTTTGTGCTGTGCACGGATGCATGAACAGATGTGTAGCTGGGTCTTTGGTGAAGTTTTGTTGTCCGAACATGAAATTTTCTATAGTGTGGAACATTTGTTTATTCATACATAGTCTTTTGTCTGGTGATACAAGTTGCTCCACAGTGTGGCGCTAAAGCTTTTTAAGAGGCTTTATCAACCTTGGGTCCACGTGGTGGCCTCAGCGCTGGGTGGCTGCCTATGCAGTCACCATCCCTAGAGTTTCTTAAGGTAAGGTGGTTGTTTTACACCGCTCTGCCATTTGCATCAATTTCACATTAACATACACTGGTTATTTATGTTGCTTATCTGACTATATTGTATTTGTGTTTTTTTGTGTGTGAAATGTAGAGCGATCACAGACTTCTCATTCCATTTATGACCATTCAGATATTTGATGCGTGCATCACTGGCCTAGCAATGGTCAGTCACGGAGCCAGCGCAGCAGGCTTAAGACACTGGATCAAAACTCAGGTGTGGTACATTTGTAAATTATTTTATTTTTGTGTATTTTGTGATTTTTATTACGATGAAATTTATTTCTGGCCAATAGCTGGATCAAACCATAAATAATACTAGGCTAGAAGTAAAAAGAAACATACATGCAGTCAAGTGAAATTAGTCAAATAATATGGGCAAAAGTATTATTCACACTTTATGTAGATTATAGAGAAATAAGGCACTTGCAGTTAGTTTGCTCATTTTGTGTCATTTGAAACATCAGTTTAGTCACTCTAGGCATCTGATGTCATAAATTGGTCATCTGCAGCTCACATTTGGGTCTTATGTTTTTTGGTACTTGTTTTTCTGATAAATTGTCACTTTTGTGTCGAAATGTTAGTCATTGTCTTTCTGTGAGGTAATTGGTGAATTTATGCTGAAGTGATACTTAGCAAAAAAAAACGTATTGTGCTGGTTTATAAACACATGACACAGATTTGCAGGAATTTTGTAGATGTTAGCCAGTAAAGAAGGTAATGTTTGCCATAGGCATAATAATAAATAGTATGTTGACTTAAATAGCCATAATCATAATTTAGTCGATAGTAGCTATTCACTGTCTTTGGTGTAGCTACTGTCGATGCTGATTTTTTGTTATTTGAAGTTGTTTTGCGGCAATTTTGCAGCACTTCTTCATATGCAAGGAAATGCTGTTGAAGATGGATGATGCCCATTTGATGCTGTGTGCTACGATCGTGTTCGTTGCCAGCATGTCAATTCAGGTACATGCCAGCCTGCTTTGCTGTTCTCCCATGTTACCTTCAGTCTGAATGGCTGGGGCTGTCTTATATGTTGAGCACATTTTGGCACTGTTTCACTGAAAGTAGCTGTTAAGTGCCATTTTGGTCTTTTTTGACCCACAGAACACAATTATTCACTTAGTCTCTGTATACTGCTGCATATGCTGATTGTGTTCTTGAAATAAATGAATGAAAGTATATAGAGAGTAGATCTGTATGGGTATTTAGTAACCATTTAGTTTCCATCTGAAGTGTTTGGAATGCCAAATGCCATTCTTGTTACCCGATCAACAGCTACTCTTACAGTGTCCAAAATTATGGGGACCAAGCTTACCAGCTTATCAGCTTTAACTGGAATTTTTTTTGTGGAGGGTCTCCGTATTTTGGGATCTAGATTATAACATTAAACATACTTTCGATCACGTTGCCAAGTTTCATGGCGATCGGCCAACAGGGCTCGGGAGATCTCGTGCTGAAATAAAAAAAAAACACCAGCAAAATATTGACCCGCCGGGAACTAGCATTTTGCGGTGCATTAAAAACCAGGTCAGTTGAAGAAAACCTAAAAGTAGCCTGTAATAATGGTGCTTGTTTTTCTTTTTTGTTACAGTACAATAATACAATTAAATTTTAAGTGAAAAAATGCCTATGGCACTGCAGTCACTTCACAATCAGGGCTGGAACAAATGAGTCTTAAGTTAAGTCTTAAATGTTTGTAAGGACTTTGAGGACGTCACTTCTGGTGGCAGACTGTTCCATGTTTTTGCTACAGCGACAGGGAACGCTCGGTCACCGATCGTAGACAGATGTGTCGGTGGTACAGCCAGTATCGAGGTCAATGACGAGCGCAGACGTTGTCGACCCAAAGTCCAGCTGCAGGCTGTAGAGCATCAGCTAGATAGGCTGGCGCAAATCCATGGACACACTGGTAGACCACCATGGCAAGTTTGTACGTTATTCGCTCTGGTGCACGAAGCCAGTGCAGACGATAAAGCAGTGGTATGATGTGGTCATATATGATGTGGTCATATCTACTGGACTGGTAGATGAGTCGAGCCGCTGCATTCATGACTGCCTGGAGATGATTTGGCTGGAACGACAGTATACTGGGCAGTGTAGCATTTCCGAAGTCGAGCTTTGTCAGCACCAATGCGGCAACTAGCGACTGGAAGATCGAGTGTAGACCTGTAAGCGACTCACCAGCCGTTTTCTCGCTCGCTTGTAGGTAAATCTCGCTTGCTTTACTCGCTCAGCAAGTAAAGCGAGAAATTGCAAGGTTCCATCAGAAAATTTCAATTCGATGCTTAAAGTTCTGCAATGTGCAACAGGGGATTACTTTTTTTTATCCCACCCTGTATGACCTATATTGAGTAGTCCTTTTATAATTTCCTAAATGATGAAGGAGATTATGATCTTTATTAAATTACATGGAAGTTAATTCCATACTTGGCTTTCTTTAAATTTAAGTTTGTTTGATACCCAAGGTAAGATTGAGGTCTCCTTAAACATTGGGGGTCAAAAATTCGAAACTTCAACTCCAGAAATTTACGTTTAATGCTGACAATTTTGGATGCATGTTGTCTTTGTCTATTTCCAGCCATATCGGCGCAATTCACTCCTTAAATGTTCTTTGCAGCCTAAAACGCAACACTCACTAATAAACCTTTTATTCTGGGTTTCAAGGTTGTTCAAGGTTGCTGATTCTGGTGTCGATCGAAAGAACTTATGGGACTTTCTATAATTGATTAATAGTAACATTGGCCCATCTCGCATCGTTTTTGAGGTCCTGAAACTATAGTCTTATTTGTGGCAGCTGACAGTGAAGATATGGTGATCCTAGCTTGCACCGTTTTGATAGAGTCGCAGAGTGTGATGGACAGACAGGCAGAGTGACAGACACACACAGTAAGACAGACACCTCGATGACAGCTAAGATGCGTGAAGCATTACATACTGTCTCGCATGAAAAATCATGTGCTGTTTTAAATTTCGCTCGCTTCGACTCTCTCGTATGTATTGTCGCTTGGTCACGGGAAAAATCTCGCTCGCTCTCGCTCGTTCTGTTTCTCGCTCGCTACCGCTCGCTCTCACTTTTGCTTACAGGTCTAATCGAGTGAGACAGCAAACGATGAATGCTGCATAACTGCCTCAGAATGCAGAAGCACACTGAGACAGTTCGTGAGACTTGGGAACGCATGCTGACGTCAGGGTCCAGATAAATGCCCAATTCCCAAACGGTGGACGATGTCATGTGATTGCTGCACACTCGAAATGGTGAAGCAGGGAGTTGACTCTGTTGCCGAGCTGATGTGCATAGATGTGATGTGATGTGATGTGTATAGATTTATGCCATAAGCCTGGTTTTTGCTTGCTATAACTACTTGAAAGAAAGAATGAGACTGACCCAGTATGGCTACCGTGTTGATGCCTGCAATGGTGACACTGAGGTAATACTTTTAATTTTGTTTTAATTTTTGTTTGTAACTACTAAACAGTCATATAATGCTTGCTTCTGATATGTTAATTTAGTAAAGTTGTTATACTAGTGAATGTGAATTGCTGATTTACTCACAGCATCTTGTGTTATATAAGTTTGTTTTGATTGATTAATTGATTGATTTGTCTTATAAATGTTAACCAAATTTTTGTTTTACATTAGTAAAACTTCGTCAGTGAGATGATTGTGCAAACGTTGTCTGAAATTAAACTTAAAACTTACCCATCTACAGTAACTCTGCAGTATTTGTCCGCAGTCTCAGTGTGTTAGTCATTCTTTGACCATTTCATTTGAAGCTGCTTATTGTGATGCAGTTTCAAGAAGATGGATATGGTAGTTTTCACAGTTTTCTATGGGTCGCAGAATTTTGTGTCGAGCCACAGAATTTTTCCATTTCTGCGACTCAGCACAAAATTTCTTGGCCCACAGAAAAAAGTGCATGCGTTTTGCAGTGTCGCAGATAATGCGGGGCCACTTTATTTCTGTCGTAACTTGTAATGTGTGTACATGAACAGATGCTGTTGCCGCCCAAGTATGAGGATGTGATATCGATGCCTGCATCAGCCAATAGCGGCGACAGTCCACCAAGCTACACACCGGAATAACCACACTGCATCGGCTGCTTTTGGCCGACTAACACACTGCTATTGTGTACACTTGCCATCACTTGGTAATGGGCTGACATCATACTTTCCTACATCTTAGCTGAGTGGATAGACGAATTTTGCTTTGCTGATGTTGCAGGTTTTATTTGTTTTGTCATACGGTGGGATGTTCGTTCACCATTGCTGTCCGCTGCTAATATTGCATCTGCCACCATAACGTGAACACTGAATGTTTATCAAATATATTGCATGTTTGGATGCCGTTTCAACGCTGAAGATAACTATTGCCAATTCTAACGTCCAAGATTTGATTGCCCATGTGAAAATTTAAATATAGCGTTTGCTAACGTTCAAGTTGCGGATTTTTTTTCAAGAAGTGGTGGTCAAAAAATTTGCACAAGTTGTATGGCCCTCAGCTTGTGTGGTCAAAGTGTTGTTAGACATGTCGTGCTAGTGCAAAGACTTGTGGTTCGGGCTAGGTGCGCTAGGCTGCTTAGCGTATTCTATAGAATCATCAAGGACTCTTGATATTCTTTTTTCAGCTCATTGCAATGCATCAACCATAAACTTGTTCAGATTTTCGACCAGTCAAATTGATCAATGTAATCTTTGTATCATATGTCATTGTGAGCATACAGATATTTTTATGTGACATTCATCCAAGTCTTTCACTTTTAATTTGTTGTTGCTTTATTTTAGTCACTGTGAAATGATACAAAAACTTGTAATACGTGCACTTATTTTATTAACTAGCCAAGCTATACTGAACCTGAGTTGCATGCGGCTAAAATGGATTGTGTCTGGTGGATTTTAGCTCTTGCTGTCTAGAGTTGACGTTGTAAATGGTAGGGTGGATCAGACGATAACTATTGCAGCCTCTATTATGACTAAAACGTCACTCAAGTTTAGATCTTTGCACTGTCGAATTGACTGTTTAATCTGAGCATTGGCTTGATTGAGTTGTTGTATTATTCAGCCAATCACATAGTTAGCATAGATGTTAGTTTGTTATGGTATCTAACATAGTTTCTTATGTAACATTTGCAATAAATAAACTGGCACAAATTGGAAAGATTTTGACCACGGTGATGCTAGACTTCGTGAAACCGCATTCTTATGTCAGTGCTTGTTCGTCGTCATCTAACGCTTCAACGCAGCTTGCCTAACTGACATGTTCCCAATTTCCGAGTTCACACTGAAACTATTCCAGACATAATTTCCATAGTTTTATATTTCCATCCTCAGGAATTGATACGTGGGGCGCTAAAATAATAAATAAATAAATATTATGGCTGAATGATGTTGCAGCTTCTATGTCATCTATGCGTTGACAAGATTTTCCATCATTTTCAAGAAGTTAGTTCAGTGGCTAAGATTGCAGTTTACATATTAAATTCGTAATCAGTATACAGCTGTTAGGATGTGGTTAGTACTAACCGTTGACCCTAATTCTAATCCCTTATGGCCTTAGAACTATAGGCCGCTTACATCTGAGTCTGAGATGACTAAAAGTTGCCACACATGTACAGTCTGATAGCTTGATAGTTTATGAATTCAGTATGCTGAACTGCAAGATTACCATTTAACATTTGCATTTATTTGACTGTAAAATTAAATGGCTTATAGTGCTTGTATAGTGTACGATTTTTTTTGCATTTGTGACATTTTGTTGCTTGTGTTTTATTACTGCTGGTTTTGGTATCATTTCTGCCATTGATGGTTATATTTTACTTAGTATCTATCAATCCATATGTCACTAATCTGAGGGTGTTTTTGCCTCTTGGAAGATATTCGAGTGTCTGTTTTTATAGCAGCCATTACTGTACTTTTGCAGCTGGTGTCATTCTTTTTTTCAGAATTTAATCTCAGAGCCAAGTAATCTGAGTAATCTAAGCCAAGTAGTGCCATAGTTTCAAATTTATTGATTGTATTATTTCTGTGTGTCTTTCTGTGTCTGGTTCTACACAGTTTCGTGTGAATAAAGATTATCGAATTTTTCACATGTTTTAGTGGGTATAATTCGGAAATTGTGTCACTCGTTTGGGAGCACCTGTGCCCTGCTCTAAAATTTGGACCAAAAATGTGGACTTTTGCCCTGTGAAAATTTCTGCAGTTTGTGCACACTCTGTTTTGAACTGACATTTTCTGACCACAGGAATGATGCCATGTTGTAACCATATTTGCGTTCTTTTATTGTCACAGTGAATGACTGGGTGTGTTTCCGATGGTTTGACATTTATACCTGGGAATCAATGTGGTTTTTGCCGACAGTGTTGTATACTGAATTGTACTTTTGAATTGCATATTTGCTATTTAAATGATATTTTGCAATGCATGTTTAAATTAGGCATGTGTGGGAAACCATATTTGGTTCAATTTTGGTTTTTACAGAACAGATTATTTTATATTTCATTGTTGAGTTCTATCTAGTTGGTTTTCCGCTGCAGTTGTGTAGGCATTGCAGCAAGCGAAAAAGATTCATCTTTAGTGAAAGCCAAGATAATGCTTACTGTGATGTATGAATTTGATGCAATTTGCTAACTTGAAAATTATAATTAAAATTGTTCAGAAACCATATTTAATGTAAGCTGTTCACCATGAATATGTTGTGATGTAATTGATCCAAACATACATGATTATCTGCAGCTGTAATAAGACAACATTCCAAACGTTTGCCATAACGTATTCTTATATTTTTTATTTCATTCCAAGAATTCGATCTAAAATTACAGCTAATACATACACTACATTGTGAGGCATTAAAAATACACCAATTTTTTTACCATAACTTGAAGAAGGGTTATCTAATTTTAATAATTTTTGGTATTCATATTCCTGACACAACTGGACTTCAAATAACCATTTAGTCTTCCACCTCACCTAGTGTCTGCTTCTGCACTACCTGGGAAAACAACAGACAAGATGTGCATTAAAATCAACAATAGCTTTGATAAATTTCATTTTTCCGAATATATGGCCACCAACAGCCAATCAATTACAAGGTTTCCGTATCATGGATACTCTGAACGCATGGGATCAAACTGTTAAAATCTACGTGTAATTGTGAATTTCATGTGCAGGTTGTCTTGGTCTACCTTAAGTGGATTCGGCACAATTTATTGTTAAAATGGGCGTCGTAGCCTGAAATCGCGAGTCGCTAAAATTCTCTATTTCTGGGGGATGAAGGTTCAAGGTCATTCAAAGACATCAACGTTAATTTTATAGATCTGCACCTCGCAGCAAGCTCTTCACCAGTGCTCGTCATTATCAGCAGCAACTCTGTGTCTATCTCAACTGTTCTCACACTAGAAGAATTAATAGCCGTAAAATAAGGATTTCTATAGATGGAGGTACCCTTCTTCGTACTGACTCTTTCGAAGTTCAGCTCGAGACATATCATTTTACCCGAGGCACGAAATTTGGTTTAAAAAACATTAGTCTCTCTGCTATGGAGCAACATTGTCGGCACAAACTCTCATATTTTATGCTTTTCTCGTTCATTTTTGCAGTAGTGGACGTCCGTTTTGAGGCTGAATAACAAATACCGGCTTACCGCATTTGGTACGATTCGGTGATTAGTTCGAGACATGATGGTTTGTTTATGTTTACGGTTGCTGTGAAGTTTCTGTATATTTCTCACGTGCTTAGTTCTGGTTCTGTGTCAAGAATGAGGTGTCATTATGATGTCTTGGGACTATCGAGGGATTGTGGCGATGACGATATAAAGAAGTCGTATAGAAAGCTTGCTTTGCAATGGCACCCAGGTTAGTATACTATAAGAATATGGCATGCTCCAGGAAAATTCTCCTACCTGATGTTAGTCCTAGCCCTATGCTTGACTGTTCTAACCCTAACTTACTAATTCACGTACAATGAAGTAAGCGAGAAAGTAACAAAGGAATGTATGTAGTACGTTACCTATAAATAACCTCTGTGTGTTAGTAGAACAAGAAATAGAAATGTTTTAGCTGGTGTCTAAATGTAGACAGAGAGTGTTTTTGTGTGTTTCTTCTGGGAGAAGAAATGGATGATGTCATTTAACCCAGATAAATGTTAAGTTCTCATAGTGACCATGAAGTGGAAGAACCTAATTGAGGCAGAGTACACTATCCATGGTCAGCTCTTAAAGACTGTATTATCCGCTGAAGATCTGGGCTTAACTATTGATCCAAAAATGAACTATAATGAGCATATTAGCAACATCAGTAAGAAAGCCAATTCATCCAGATCATTCAACCACCGGAACACCAGAAGCTGTCCACGGAAAGTCAAGCTAGCAACCTATACTTTGTTCGTGCGACCACAGCTGAAGTACGCTTCCAGAGTCTGGTGTCCCCATACAGCACACAGCATCAATCGTCTCGAATCAGTGCAACGTCATGCAGCACGATCTGTAATGAATGACTGGAGCAGACCTCATTCTCAGACTACTCCATCATCTCGTACTACTAGGGGAAGTCCAGCCATAATGATGCAGCAGCTGGGATGGAGCACACTGGAGGAATGCAGGACTCAGGCCAGAGCCATTATGATGTACAGGGTAGTTTATGATTAAGTTGCGATACCAGCATCAGTCTACCTCACTCCAAACACGCAGAACATGAGAGGACATAGCAGCAGATTCTGCATTCCAGTTGGGTCTGTTGATGTCTTCAGACACAGCTTCTTTCCTGCGACCATTTGGATATGGAATAACCTGCCTTCAGTTGTCATCATGTCTCCTTCCATCGAGGTGTTCAAGTCCCGATTGGCAGGTGTCAATTGACGTGGAGGACAGATTAGATCCATCCTGTTTTTATCAGCACTTTTGCACATTTTTGTCTGTTTTATTATTGGAGTTCAACAGTTGTTTCCATCACTTCCTGCACATCTGCCATGTACAACATTACTCGCAAGAGGATCTGTCCATTATGGAAAAAAGAAGAAGAAGAAGAAGAGAGTCTGGAAGAGGCAAGCAGATGGATTGGTATGCCCATACACACATTGTTATACGTCGATGCTCTGACTCACAGAACCTACAGCTGGCATAAGTTAACATGCCTATGACCACGGATGCTAGAAAATCAGTTTTGCTGAGATTATTATTGCTATAGGTCAATTTTGGGTATTGCTTTCACAAGTACATCTATGTCTTGAAGTACATTTTTCCAACAATAGATCAATTTCGTCTAGTTTATTATTAAGCTGCATTTAATTTACTGCATGCTGTCTGTGCAGATAAGAATCCAGATCGTGCAGAAGAAAGTACGAGGGAATTTCACTTGATTCAGCAAGCTTACGAGGTTCTTATTGATCCACAGGAGCGGGCTTGGTATGATAAGCACCGCGAGGCTATTCTCAAAGGAGGTACATTTTCCTTCATTACACAGTACACATGTCCATTCCAAAATATGTCATTTTCATGGTCATTTTCTGAGTAAACCTTGGTTAGCCTAGTGTCCACTTGGTTTTCAGTTGTTATCCTGAGCATCCCATATTTATTGTGTATTCTGTAGGCTTACACAGTCCTGACAAGTTTCCACCTGCAGTACACGTTTTTCATGTTGATGTTGCTTCATCATCATATTTGTCACTAGAGATGTGACAAACTTTGTATTCGCATTCGACAACATACGAACATTGACCACTTGTTAGCTATTCGATATTTGACGAATAGTTGGTGGCACTTCTGTCAAGTAACAAATATTTCATTTTATGCAACTTGACTGAACTTAACTAAATTTTAGATAGAGAATACTGACTGAAGAGAACACAGAACACTCTAAATGTTTGATTTTCTTAATGGAACTTGATTGATTTAACCGAACTTTGCCTTAGATGCTAGCTGCGTTTTTCAACAGCTAACGGGGCGGGGCTGTTCATTGCTGATGTCATGTTCATTTATATATTCACACCAAACGATATTAAATGAACGTGGTTTAACGCATAGAGATAATTGAATATTTTAATCCAGTTTAACATTACAGATGATAAAAACCATTGAACTAAATATTATATATAATTATTTAGGCCTAGTTCAATGATAAAAACCAAAACAACAACAGACACGCCCACCACAGAGTCACAAGACTACCATAGAACGACTACGACCACAGTTTTATCTTGATAGGCAGATCGCATTAGTGGTTGACCTAGTTGAATAATGAGCGTCCAGATAAGGTAATAGGGGCGGAGTCTGGTAGAACAGGCACGTCCTGTTAGCTGTTGAAAAACGCCACTACTATTTTTTTCTGACTGAACACAGAACAACTACTTTGGATGTTTCGCTTTGTTCAAATACAGGTGTCGTGGAGTTTCTTTGAGGCTGAATAACTATTCGTATTCGTTATTCGACGAATAGTAATTTGTCAAATGCGAATATTTTCTGGCTTCGTCATGTCTCTATTTGTCACATGATTTATTAAGCATTGTCTTTAAATGTCCTTACATAATGATTAGCTTGATAGTATAACGGTAAGGGGCTGGACTGGTGTCCCAGGATCGACTCCGAGTCAGGGCACTGTCAGGTAGCAACCTAGGGCAAGTTGTTCACACACGTGCCTCTGTCACCAAGCAGTATAATTTGGTACCAGTGAAGGGAGGTGACGCTCTCTGGCTGGGAAGGTAACTGTGGGGCTGGTGAAAAGTAATGGCAGCCTACCACTGGGTTTATGATTATGTCATTTGCGGGCTGACTGCCTAGAGTCCAGGATCAGCTCCTGCCCCTATGCTTGTTATTGAGTATGGGTATCTTTACCTTTACTTTTTACTTCATGATTGATCGCTTAATTTTTTGTTAATTTTTGCAGCACTATTTATGTGTGATTCTTCTAGCATTGTTTTGAACTGTGATCAATTTGATTGCTTGATTGATTGACTGATGGATTGATGTTGTCAGGATTGGGGCATGGTGACAAGTATGAAGACAATTGTCTTGATGTCTACCAGTTTTTCAATGCTTCCTGCTATTGTGGCTTCGGAGATGATGATAAGGTTGCTTGCATGTATTTCTGTTAACCGGTCCAAAGACTTACTCGCGGCTCTGTCTTGTTCAGTGTGTAAATAGGGTGTGTTATGTTGTTGTTATGTACAGAAATAGTTCTTGTGTCAATTTGTTATTTTGGTATTATATAATATTTCTTCTCAGACTTTGTTAATGAATTTTTTAATGTTCAGGGTTTTTACGCAGTCTATGCTGAGGTATTTCGGAAGATTTCTCTGGAAGACGAGGAATATATGGACGTCGCTGTCAAGGCTCCGGAGTTTGGAAACTCAGCTAGTTCATATGAAGAAGTAATATTAATAGTTGTACCTCTAGTAGTGTGATATAGTGCTATAAGATGGTAATTTTTGTCGTCATCTATGTGAGATTGATTGGTTATTTTATTGGTGTGCACATTTTTTGTGTTTTTTTTTTGTTAGTTTAATAGTTCAATTAATAAATCCAAAAAACCTAAGTAGTAGCAGTTTACATTCATGTCAAATATTTACATAAGTCTTGCTATTTTTGTGACAGTGCTACGAACTATCACAGCATTATTTAAGTTGAGGTTTAAGTATTAAGTGTTTCTGTGGCTGTGGAATAGCCTTTTGGCTTACCTTGACAAATCAGCATCAACTTTGAACAGTTTTAAGGTGTTGCTGAAGATATTTTTTATCTCTACTAGGTGAACATTGTGAATGGAAGAGATAAAGCATTGACTCTGATTCTGTCTGTTCATCATTCTGTACTCTGTAGCCTTAGCAGCATACATCATTACATCACCAGCAGATTGTGTATTTTCCACGGTGACACCCTAGTAGTATTCGGAAAGAAAGAATTTAAGTTAATTATTTCAACTGATAAATAATCTACAGCAACTCGTTTAAATCACTCTTTTGTAAAAAAAATTTTTGGCAGAGATATGCATTATGCACTCTCACGACTGCCTTCTAGTTGTTTCATTGTTAACAAAATATCATATTGTGCCAATGTTTTTAATAGTTAAATAATTTTATTGTTTGAAGGTTTATGTGTATGTCTTTAGGTAGTCGGTGTGTTTTATGCACACTGGGAGAGCTACTGTACATGCAAGTCGTATGTGTGGCGGGAAAAGTTTGACACAAGGGAAGCGCCAAACAGACAGATTCGTCGATTGATGGAGCAAGACAATAAGAAACTGCGAGACAAAGCCAAGCGCGAGAGAAACGAGGAAGTTCGGGTGAGTTGATTTTGATTGTATTAAATGTTGATAATCCTATAGAGAGTATTCTGCAGAGACAGTACTTGTTGTTTGTAGTGAGTAGTTGTTATCGTATGGAGAGAATCATATGTGGAACGAGTGCCTCAAAGCTGCAGAGTAGAACAGATTCGTTTCCTAGCCAGATGTCATAAAACAGGCATTTAAATCGTGTGTTTATTTCCGGGTTTAATCTGTTTTGAATGTTTATAAATATACATCTGCACTTTCGTTCTGTTGTAAACGACAGTTTAAGAGTACTTGCTGTTTGTCAGTTTTAGCTTTCGGACAAACTGTTAGATGTTTCTTTTGCAGCGTTTGCATATTTTAAAAATTTATTTCATGTTTATGTTGCTCAAAGTTGCATGTGTCAGCTTTTTGTTAAATGAATATATGACAATGAGCTAGATTGCATGTGTATGTGTAAATATTGTGCTTGTTAATATCATGCTTGCAAGCAGCCTATTTTAGGGGGATAAAAATGTTGTACCACATGTTTTTTGGGCAACTGTTGAATTTCTTATGTGAATTTTATAGCAGCGTAATGTGAGTGTACAATTGCAGGCACTGGTGGCATATGTGCGTAAAAGGGATAAACGTGTTCAAGCTTACAAAGTATGAATTTTGTTGTTATATGTTGTAGTATAAATGGAATATCAGTGATAACACTTGTAGGTGTAACAAGTGTTTAGATCTAACACAGTGCATTTGGTTTTGTTCTAGCTGTCATTGCTGTACCATTTAGAAGATTCCATGTTAGATGTATATTATAAATTACACATTCACTGGCTGAAGAGGGAGACATACTGTTCTGATTTTTGCAATGCAATTTGCTTTGCTTTTTTTATTTTTCTCCATGCTGCACCATAAGTTAGTTTTTTGGGGCATGTAGACTTATGTGTGGGGGGTGGTATTTACTATTCAGGCCAGTGTTATATAATTTTAGGCAGCACTCAGCATGTTTTTGTATAGTGTTATAAAACGTTCATTTGGGGACGAGGTGGTCAAAAACTGGCACTGTTTGTAGTATATAATATATGGATGGCTTCTTGTGTGTCCATCACACATTAGCTACACTTGGCGAGGTGCTTTATGTGTGACATAACAACAAGATATGCTGCAACATTAGACCTTATTTTACTGCAGAGTTATCAGTGGTGATTTTGATGGCATTGCTTGAATATATAGGATATGCCGAATGTTATCGAAAGTGATAGTGAGGGAAAGCAGAAGGTTAGATGCACCTATATGCACGTATAGAGTAATTCAAGTACATTCTTATAACTAAAGTTCGTGAAAGGTCTAGGGTTAAATTCAGGGTTATGGTTATGATCAGGATTAAGATAATGAGCACAGTGTAAGCCTGTGAAATGTGAACACTTGTAGAGGAGGCTGGAGGAACGAGCAGCAGAAGTGGCACGACTTGCGGAGGAGAAGAAGCAAAACGCTCGACTGCAGAGACGCAGGTCAGAAAGTCACACTGCTTGGGATTGTGAAACGTATTTGGACTGAAAAAAACACTCCGAATTCCCCCTTTTTTACGCACCAGAGCTAGCATAGCTATAGCATAGCATAGCTATGCCATAGCTGTGGCTAGCATAACATAGGCATAGCTATGGCACATTTTAGCTATGGTAATTCTGTCCGTTTGTCTGTCCGTCTGTCCTGGTGTCTTGTCTCGGTACCGTTCCAAGCTTAGGTGAGATAGAGACTTCGGGTTTTCACCGTATGATAGCCTAGAGTTTCTAGTATTTTGGGACAGAATTTCATGCCCCTAGGTCAAGGGGGTCCCCACGAACGAGGGGGCAAAAGAGGGGCACCCCTTCTGAAAAGACATTATTATGCCGTTACTGGCTTGTTTAGCGTGAAAATGGTCGCAGATAGGCACAGACATGCTGCTTATCATAACAAGCACTGGCGACGAGCTTCTTAGGAATGTCAACATCGATGACCTTGAATGACTTTGAACCTTCAAAGTAAGGGGTTTTAGTGAATTTTTCATGATTTTTGGCTGCGACACCCAATTCAAGAGTGAATTGTGTCGAAATGGCTGGAGATAGACCAAGACAACCTGCATATGAAAGTTTCAGCATTAAATGTAGATTTTAGCAGTCCAAGTCCAGATGCTCTAGATTCAAGGAGGCCTGCGCACGCGGTTGTCAAAGAGGGGTACCCCTCTAAAAAGTGGTTATTTATCTGCGCTTGGCTTGTCTATCGTGAAAATGGTTGTAGATAGGCACAGACATGTTGCTTACCATAACATGCACCAATGGCGT